>Ga0078894_10004905_pt1 | contig 10272 bp, 9 predicted proteins | sample LauGreSu1BDMLBSD_2_FD_67506 | JGI IMG/M metagenome (GOLD analysis project Ga0078894, IMG submission 67506) | Freshwater lake microbial communities from Lake Michigan, USA - Su13.BD.MLB.SD (version 4) (version 4) | ecosystem: Environmental > Aquatic > Freshwater > Lake | place: Lake Michigan, USA...
GACCATAGACCGTTGCTGAAAACCCATTCTTTTCCTTCCATGATTCCGTTGACGAAAGCATTTGGGGCAGAAGGGTCTGCAACGATGTCGATTGCAGCCAACATGAAGTCCTCTTGAACTTCCTGAAAGCCATTTCTGGCCTTTAGAGAACCCATTCCACGGGTTGAAACTCCGAGTTGAGCACCCTCATCGATGAGATTCTTTACAATTTTTCCCATTGGGGTGTCTAGGACCTTGGCCTTGCCATAGATGTTAGAACCATCTTCGTAAAGTTCTTTTACGATGTGGGAAACTCTGTCCAGATTAACAGTAGGACCAGTTGGGTGGTTGAGCTCACCGAGAGCTCTGCCCTTCTGCACGTACTCATTGATATATCTCTTGCACTCTTTTAATAGAGTGTTTTTTGGATAGATTCTTCCGTTGCGATTTTTGGTATCGGACTGCATGAAAATGCCTTCGATGTAATAGTTCTTGTCCCCATTACCGACATTTTCTTTGATATACTTGATGTCTTCTGTTAGTTCTGTGATGAGTTTCATTTTTATTGCTTTTTATTGATGGTTTATTAGCTCCTACCGCGTGGTCTGTTACGCCAGCTATCATGGGCTGCGCGCCATTCTTTTAATGCTTTAAGATATCTATTATATTCTTCTAATCTTACTTGCCACTCATACAAATCTCTCATAAAGCGTTCATCGCCTTCTTTTCCTTTAGGATAACCTTCACGAACTGGACGTTGTCCTATACCATTTGGATATGGATTTTCTGGAGGAGGTCCCGGATCTTCATTTCTTTCTGGTTTATCTTTTGGTTTGTTGCCAGGACCAGTTCCACTACCACCGGTTCCTCTTCCCGGGGGTGCCACCATAACCTCATCTGACGCATACATTGCATCTGGCATTCCGCCTACAGCTTCATTGAAGTTTTTAAACATTGATTTTGAAACATTGATATATTCTTGCTTCAATCTGTCGCCAACTTTTGAATACAAAACTTGAGATGCTTGGTCCTTAAACTTGACCGCATTCTCATTAATTGCGTTTTTTATTAAATTTTGAATATTTTCTTTCATCGTAGTCCCTTTGTTCTTTCGTAGAATTCTATGTTGGATTTTAATTTTGATGGGCTTTCTAGGATTTCTCTTACCATTGTCTGGCGGTTTTTTGCGGAAAGCGACTCAAACAACCCTACAAGCGATCTCAGTTCATGTTCATTGATATTTATGTAAGATTGATTTTTTAGTTTTAATTTGTTTTTTAACTTTGGGTCGTAGTTTTCAACAAATTCAGCAAACTGTTTTAGTTCCTCGGATGATTCAGTTGTTTCCTTCGACTCAAAAATTTTTTCATTGAAACCGGTCTCGACCTCTTTTATTGCGTCATTCAGCTTTATTGAAAGGCAGTCAACCAAACTTTTCTTAAAAGATGTGCTGTCATCTTCTAATAAATTTTTAATTCCATTTTTTAAAATTAAGTTTGGTAAGTTGTTCATTGAGGTGGTTCCTGTGGCATCTGTGCTTGCTGTTGCATCAAAATCTGCTGCATCTGCTCTTGTCTGGCTTTTTCGATGTCAACCTTCATTTGCTGATCTATGACCTGAATTTCTTCCTCGGTTTGCTTCAAGATCTTTCTTCTGATAAACTCCGAGGAGAAATACTTTCCTACGTATGGTTCCACGATAGAAAGCATCTTGATTCTTTCCGCAAGAATCTCCGATTCCTTCAAATCCCAGAAGTAGTTGTCGGTGTTATAGACAAATTTGATCTTTTGGCTCAAGATCTCCCAATCGTCTTGAGTTATGACTCCGCGAAGCATTAGCTGTACGCGCATGAAGTCATAGAAGAGCTTGGAGAAGTGAGAACGGAGTCTTTCTATGAACTTATAGAATTTAACTTCTTCTCTGGTAATCTCCACAGAACGACCCATGTTGAATCCACTCTGCTCGGAAACAAGACGGCTTAGTGGAACGTTCAGGGAGTTATAGAGTTTCTTCTTAAAATAATCAACGTCCTCGATTTGGGACATTGCGTTTCCGCCGGGAAGCGTGGTAATTTGCGTTCCCTGCGAACCTTCTCTTCTAGGAAGCCAGTAATCCTCCAAAACAGAGAGATGGTTTCTTTCATCTCTTATTTCACCGCTGCTTTGGTTATATATGATGCGATTTCTGAAACGGCTCATCATGTCGCGCATGTATTGTTCGGCTTTTTGCTTTGGCAATTGGCCTACATCGACATAGAATACTCTGCGTTCAGGGGCCCTAGCTACACGGTAGACCAAAAGAGCGTCTTCCAGCTGGCGAAGCATGTTAATCGGTCTGATTGCTTTGTGAAGATAACCAAGGATTCTCTTTGTGTTTAGATCAATCAGTCCAGATGGAACATAGACTACGCTATCCATGGAAAGGTGTAGTCCGCCTGGTCCGGTTAAAAGAAATGAATCTTTATCTGAATCGGTATAGAGATAATATTCCTCTATTTCCTTGATCATTGTCACCGGTTGATGGAAACCTTTTTGAGGTTCTTTTTTAACTTTTCTTATTTTTCTAATTTTTAAAGGATCAATTGGAATAATTTCTTTGATTCCTTCTTGTGGGTTGTCTTTATCAATGATTATATTGTAAAAAAGTTTTGAATCGATGTACCAACGGCGGAACATCTCGTAACCGCGTTGGTTGAAGTCAAGCAAAGAAACAATTCTATCAAACTCACGGTACATCTTTGTTTTAATTGCATCGGAAACGGGCACATCCCGCAAATCCATTTTAACTGGAGTGTTTTCAGTTCCTTTTACAATCGCAGCATTTACAATTTCTTCAATTGCGTTATCCACCTCTGGATATACAGACATGTTTCTGTATTGGACAATTGAGCTAGATTCATCCTTAAGAGTTCCTGTATAATCGATTGCACTGCTGAAATAGCCACCAGCCTCTACAGTGATGGTTCCATCAAACTTTTCCGGAGCAGAAAATTTTTGCAAAACATCTTCTTGTTTTTGCTCTATTGTTTTCTTTTTTCCGAATTCAAAACCAAATGCTTCTATTTCCATGTGTTTACCTAATATAGTTATGTCTCTGTAATGCCTTGGATTTCAATCCAATCAAAGAGAAAAACTGCAGGAAACTGGTTAAATGCATTGGCGTTTCCCATGTTTAGTGGGATGGCTCCGAGTGTTCTTGGCCAGCAACCATGCATTCTAAATGTCTTCAATGGAGTATTGTCCTCGCCGTTTAGCTGAAGATGCTGTACTTCCCAGTTATAAGCCTTGTAATCATTACTGAGGCTCGGTATCGAAGAGACATTTGTTACGTGATTGTTTATGGAATTCTGCCAATTGTGGAATTTTTTCCAGAGATTTCCGTTATCCGTGGTGTCATCAAGGATGATTACGCTCCATGCTGGATATTGCTTTTCTGCTGGATAATATTTTTTTCTTCCAAAGTAATTGTATTCCAATGATTGTGTGGAAAGATTTGGAATCTGGGTAGCGCGAATGTGAAACTTGCTTATTTGACCGTTTCCGGGAATTATACCCTGTACAAGAAAGCGATTAAGGCGTGTTCCGCCATTAAACCTTTCCTTGAAGTCATTTATGCTGATTGACATGTTACAATCCTCCCGCGATATCGTAGTAATCAAACTTTAAACTTACGCTAAACACAGAAAAATCTGCCTTTGCCATGTCCAAATCAATATTGCTAATTTGCTCGGGCCAGCAGTTTATTAGGTTGATGGTTCTCAAAACACCGCCGTTTAAATCTAATTGATTTATTTTCCAAGTCTTTTGAAGCTGTTTATAGGAAAAATCTGAATTTGAAACGGTGTGAGTTACGTGACTGTCAAGCAATTCTTTCCACCTGTTGAATGCTCTCCAGAGATTATTTGTACCACTGTCATCATAAACGCTTACGATCCAGGATGGGTAGTTTCTGTCTCCCGCAAAGTAAAGAACTCTGCCGCGATACGGCACTGTTATTGTTCCGACTTCAGCCTGCGGCAAAGAAGCTGCAAATATCTTAAATTTTGTGTTGATTGGATCAACTGCGACACCGGTTGGCCAGCCAGATGTTGATATTACTTCAAATCTGTTTGCTCTGGTGCCGCCGCCAAAAGCCCGCTTAAATGATTGTATGCTGTTGTCATTTGACATTTGTTATCTTTATTATGTGGCTATTGATACGCTAAATGTAAACGATTCCGTTGTTGTTAGTGGTTTTACTGTTATTTCGGCATTCAAAGTTGTGGAATTGTCCACGTTGTTTGTTCCATCGCATATGATTTGGGTAAAAGTGCTATCCAAATATTCTGTAAGCGATTGTATGTAAAGTGTAATTTCGGTAGTAACCGATGCACGAGTGGATGCATTGTTGAGATTGTAAAGATACTTCAACATGATCTCTCTAACGGTTTTTTCTATCGTATTTCTTAGATACGCTGGACCGATTCTTTCAATTGCCGTATATGCATCAGACGCACCAGCTGTTGCCCCAACCAAGTCAGATCCAATAAAATACTGAACGTTGTTGCCACTTCCTGTCTTTGAATAAAAATTTACTCTATTATTTTTATAAATGTTCTTTGTGGTTGTATCTTCCCAGAGAACAATATTATTGATCGTTGTGTTTAGTGGGATTGAATAATTTATTCCCGCGACAGTGAAGGGAAGATCCTGTTGATCTTTTGATCTTGCAAATGCACCCGCAGCATCCGCAACAGAAGATATCGTGTATAGAATACTTGTTCCGCTTCTGAGGCTTTCTGTCGAGAATTGCTTCTTGCTTTGACCACCGACATTGAAGATTCTGTCGGCAACTGTTGCACCCTCGGTAAAGACAACGTTGGCAGAGCTGCTGAAAAGAGAATCAAAATTTAGTGCAGTGTATCCAGCACCGTCGTTCACTGATGGAAATATTCCTACGATATAATCATTATTTTCCAAGAACCTTGCTGAATTAGTGAAGCCACTTTGACCGATCATCACATCAAGCAGATTTGTTGTTGTGTTTTGGTATGTAACAAATCCCGCACAAGTTCCGGCAATTACCAATCTTCCACCGTAAGAAAGGTAGTTTAGCGCGTGAATAAAATCATTTCCCGTGTTTCTGGCCGTTACATTGGGTTGAGCCGAGGAAGCGTTAAAAGAGAAGAAACCAAAAGTTCCACCCTCTGTATTTCTAGAAATTAGGCAGTATGTTATTCCGCCAAGAAGATTTAAATCATTTATTAAAGAATTGTGGTTGGTGTATTCAATGTAAGGGTCATATGTGTACCCTCTAGTCGGATTCGCAACCTGGCTTCTTGCATAGATTAGCCACCCAAATAAACCACCTGGATCATTGCTAGCTGCACCAGAGGCTCCGTTAAAGGTTGGAGCAACATATGTAGAACCAGCCAACATGCCCGCATAAAGAGGAAGTGTTTTTGATTCGCTGCGGAAAATTGCAGGTGAAATGAATGAATTTAAGTTGCTTGGCATTTGTTCCCTTATTTATAAAATATTTATATAATTTTAAGCTGGATACCAAACAACATTACCATCTGAAAATTTTTCATCATCTTCATTGGGATTTAACATAAAAAGGGTATTATCCTCTTCGGGATCCTTGGCTTGTTCAAAATTTAATTTTGCAGATTCAATCAAGTCAGCAAAGTATTCCTGCCTACACAGCCAAGAAAAGAACACAAGAGTCATTATCATGTCATCATTGTGTCCATCATCCGCTTTAAAGGTGTTAGATTTGGATATGAAAGTCATCAGTTCTTGTATGATTCTTTCATCATTTAGTAAAATTTTGTCTTCTTCAACTAACCTTTTAAAGATAGCACAACCCAGTTTTTTGGTTTGCGCTGTGGTTCTTAGACCATATTCGGTTCTACTTCCGGCAAATCCCTGAGAAAGCATTTGGCCTTTTCTTCCTTTTATCGTGGTCATTAGAACATTTTCATATTCCAAATCGTTATAGAGTATATTTGCAACCTGTCCTCCGATGTCATTGGTTTCCACCAAAACATAAGCATGGTTGTATTTTTCAGCCAAAGACTTTATAATCGTCGGAAAATGAAATGGACTTACCGTATTATTTTTGTAGGTCGCCACAACCTCATAGGGACTTCTTGATCCGTTTATAACCGTTATTGCCGAATAGTCAGATGCCTGACCTCTAGAAACGTCGGCCATCAAAAAGTATATGTCGTCTTTGTTTTCATTCTTAAAAATTCTGGTTCCATCAGCTTCTTCTTTTATAAATTCTTCTGGGGCAAGAACGTTTAACTTAGTAGAAGAAATAAGTGTATTTGATGATCCAAGAAAGCTGCATCCATATTCCTGCTCAAATTGCTCTGGACTGGTATTGGCTATCTGCTCCGCTGCCCAGACATCATCGCGTTTCGGTCCACCCGGAGTTATTGGTACATTTCTCCAAGAAACTTCAACGGGAATAAATTTATTTTTTAACTTATGTCCTTCAGCACGGTTGGCATCCACCCAAAGCTTGTGAAAGTGATTCATCCCGTTTGGAGTTGACACTATAATAAGCTTGGTTGTCGTACCTGCAGAAATCGTAGGATACGTGGATGAATAGAATTCTTCTGCTACGTGTGAAGGCAAGAAGGCGTATTCGTCAAGAAGCAGAAGGTTATAAGAACCACCACGGATTGCGCTAGAGGATGTGGCATCGCAGATTACTCTTGAGCCGTTTTCCAACTTAAAGGATGTCTTATTCCATTCTACGACACCCTGTTGCAAAAAATGAGGTAAATTTTCATAAGCCAACTGTAATTTGGCAAACAATTCATCTTTGGCAGTCTTTAACTTGTTTGCCAGAATAGCGCAGCTGACCGACTGATTGAATGTCACGTAGTGCGTTATATATCCAATAACAGAGGTAGACTTACCAGACTGTCTGGGCCACTTAGATATAACAAATCTGTTCTTATGAATTGCATTGACAAATTTTTGTTGATAATCATACAATTCAAAGGGCATTATTCCCTTATCCAATGTTTTGACTTTTACATATTTGCTGCAAAAATAGACGGGATCGTTGGCACACTTTACGTACTCTTTTAGCTGCTCTTCGGTGTAGGACAGCTGTATCCCGGGTGGTTTTAATTTTGGATTGTTTCTGTAACCCTGCTTATTTGTTTCCGACATCTTTTATAATTTCCGCTTCGATCACTTCTTTTTCAGTGCTTCTCTCTTTATTTAACAGGTTTTGAAGATCCTTGGTTGAACCAATAAAGACGGAATTGTTAGTCTGTTTGATTGTTGTTTTTGTATCAGCTGTCGTGGCTTTTGCTTTTTTATGTACATCTAAAACATTATTGTTAAGATCGGCCATTGTTTTGAGCATTATTGCAACAACCTCAAATGCTCTCGGAGAGTCCGATTCTGTCGCAACCTTCAGAGCACTTTCCAAGGCAACATTTCCATTACCTATGAGATTTTTTAAATTTGATTGAACAAATTCATAATCTTTTTGAAAGTTTCCTAAATCAAAAGTTCCCCCAGATTCCTGGCTTGACTTTTCTTTGGATTCTTTTTCTGGTGGTAAATTAAAAAAGTTAGCTAAATTTTTATTGATCATATTCTATACCAAAAGTCAATCCAATGTTTTCTATGCGAGTCATTGGGGAAACAGCACCATAAATGTAGCTTTTTGCCACAAAACTTAAAGAAGATATGTTAACTCTTCTGTTTCCAAAATCACCATCATATTTTTCAGTTATATTATTTGAACTCATTATAAGTGGAACTCTTACAGAAGTTTGAACTTCATTCATGTCCATTTCAAAAATATGATCGGGATTGAAGTAAGGAATTATCTGCTCTATAATTTGAAGTGTATCATCTATATGTCTTGTATAAACAAATAAATTAAAACCAACATTTACAGGCACTACATTTTCTACCTTATAGCCACCTTCTGCACATGCTCCATTGACTAGATCTGGAGATTTTAATTCTAAAAATTTACTTCTTCTTCTGGAAGCATCTGGAGTTATATTTGTCATTATATAACTCATCTTTGGAAGTTGAGTTTCTATTCTTGTTGCATCTGTTATCGATGATGGTTCTAGTAATCTTCTTATAAATTTTTCTTGTGGGGCATATGTTATTGGAACACGAATTATCGATGGCTGCAATGAATTGTCTGGATTTGCGTGCTGAATTTCTATGTTATTAAATAAACTACCGAAAGCAACAACCAGTTTTCTTAAATTTTTATTATAAAACTGTGTAAACATATTTTACTCCGTTGCGCACTCCGCAAAAGGATCATTTGGATCAAATGTATATCCTGAACTCTCGGATTGCAATACATCATTGGATCCAGCAGTAGTCCCCAACCCATTATTTATCGGTAGTATATATGGATTCATTGTTGAATAGGCAGCAAATTGTCCATTTACATCTTGTAAAATATATGAAGTCAAACCATTTACAGACATAGTTCCAGAAATACCACTTAAAGAAATTATTTTTTTATCAGAATCCCAACTCTCCACAATAGCTTCGCCTATTGTGGATAAACTCTGTTGTTCAAACTGACCATTTACGTCCAAACCAGTATAATCTGGAGGTAGAACATCATTTTGATATGTCTGTGGTGCACCTACTACAGCTGTCCATGGCAAACTTGGTCCAACTGAATCAATGTCGATTTGCTGAAGAAGATCATTTCCGGTTATTCCACGAGTTATTAGTATCGCATTTAAGTAATTGATAAACGTAGATCCATATTCTCCAAATCCTGCATCAAACAATCCCAAGAATAGGGTTCTGCCCCAAGTAGTGCCCTGGCCTGCAAAATAAGAAGCTTCTAGAGATTGTGATTTATCTGGCCAATTTGCAGCGGTTATAAATACGGGACTTCCGCTATCACCGACTTGTATGTTACAATCGACATCATCCGGTTCCCAAATAGAAGGTCTGGGTGGAACTACGATAAATTGATTTGTAACATAATCACCAAGATAGGTTCCAGTCACTCCTGCTATTCTTTTTGAATATACTCTGTCTTGACCATCCAAATACCATATTCTTCTTCCGACTTGACTCATAAAGGTAGGATCGCCATAACTTATACCAGCAAGTCCTTTCCACAAATAAGCTTTAGTATCAATAAGTTTTGACCCCGTCATACCAGATAATTTTGGTAAAATATTGTAGATGCTTATATTTTCAAGATCTTTCTGTGTTAACTCTTGATCTAATTCATATAAAACCATATCTGGATATGAAACACCACCATATGCATTTTGATATGGAAAAGTCAGGTTAGAAATTCTTGTTAAATTTCTTACAATTGCTTGACCGTCTCTTCGAATCCATTTTACTCCATACAAATTTACATTTGGGCCTGAGTAGTGCTTGGATGCTAGAGCGTGTTTTTTAGTTATTAATATATTTGACCAATAACCCGAATTATAATTATTCCAACCATATTGGGATGTATTTGTTTTTATATATCCAAAACTTCCAAAAGATTCACTGGAACCCTCTGGATTTATCCATGGAGCCCCCCACTGTCTAGCTTTGCAGGAACAACCACTTAAATCTGGTGGGGAAAACCAATCATATGCTTTAAAAATTCCGTCATTTTGGTATGTAGATACAAAACAAGCATCAAGCTTTCTTTCAGATGTAGTTCCATTTATCCACCAAGCAGTATTGATGCCATTCGGCATAACTGCCTGTCCATATGTTGGTTGGTAGGGATAAGTGTATATATCATGTCGTTGAGGATTATACCCAGACAAATTTACATAAAAACAATTACCTGAAACAGCATTGCTTGACGTGTAACCAATTAGCGCTGTTGCTGGCTGGGAAACAATATAACCTTCTGTAGTGCTCCACATTAAATCACCTATTGTGCTTTTATTTGTCGTTAAAGCCCAAGTAGCATTTTCTGTACAAAATACTTTTGTAGCACAACAAGAACCGGCTAATTGTGAATAAACCTGCCTATAGGCAGATTGACTTGTTGCCAGAATAGAATAATTTATATCAGGTTCGGGGAACGTAGGAATCGTAGACTGTCTATAGGTATTGTCTCCCCAACAAACCACAGAACCATTTGTTTTCAATAACGCAGTGTGACCGGATCCACCAGCTATTTGGCTACCACCTGTCCCTACACTGGCAGGAACATTGCATTGACCGCTTGTATTAAGACCCCAGCATACTACGGTTCCATTTGTTCTTATTGCCATACTATGGTAATACCCAGCACCAATGGCTGTAATTCCAGTCAATCCTGCTGGAACGT
>Ga0078894_10004910_pt1 | contig 10265 bp, 9 predicted proteins | sample LauGreSu1BDMLBSD_2_FD_67506 | JGI IMG/M metagenome (GOLD analysis project Ga0078894, IMG submission 67506) | Freshwater lake microbial communities from Lake Michigan, USA - Su13.BD.MLB.SD (version 4) (version 4) | ecosystem: Environmental > Aquatic > Freshwater > Lake | place: Lake Michigan, USA...
GTCTCAAAGGAGACATCGGTCTCAAAGGAGACATCGGTCTCAAAGGAGACATCGGTCTCAAAGGAGACATCGGTCTCAAAGGAGACATCGGTCTCAAAGGAGACATCGGTCTCAAAGGAGACAACCCGGGAAAGTGAAAAAGAACAAAGTGAAAAAGAACAAAGTGAAAAAGAACATAGTGACATATCATATGATTTAATATTACAATTATTGTCTGAGAAAGATAATATTGAAAATATGCATTCATTAATCAGAGTTGAATTGATGCAAATATTAATTGAGACGTACAAGAATAAATCAGAAGTGAAAATGGTGTTATTGGATTTTATTACAGATGAAAATTTATGTCATTATGATATCTACACATTTGTATTACAAATGTCAGAAAATAAAAAAACTAAATCAGAATATATCATTTTCATGTTTAAAACAATCTGTTTATCAGAAGCATTGCGTACTAGATATTTAATATTGGCATCACAATTTTTTCTTGGTAATGAACTATTCACACTTGAAGATAAATTGGAATTGGAGAATATCATAATTAGAATATGCCAAAATCACAATCTCGATTATTATTTAAGAGCAGATGCAGCTGATTTATTATTAACACAAGGTATAAGTGAAAGAGCCAGACAAATAGGAATGGATACTATAATTCTCATGGGAAGAAATACAAATATGAATATCACAGTTTATACAGATGGACAAAATATACACACCGAATCAATTGATGCTAGTGTAAAAAGAAATATTGCATTAATTATGAATGTCAAAGATAATGACCAACAAAGTAAATCGTATGATGATATTTATAAAGAAATAATCACAGAATATTGTACAATCCATGAATTGGAATTAAATGATAAAGTATTTGATCTGACAGATAAAGAAATAAATACTATAAATAATGTTACAGAAGATGATTATATTATAAATACAAATCAAATAGATACTATATCATCACATCTAAATTCAATAAAATCAAGTTTAACGAGATTTAAATTAGATAGAAGTAATAGATCAATCTACAGTGATGTACCAAAAATACAAACATTATTTATAAAAGTGTGGAATATAATACTTAGACATGAACATAGAGATACATTGAAACAAAGATTGTTTGAAGAATTAATTGAGATGAATGGAACATGTTCAACAGGACATATATCTCGTTTAATAAACGTATTATCAGGATTTGAAATAGATGGAATTTTGATAGAAATAAAAATGGATGTTAAAACAGAGATGTCTGCTGTAATGATGGCAAAAATAAATAAGAAAATACAAGAAATAGAAGATGAAGAATATCAAAGTAATATTATGGAAGAATTAATGTGGAGTAGTAATTATGAAGGACGTATTAATCTAAATAGATTTCTGAGAGAAAATGTAATGAAATTTAGAGATGAATTATACAAAGAATATGTAAGAGATCAAAAGATGATCGACAATGAAACATTTGAAATATATTTTCGTAATATTTTAGAGAAATTAGAGTATTGAAATATTGAAATAAACAATAAAGTACAATTAATTGTTATCTATTTTTTTGTAACGTTTTCAACAATTCATCTCTTCTATTCCTCAAAGATAAAATAAATTCATAAGGATCAGCACGCATATAGGAAGGTTTCAATAATTCAAGAGATATTGTATTATACAATTTATCTAATTCTCTGTATATATTGTATTGTATTTCAGATTTCTTATCAAATTGAAAAAATCCAGTAATAGAAGTAATAATAGCAGTAAGACAACTAGAAATAGTAGTGGTGGTATTCATAAATAAACTATTAGGAATACTAATAGATAAAGTGAATGTAAAACAACCAGAAATTAATAATATAAACTTTAATAAATTAGAAATAATTTCATTACGATGAGAAAGACATTTGTATTTATCCGATTCTTCTTTACACAATTTTTGAAATTCTAAATGATAATTCTCAACATTATCATTCCATAGATCATTACTTATATCTCTTGGAGATGAATTGGGACTTTGATTATTTGCACTATTATTAATGATTTGATTGGTGTCAATTGTTTTTTTAAATTTCAATGTTCTATAATATTTTCTTCTTTTTTTATCTAACTTATCCAATTTATTGAAACTGTCACCATCAACTGAATTGTCACTTATAGGAGTTGTTGATTTATCAGGTGTATCTGATTTATCACTATTTGATATGTCACATTGATCAGAAATACTTGAATTGTTATCAGTTGATTTTTTGGTTTTAACAGATGCATCTGTATCATAGTTGTATAAATTATTATCATTTATGTTTATTGTTGATTTTGTTGAACTAAAATTTCTTATCACATTTTTTCTGTTTGTATATATTTTTTGTATTATAATATCAGCTTTTGTGTTAGGAGTTCTTCTTATAATTGGTGATACATTATATTTTGCACTTTTCGTATCAGAAGTATCTATTTCATCCATATGTAGTTTAATGATTGTATCATTTGATGGAAATGTGTTTATTAAATTATTTTCATTAGCAATATTAGATACATTTGAAAGGTTTGAGATGTTTGGTAAATTAGAGAAATTTAAACTATTTGAACCATTTGAACAATTTGAGTTATTGGAGAGATTTGATAAATTTATATTAGATTGTCTATATGACATTTTATCAAAATTTATCTTTACTATAATATAATATTATAGAATGAAAATAGTAAAATACAATTATTATTTGAAAGAATATAATGAAATATTATTTTATATACTTATTGGTATAGTGAGTTTCATTGCTGATATATCAAGTGGACATAATAATTTGTATAATAATTGTAAAGACCCTAAAAGTACATTATTATTACTATTTTTACATCATTTGTTTGCAGCGTTTTTATATTTTGGATGGTTATCCAATCATAAGAATATATTATATTTGCATATATCAACTATTTTGATTGTAATAATCGTGCAATTAAATAATAATCGAAGATGTCCATCTACAGATATTGTGAATGATAAATGTAATATAACAAGAGTAAATTATCTTCGTGATTTTTTATATTTCACAAATATTAAAAGATACAATTTGTATTATTTTTATGTATTTGTAGCTTTCATAATATCATGTATTAAACTGGCAAAATAAATATTGTGATAACATAAAATATATTTTTATATAATATATTTTATAATAGTAAATATGCCTGAAATATCAACAAAGAAATTAAAAATATTATGTGGTTTAGCAGACATTGAATATTCTCCATCTGAAACCAAAACAAGTTTGAAAAAGAAAGTAACAAAATATTTAAACAAATACACATATGCTCCTCGATACTTGCGTGGATTATCACCATCTGAAAAATTTACCAAAATGTTTGAAATACGATATTATAAACTGAGAGAAAAGTATGGCAGATTATCACCAAAACAAAAATATAAACCTTCTGTTATTGATAAGAAGTATTCAAGATCGAACAAAAAGAGCAGAACCAAGAACAGGAGCAGAACCAAGAGTAGAAGTTCCAGAAGACACACAAATAACAAAAAGAGCAGAACCAAGAGCAACAAAAAGAGCAGAACCAAGAGCAACAAAAAGATATCAAGATACACAAAAGACTGGAATAAAAAATATGGTGAGAAGAATATATCATTAAGTGCAAAAAGCAAAATATCAGGAGTTCCACTTTCTATTTTAAAAAAAGTATATAATAAAGGACTTGCAGCATGGAGAGGTGGTTCACATCGTCCAGGAGCATCACAGCATCAATGGGGAGTAAGCAGAGTAAATAGTTTTCTTACATGTGGTAAAACTTGGTATTTTCCAGATCATAAATTGGCACAAGAAGCAATGAATAAATCTCCCAAGGCACGCAAATTTTGGTCAAAGAAGAAATGTGTAAAGAGTAAAATGGGCAAAAGAACAAAAAGCAGATAATTTATTTTAATTAATATTTATTTCAAATACACTTCAAATACACCATCACCTTTCATTATATTATTTTTATTGACAATATTTGTAAATTCTTGTATATATCCCAATTGATTAGACAGAACTCTTATATTTGTTTCCGGTTCAATAAAATCATTTGAGTAATGTGTATGTCCATGTATCCAACATTTTATTTGATGTGAATATTGTTTGAATTGATTTATGATATTACAAGAGAAATAATTTCTAATGTATTCTTCAACATTTTGATGTATTGGACTACCTGTGTTTTTTTGTACAGGTGGAAAATGTGTCAAGATAATTACATTTTCGTTTTCAGAAATCATTTCCATCTGTTTATGAATATATGTAACAGAATTATCATGCAATTGATTGAAATATTCCTTTGTGATTAATTTTCCAGGTTCTTCTTTTATTTGTTTGAAATCATTTATGTTATTTGTTAATGAAACAGATGACCAAAGTGTAGATCCAATAACAATTACCACATAATGATCAATTGTTATAGTTATAATACCGTCATCAATATAATGTACATTTGTATAATTATCAAAGAAATCACGATATTCACATTTTAATTCATTAATTGTTTTACTATTATGATAATATTCGTGATTACCAGGAACATAAAATACCTGTTTCCAATTTTCAGAAACATAATCAAAGAACGGTTTAAAGTTATTTTTACCAATATTATGAATATCACCAGCTAAAAATAAATAATCAGCTCTTGGTGGTAATTTGAAAATATTGGTTATAAATTCTTGGTGAAGATCAGAGAAAACTTGAAATGTAAATTTCATGATGTTGTGTATAATTATATTCTATTATTTTATATATAATCATTTTTTGTGTTTTTGTGTTTCAATATTTTAATATTTTATATTTACATAATATAAAATAAAACAAACTTGTAAAATGCAAACTACAGATACCGTATTAATTGTTATAGTTTCAATAGTATGCTTGTATACCTTTGGAAGTTTATATTATATTCAAAAGAAAATAGGAGAGATGTCAAGTTGTCCAAGAGGTTTGAGCAAATAAAATTGATTATTTAAAGATTATTTGTAGTACTATTTACAACTTAATATTATAAATATTAAATCAATATAAACGTTAACGAATATACAATGAGTAAAACAATCAACAAAAATAAGAAAATGAAACAATTAGAAGAAATGTTTAAAAATTATGACAATAACACTACTCCTTCATTTAGTTTGAATGGACAAAAAATGTGGGGTCGTGTTGTTAGTTTATATGATGGTGATACTCTTACAATTGCACTGAATGTATTCACTGGTATTTATAAGTTCAGTGTTAGAATGAGCGGTATTGACACATGTGAAATTAAAAGTAAGAATGATAAAAATAAAGAAATGGCATGTAATGCAAGAAGTCGTTTATTGTCTTTGGTGACTGGAAAAGATGTATCAGAAATGACACCATTGAATGATAGAAAGAAAATCAATTTGTATCTGAACAAAGGCATGTATTTTGTTTGGGTTGAATGTCAAGATTTTGATAAATACGGCAGATTACTTGCCAATATTTACAAAGATGAGAATGATCAACCAGAAAATAGTTTCTCTGCAATCTTGATTAGAGAAAAATTGGCATACGAATATAAAGGAGATACAAAATTGACTGAAGATGAACAATTGGAATGTTTGAAACAATAAAAAAATAAAACAATAAAACAAAATAAAATAATAAAAAGATTATAAAGTGTTTGAACCAATAATATCACAAAATCTTAAAGTAGATATATTTCCATCAGCAGAGATTAATCTGAAAGTTAAAAACTTTCCATATTGTACCAATTCAGGTATAGTGACTTTGTAGACATAAATAGGCATATTTTTTGTATTCATTGTATTTTTTTTAATATTTGAAGTTTCCATTAAATTAATTGCACCATTTGATAAACTAGTGGTATATGTGAAATCCATTGTAATATTATTGGTTGATGTTGCATTTAAATCAGCTGCATTAGAAGCTAACATTTCAATATTTGTTTTTGTACCACCCACTGTAAAAAACACAAATAAATACCTAAAAGGTAAATTTAATATATCAGTTGTATCTAAAGTGATTGTTTTTCTGTCATTGTTTGATGTTGTTATCTCTGTTGTTGCAAACAAATCAACATCTTCAAATTTATTAAAAAACGGAACAGTTGTTTTCCAATTTGGATTTTTTAAATTAGGAATTATATTCGTATAATTCTCTAATAAACTATAAAAAACAGGCATATTAGATGTATCAGATTTTACATCATTTGAAACGGGAACATTAATAGGTAAAGCTATATCAGATTGATAAGTTGATGTTGGTGTTACAGAAGGCATAACTGAAGAATTAGCACACCATTTAGTCACTGGACTATATTTATTATCAATAACTGTACCAATAACAAGACAACTGCTTGCTGGATCTTTCTTCAAGTTCATATAATTACCTTTTTCACCAATATTTAATTCACCATTTATAAACGTATTATTATATATATTTGTTTCGTTTCCAAACATCATTAACGGTTTTTTATTCTTGTCTCTTATCGTTAAAAATTCATTTTCAAAATCAAGTTGATCCTTATTATCATTTGAATATGCCATGTAATTACCCTTTATTTGATAATTACTTAAATTCGGTAAATCTGATTTTAATGCATACTCTCCTTTTGTTTGGTAATTGATCAATTTGTCCTTAAGAATATCATCGGTAACATAATTTCCTTTTATTTGATAATTGTTCAAATAGTTATCTTTTAAATTGTCAACTGTGACATAATTTCCTTTAGTTTGATAATTGCTTGTATCAGGCAAATCTGTTTTTAATGCATAGTCCCCTTTTGTTTGATATTTATTCAAGTCATCAATTACAACATAATTTCCTTTAGTTTGATAATTATTCATATTTGGTATATCTGTTTTTAATGCATATTCACCTTTTGTTTGATAATTTTTGAGCATATTATCAACATCATCTTTCTTATAACTGTTAAGAGAATTTAGTCTTGTATCCAAAGTGCTGTTTGTTATATAATTGTCATTTATATAATTTTTAGTATAATAATTATTTAAATCATTCACATCTTTGTCAATATATCTTTTTGATATTAATTGATCTTGTGTAACATTATTTGACGTATCAGAAAATAGTATACCCATTTTTATATATGAATAAAATATAAAAATTGATTTTTATTTTTATTAATAAAAATTACAAATAACATACATACAAAATTGATATAGATTTTAACTTTTATACAATTACTAATATGTTTACCGATAACGATTACGAACCTTCTATTTCTGTTTATGAAAGAGATAGATACAGAAGAGGTATATATTGTTTGGATGTTGATGGTGCTACAGTATGGTATAAGAATGATGTAATACACAGAGAAGGTGATGAACCTGCAATTATAACAAGAACAAGTAAAATGTGGATAAAAAATGGAAAAAGACATAGAGAAGGTGACAAACCAGCTATTATTGATGATAATTTAAAAGCATGGTGTATTAATAATAAATATCACAGAGAGGGAGATAAACCTGCCATAGAAACCAAACAAGTAAATATTTGGTTCAAACATGGAAGAAAACATAGAGATGGTAGACAACCTGCTGTAATATATTCTAATGGAAATAAAGAGTTCTGGGTAAATGGTATACTCATGTCAACAGAAATAGTAAAACGTACAATATCAATTCCAATGAAATTATAAAATTATAAATTTATTTTAATAAATAATATGTTATTTTCAATATTTATTTTTATAATATATATTATAAAAATAAAGTGAACCAAATGAAATATACAGAACAATATGATTATTGTATTGTGGGAGCTGGACCTACTGGATTGACTTTAGCATATATCTTTGCATCTGTTGGAAAGAAATGCATTATCATTGATAAAAATGCAGATATTGGAGGATGTCATCGTGTTACTCGTTTAAATGGAATGTTTACTGAACATGGACCCAGAATATATTCAAATTCTTATATAAATTTAATAAATTTACTGAGAAACATGAATATTAATTTTTATGATTTATTTGTTCCATATCAATTCACAATATCTAATATTGGAAATTATACGATTAAAAACTTTAAATTATATGAAATGATGAAATTGTTCAAGAATTATATGATATTACTTGTTAAACCTAATCATGGTGATAATATTTCAATGAAAGAGTTTATGAATAAGAATAAATTTACAGAAAATACAAAGGATTATATTGATCGTTTATGCAGATTAACAGATGGTGCAAGTTCTGAAAGATATTCATTGAACAAGTTTTATCAATTAGTAAATCAACAATTTTTACACACGATATATCAACCAAATACCCCAAATGATAAAGGTTTGTTTAAATATTGGAAACAAATATTGTTAAATAAAAATGTTGATATGTTATTAAATGCAAATGTCACACAATTAAATGGAACAATTGATAATGTCAATGAAATAATTGTAAATATAAATGATAACCACGACTTAACACAGTCAATAAAATCAAAACAATATATATTTTGTATACCACCAAAACCGTTATTAGATGTATTAAGTAATAGTATATACAGAAATACATTTGGAGATTATTATAAATTAAATGAATGGGTTATCAAATCTACATATACCAATTACATTCCAGTTTCATTTCACTGGTCTCAAAATGCATTACCTGAAAATTATAAAATGGATAAAGTATGGGGATTTCCCAAATCAGAATGGGGAATTGCTTTTATTGTGCTATCCAATTACATGGATTTTGAAGATAATCGTTCAAAACTAGTAATTAGCACATGTGTCACTAAAACAGATACTATATCTTCTTATATTAAGAAGACCGCTAATCAATGCAACCAAAATGAATTGGTATCTGAAATATTAAGACAGTTGAAAATATCATTTCCAGATATACCAGATCCTTCATTTGCTTTGATTAATCCAAATGTAAAATATATGAATGATAAATGGGTTGAACCTGATACTGCTTTCATTAAAACGTACAATAATTCAAATTTATCAGCATTTGGATTGACAAAGAATTTATATCAAGTAGGAACACAAAATGGTAAAAGTAAATATGGTTTCACAACGATTGAATCGGCAGTAACAAATGCAATTTCGTTTGCAAATACAATAGAACCAAATACAAAAAATATCATTATAGTAAAAAATGATGTAGAATTGAATAGTATCATAAGAATTATTCTTTTTATATTATTGATATTGATAATAATAAAGTTTTACAGACGTAAATCATAATATATATTTATATACATATATGAATAATAATAAATAAATGAAAAATATTATATATAACAATAACATGGTTTTTCTTAAGAAATCTTGATTGTCTCTTGCAAATGGGTCATCTTGATCAAAGATATAATAATCTAAATTGAAACACATTCTTACAAGTGATAGTTGATATAATATGTAATTAATATTACATATTTATTGTATTTAAAACATTATTGGAAAATAATTAAATGATTAAATGATTAAATAATTAAATAATTAAATGATTAAAAATGATTAGAGAGAACGACCTTTTTTAATACGTTCTAACAGATCTAATTTAAATAACACATGAGCTGTAATATAAGTACAAGGAAACATAAATGCAAATAATGCAAATAGTACTTTATAACCATATGACCAACCAGCAACTGTATTTGAATACCAACTTAATTTTGCTGCATAAATACCCAATATGAGATACAATACAAAATATAATACCAATAGAGGAGTAGGTATAGGTTCAGTTTCCTTTACTATATATATATTATTTTGGTATGGTGAAGCATAAGTTTCATTGTTTTTTTTATCTTCTGTGTATTTGTAAGCAAAATATTCAACCAACATTTTTATTTGAAAGTAAATATTATTTTTTCTTATTTAAAATTTTAAAATTAAAATTATTTAATTGTTTAATTATTTTGTCTCAATAATAACAAAATTATTAATACCAGAAATACAATTATTAAAATATAAGTGCGATTTGATTGTTTATAATATTTACTACACATTGGACAATTTTCTATATGTTCATATATATTTCTACATGTCATTTGATGTGGTGCAATAACTCTATTTACATTTTGTTGTGGAGGTTTGATATTTTGATTTACATTTATGTTTCTATTGTTTTGGTTAGTATTAGAAGGTATCAATATCCGGTTTGAACTGTTTAATGAATTATATTCATTATATTCATTATTCATTATACGAGAATTTACTTGTCTTGTAATTTTATTTTTTATCATATCTTCATCATAACTTAAAGTTGGAATATTACTACTAGGATATAAT
>Ga0078894_10004913_pt1 | contig 10259 bp, 5 predicted proteins | sample LauGreSu1BDMLBSD_2_FD_67506 | JGI IMG/M metagenome (GOLD analysis project Ga0078894, IMG submission 67506) | Freshwater lake microbial communities from Lake Michigan, USA - Su13.BD.MLB.SD (version 4) (version 4) | ecosystem: Environmental > Aquatic > Freshwater > Lake | place: Lake Michigan, USA...
GTATTTCTATATATAATATTATATAATTTATGTATATGGAAATCGTATGAAACTTACACGAAATAAGATACGAAAGATACGAAAACAGGTGCATCAAAGTGTGCGAAAATGGAAAAAGGGGCGAAACTCAAACCGGCGGAGGGTTGCCACATTTAGACGAAGTCCACCTGATATGATTGTAAAACGTAAAAATGTATTCAATAAGACCTTAAAGAAGTATATTCCTCTACAAGTGTTGGAGTATTTAAAGGATAAATACCTGAATATGCGACGAATGCGGAGGAAGCATCGACGGATGAAGAACATGATGGGTGGATACGAGAAGGATGATGATCCTGCTGCTCCTGCTCCTGCTCCTGCTCCTGCTCCTGCTCCTGCTCCTGCTCCTGCTCCTGCTCCTGCTCCTGCTCCTGCTCCTGCTGATGATTCTGCTCCTGCTCCTGCTCCTGCTCCTGCTCCTGCTCCTACTGACCAGGAGGCTGAAACAAATGCAAAAGGTAAGGATATTACTGGTTATTCTGAGACGACTGAACCTGAACCTGCTGCTGCTGCTGCTGCTGCTGCTGCTCCTGCTGCTGCTCCTGCTGCTGCTCCTGCTGCTGCTCCTGCTGCTGCTCCTGCTGCTGAGCAAGTGCCTGCAAGCACTACATCTAATGCATCCAATACTTCTTCTGATGCCGCCGCCACTGCTGCCGCCGCCTCCGCCACTGCTGCGGCTGCCGCTGCTGCTGCCACCGCTGTTGCCGCTGCGTCTGCGTCTGCGTCTGCGTCTACATCGACACCCAACACTAACGACAGCGGTCCCAATGCCGAAGGCGAAAAGGGCAAGGCTGATGTAGCACAGGGTATGGGTGAAAAAGGCGATGAGGGCGAAAAGACACCGGATGGTGCTGAGGGCGCTCAGGGCGAAAAGACACCGGAGGGTGCTGAAGGCACCGGCGACAAGAAGAAACCCGCAGGTTTTAATTTAGGACCGGAAATCCTAGGCGACATATCGATTCATAGTGAGTCATTTAAGTTCAACGAACTGACACAGAGTAAAGACCTTATTAAATTTTTAGTGGATAAAGCTCTTCCATATTATGTACAATTAGAAGTAAAGGGAAAACTATTGAATAAGCGCGATACTGATATTTTTAGCGTGAATCGTATATTGCATGGTATATATGTTACTGATGATGTATATAAAAAAGGTGGTGATAAACAAAAAATATATTTCAAACCAGGAACTGAAATTGGTGTTGCAGATGGCGACTCCATAAGTTCCAAAACAGAAAATACAGAAACAGTTATTTTCACTGGTGAAAAGGTGACTTTTGACCCAAAATCAAAAGAGAATGCAATAAAACTAATTTCCGGAAAAGGTACTCCCAACGAAAAATCATATGTAGTTACAGATTCTGACCGCTTGTATCAGTTAGATGGTAACGGCCAACCATCGTCAATTGATAGCATGGAAGATGTTGGAATATTAGGAGGTGACCAGATTAATAGCAATGAGGTCAGACTTCAAATTATTCCATTATCAAATGATGATTTGAAAAAGGCAGTTGCTGAAAGTTCAGGCAGTGGCGGTGATAAGAAAAAGAAAAAACGCGCAGCGGATGACTCGAATAGTTATGTTTTCAATATCAAAAAGGGAACCAATATCACGGCGATTCAAACATTGCGTAAATCTCTTGAAGTTGTTCGTAACAATCTAGAAGATGAAGATGAGATTACAAAAACAGACGCAAATGGTATATTCAAACTATTGATTGATTTGCTGAACAATCCGGAGTTCGCCAAGAACGACGGGTTCGCCGATTTCAAAAATGCCGTATTTGAATTTAAGTATGAGATTCCAGAAGGTGGAAGAGAGTATGGGTTCACACAGTTGATGACGTTTTTTGAACAAAAAGATGAGGCTATCCCGAAGCTTGTGAAAGAGAACTTTGCTATGTTGATTACATTATTGGGTCATGGGCCCGCTGGTGAAAATGGCGCGTGCCTTTCGTTTGGTAACAACAATAAATCCGTGAAGATAGAAAAATACATTACTACTCTTGCAAATGGTGATATTGTTACAACCGAAAAATTGGGAAGTGATGTTAATATTGAAGGGTTTGGTGATAATCTGGATAAAATAAATGATAGTAATAAACCGAAAGAGGAAGAGGGTGAAACGAAGGCTGAAGGAAACGATACAAAAGAGGCCGGAGAGGCGGCGAAGGCTGGAGAGGCGGGGGCGGAAGGTGAGGCGAAGGCCGGAGAGGCGAAGGCCGTAGAGGCGAAAGCCGGTGAGGCGGGGGCGGAAGGTGATGCGAAGGCGGGTGCGGTAGCAGGCGAACAAAAGAGTGATGCGGCATCAGTAAAGGCCGAGAGTCCATCCAAGAAAAACACAAAAGATATGACATCGGCGACAGCGGCGGTGGCAGTGGCAGCGGCAGCGGCAGCGGCAGCGGCAGCGGCATCAGCGCCCTCACCCCCCGCTATGACTATGGCCGATATACCAAAAGAACCGATTCTGCCATCTGAAGAAGTGAAAGCAATAAACCAACTATACAAAGATGATACAGCACTACGAACATCTAAAATAGGAAGCATATTAGGTCTTAAAAAATCATTCAACATGAAATTAAAGAAGATAGTTACAATCCTACGCGATATACTCAAAGGTTCAAATGCTTCGAAGGATAACTCTGCGAATAAACGGAATATGTATATTGATACACCGGAATATAAAGGCAAAATTACTGAATTGAAGGCCGAATTACAATATCTTAAAGACGACCCTAATTACAATATTATCACAAAGTATCCTGATGCAATAACGAAAAAATTGAAGGTGTCAACATTCTGGAAAAATGATGAAGAGAAAAACCTGTTGGCAAAAATAGACAAGTTATTTTATACCTATGCAACTGTGTGGGACCGATTTGAAGAGGCATACGAATATTTTAAAGATAATAAAGACATGAAAGATACTACATTTACAGGTAAATCTGCATCAGAAATCGGAGGAAATTTCAGAAGGCATTTCACTAAATTGGAGACCTCTATCAAAGAATTAGAGAAAGACGCAAGCGACACAGTCATGTTAGAGGAACTACTGAGTGCTCCTGTAACTTGAAAAGGTCATATTGTATTATTTATACCGATGATACCAAAGAATGTCGGTATAAATAATATTATCAAAACGGCAAATATCGAAGCGACGCGCTATCATACGCAGTAACGCGAAATGCGTCATTGTATCCTTCCACATATATCATGTCACCGGTACTTACATTATTGCACCCATATTCGCCAGTTCCGCTCTTTCCGTTGATTATAACCGGCAATTTTATCGCATTGTTTTTATCGCTCAAGGTGTAAAACTGCCATTTATCGCGATTGGTGAAGAGTGGACGCCCGATAAGCGGAAGTATTGTTTCTTGTTGCCCGCCACTACGCGTAAGAATACCTACTTGACGATATGTCGTATCTACAGACCGAGTGGGGACGTTCACGCGCACACCACCGCTGCCACCGCCACCGCCACCGCCACCGCCACCGCCACCGTACCCCCCATGTTCACCATAATGTATGGTCTCTACACCACCACGTATATCATATATCGGGCGTGTTGCACCTACTGAATTATCCCGCAAAGGTGGAACATATGGATTCAATAAAACATCCTGGCTGGATGATGGACCGCCAATCCCGAAATCTAATGAGTTGGCCAAGGGGTCTGTTGACTCCAGTAATACCTGTCCGCCATGATGATGGTGTCCGCCGTGGTGGTGGCCATATGTCGTGCCAAAAAAACGAGAATGCGCGTAAATCCCAACACCAATGACAATCACCGCAATAATAACAAGTGTCACATTTTCAAAACAAAACACGCCAGGAGGGCATCGTTTTACCATAATAATAATAATAATAATGCTAAACGCGTTAAGGTTAGTATTATTATAGGTCGTTATTTATTTTTCCTATTACTTCTTGGTATTCTTCTTGGCGCCTCCTGGAGTAGCGAATCCCTGTAGCATATTCGTAATGCCCTGGATGCCACCATTACCCGTAATCTGTTCCATAAATCCCTCCGCCGACTTTAATAACGGACCCATCTCCTTCATGTTGTTCATCAATTGTTGCTGTTGATGCATGAGGGATTTCGTCTGGTCCGTTAATCCACGCACACCATCTTCACCGATGATATTCTCAATATTATCATAGGCTTGTTCTAGTGTTGACGCATAATCAATGCGGTTCCCATTTTTAATGCCCACCTTTTCATCGTCGTCCTTTTTTCCGTCGTAATTTGCGGGCGACAATGGAGACATTCCTTGCTTATTCTTATTCTTCTTGTCGGCTGTATCCATACCGGTATTACCCTCAGTATCATCCGAAGATTTATTCTTTCCCTTATTTTTGGCACCTTCTTTATTGTTTGTAAGTTTTTCTGTCGTGTCATCTTCAGCAGTCTCCTCGTCCGCAGTAGCGTCGCCCTCGTTCTCAGCACCTTCTTTTGTAGTGAGACCTTCAGTGACGCCAGGCGAACCCATCATTTCTAATACAAACACCGATGCAAACGCGGTGATAAGTATGATAATCATGTTTTTACTAAAGTATGACGTGATTAAACCAATCAAGGCCATCAGGATGATTGCGTTTATATTACGATTCGACAAGTGACGCAAAATACTCAACAATACCAGAATTAAACTGCCGTATAACACAATTTTATTCTGGAAAAATGGAGTATATACCAAACGACTCAAATTCGGCAACATTATGATACCTTTTGATAAGAAATAAGAATAATATATATTTTAAGAATATAATAAAATTGAAAATATATAGTTGTCAAGTCGTATGTTGTCCATTGCCGGTATACATGGCACACACGTCTCGCTATGAAATAGCATTATGTCAAAGGTTCAATAGTGAAATACACGGGTTTGACCCGAGTACAAGTAGTCCGAATATACAAGACCATTATATGTGTTTAATTACGATTGAATCTAGTTTCAGCTATACATATTGTGTTGCACGGCACCTTGCTATCCGTTATAATGCTAGGATTGAAATTGTAGAGACGCACGTATTATTTCCAGGGAACGAAATGGTCGCAATATACAAAACATTTTGGTTGCGTATCTTTCAACGACTGTGTCGAAAATGGCTAGTGAATCGACGGTATGCGCGTTCCGTGCAGTTATATTCCTACCTCATGAAACGTGAATACCCTAAAATACGCCAATGAACATATTATTGTCTTGTAGGCGGTCTTCTTCGCCTTCGTCTTCGTCTTCGCTATCGCTATCGTCTTCGTCTTCGCTATCGTCTTCGCTTTCGCCTCCTTCGATATCGTCGTCTTCTTCGTCTTCGCCGTCTTCTTCGTCTTCGCCGTCTTCGTATTCTTCGTCGTCTTCTTCGTCTTCTTCGTATTCTTCGTCGTCTTCGTCTTCTTCGTATTCTTCGTATTCTTCGTCGTCTTCGCTATCGCCTTCGTATTCTTCGTATTCTTCGCCTTCGCCGTCGCCTTCGCCGTCGCCTTCGTCACCGTCGGTATCGTCGTCTTCGTCGTCCTCCTCGTCGTCCTCCTCGTCGTCCTCGTCGTCCTCGCCGTCGGTATCGTCTCCATTATCCTTTTGGTCGTCCATGAATGTGATTTCATTTATTTGTTGTATCGTTACCCCAATCACTGTATCGACATTCATTAATTTTTCATAACTGTCTCTCATCTTTTTAAGTAATGCCCCAATTCGTTTCTTGTCCTTCATCAACTCTGCCATCGTTGACGAAGAATACGATGCGCCGGCCGCCACATCTTTCTTGGTTCGAATTCGTTTCGCCGAGAGATTTTCGCGGATAATATGATTCAAATGATGATGGATTTCCTCTAAAGAATGTATTTGCATTCGATGCTCTTCTACCATTTTATCAAATAACTCTTTCGCCTTCATGTATACCGATAATAGATGCCGGTTATATTTCATATTATGTTGTAATGTAAGCATTTTCTCGATAATTTTATGCTTGGTATCCTTTTCACTTGACCGTAGGTTTTTGATAGTAGAATCGCGCATAGCTAAAAATTTGGAATCTCCGTAGAGTTTATTATCTTCGCCCATGTCGGCGTCGGTGTCGGCGTCTTTGTCTTTGTCTTTGGAATCATTTCTACGCCTCGATATCTTCTTCATTGGTTCGTCGTATCTACTGTTATAATATTAGAATAAAAACGTTGCATTTATACTCATCACTCCGATTTCGGCAGTTTATTCCACCAGCTACATGGTTTATGCCAAAATTCCGTATAATAAATATCACCTTGACAGAAGAATGCAGCACTATAACTATATGAACTGGCGGACGTAACAAGTATATCCGCCACCGTCATTCCAAGATACGTATCTTCATTGTCTTCATTGATATGCAATCTGACATCAGGACCAAGTACCTCGTGGCCCGAAATGTTGGCAAACTTGTCATCCGACCCCTGTGAGTAGATATGAAACTGGATGCGATTCTTCTTATTATTATTATTCGGGTCATTCTCACCGTCGTTCATGTATTTCTCTCGAATTAACAATAACGAATTGATATAATACTGGTTGTCATACTCTTCGCCACCATTTGGGCGTGTGTCATCACAATTCGGCCGTCGGATATGCGCGGCCAGATGATGCGTGTATGCGTCCCCGTCCGAAATATGAAACAATCGTCTTCTTATGCTCTCACGGTCCTTATTTTGCCAGTAATACCCCTTGATTCGCTCCATGCTTTTACTCTTCATGCATGTATCGATATTTCTCTCGACATAATTGAAGATATCATAAAAGTCCGGCGTAAGAATATGCCCGATTGTTTTGTCTTGAACTGCATCTTTATAATTCAAATAGTGCGGTTTCATATTCATTAACGACTCCAGTTTTTCGATGTAATTGGGTTCATCTGCATAATTATGCGCCATCTTGTCAGGTGAACGGTATATAAACGTCGACTCCTCGCATTCTTCCGCGTAAATACATGTCCATACAAATCGCTGAAACTGTGCGCCAAGACCATCATCGAATGGAATCGTAGAATAGTACCGCTTTTTGATGGGTAGCGGAGTAGGGGGGGGGAGGGCAACCGTCCCTGCATCCGCCGCCGCCACAGGCGCCGTAAACTGACTCTCATGATTCAATTCGTACGCATTTGGCTGTGTCTGGTCATTTCTCTCGGAGGTCAAACGCCCAATATGCCGATTCGTAATGTGATTGTAAAACCCGGATATGAATCCCATCTGCATCCACCTGTGCGCATAATCCATTTCAAAGAACTGGTTGGGAGTATCGTAATTCCCTACAGTAAGAATGGCGGCGACGTCAATCAATGAAGGGCGAAAACTATAATGTGGCCAATAATGACAGTTTCCATAACTGAAATCACCCCCGACTTTATACTGGTGAAGCGCCACTTCATGCGCAACACGCCGTAAGATTTTATGACCTTGTATCTTGTAATCCCGGATAGTCTCCGCATAGTTCCGATTATACAGTATTTGTCGGACATTATACCCGGAGTTGCGCGAATCTACCATCATCTGCATCGCTTTATTGACATAACTCCCCGGAGTATGAAATAGAAAATCATCCTCCATATGAATCCAATATTCTGGTCGTAGCTCGTTCAGTTTTTCCCAGATGATTTTCATACTGGGGCGATGCCCTTTCTCATCGGGAGTTTTCATATAATAATCCATCCAAGGGTATGCCGCGCGCATTTTATCGCGGTCTTCCTCGCTCGAATTATCGTCGACGCAAAACCAATAATCTATCATAGTCACATCAGTCCACATATTCAAGATGGAGTTCACGGTTTGCTGAAATAAATCGAACCGTTTGCATGTAGTGAATGTAATAATAATACGCGGCGATTTTTTAGGGTTACGGTTGATGATTATAATCGACGGATTCTGCGCCGGTATATTCTTCTCCAAGTAAGGCAATGCGTGGATTGGACGCGATAAATGAAACTCTGAGTCGTCATTTCCTGTTATGTTCAATAACTCGCACGGAGTGACCAATGCTGGTCTCACTCTCTCGAACAGCCGGTTCCATGTCGTGATGTCGTCATCGCTGTAACTGTCATTTTTAGCAGCCACAATCGCGAGGTAGTGGTCCACCGTATAAAACAGTCGGAGAACCTCGGCGAATGTGTCTTCCTCGAAAAACTGCCGATAAAACATGAGATTACTATACGTCGATGTCAAGAAATGATAGACAACGATATTATGCCGAAGAATCGTTTTACAGCATTCGTAACCACTACGTTTATCCGAAATATAGAATGCAGATATCGAGTTATTGTATTCGATGACGTCGTGGTATTTATCCGTCGACAAAAAGAGTTTATTCTGCGGAAACTTATTGTAATTCTTGTATTTATGGTACAGTGCATTTACCATCACGTGGTTTCCATCTGCGCGCAATATTTCCATGACGGACGCGACCCCTTCAATACGCTCTTCATCGTATTCCATGGTTTTACAGTAATATTTAACAGCATTGTATTTGTCGCCTTTCTTATTGTATAAATCGCCGAGACAAAGCGCGCTATAATACTTCTCCTGCGCCCAGTTGTTTTGGTTGAGAACGCGCTGATACCATTCAATCGCCTTGTCAATATATGCTGGCCCGGCATCCATCCAACTCTGCGCACAATAGAATGCGTATCTCTCGGCAAGTGCACGGTCGCCTCCTCCACCGTTGGTGCCGGTCCCCATCTCCTCATGAAACCCGCGCTCTAATACGGCGGCATCATTGATGTACTTATTCGGGTCTTTATTGCGACTACCACTTCGACCAGATTCGACATAATAATCGCCTTGGATTGCCATCGAACTCTCTTCTTTATCGACACAGGCAATATACTCATGGAGTACACCGACGAACCGCCACCGTTTTCGATTATTCACGATTAATGTTCGCAGATATACGAATGATTGACCCAATTTCAACTGATATGCGTCATGTGTCAGCTCGCGCGGCATACGAAATTGTCCGTTGATGGAATCATCCGCGTCGAATATGAAGAGATAATCGGTTTTATTAAACGCCATTTGAAGGGCGAGGGTACGATTGAACCCAAAGTCGCGCCATGATACCTGTTCGATATGACCGGGAATACCTCGCTCCTTGAAAAACACCCGAATCAATTCCATGGTATTGTCAGTTGAACCGGTATCTGATATGAAATACGCGTCGAAATCGACGTAGGAACACAGATTTTCGAGTGTTTTCACAATAATATGGGATTCATTCTTGACAATCATATTCAAACAAATTGTATAAGATTTAGTGCTTTTACGCGGTATTTGCAATTCATGAAATGTTGACTGATGCGACGACGTGTTGACGGTGGCGACAGTAGCGACGTCATCGGCGTCGGTTACTTCAGTTATGAACATCGGAATATATACATAATTATATCGTTGTTTTTAGGTCTCTTTTTATTTTACCACGATATAGTAGCATTCCATATTCCATATTCCATATTCCGTATTCCGTATTCCGTATTCCGTATTCCATATTCCGTATTCCGTATTCCATATTCCATTTCATTATGTCATTTACGCGATTCCACGACGACCCTGACCGCATCAAAAAGGAACTTCAACAATCTACGGATGTTGGACGATACCGTCTGAATGTTCCTGGTCCTGGTGATAAACCGCTTTATATGGAAGACCCCTACATTCGCCCCCAAATGTGGGCCGGCAATATTATGACCAACACCGTAGATATTGAGGCTGAACTCTTCGGGTTATCTAGAAAATTGAACCGCGATTCGGCCGATAATTATCATCATGATTCACGCGCATCGACTGCCACACGCACAAACGAACTCATACGATGCCCTACCCGTGGTGGAAGTGCCGTAGAACAAACTCGCGCAACCCATCCCGCGTGGATGTTGCGCGATGTCGAACAAGACAACTGGAAAATGCTCCACTTTGACCCGCAAGAAAACGTGTTCCTCCCTTTTTTTAATAATCTGAATACCCGTATTATCGAAAAGGACCGGTTTATTCCACAACAAACGGTGCCTGGATTATCCGATGATACCTATTTCGCGGTTCACCCGAATCATGCGAATCCAGACACTTTTACAAGGACTACTCAATTAGAAGGAATGGCTTGTGGGAAACGAACCAATGAGCGTGGTTTAGGCGAAGGGTTTGCACCGCAGGATGGAACGAATGTACAGAATGTCGGTGATATGCGCCAGTTTAGCGGAGAAAC
>Ga0078894_10004914_pt1 | contig 10259 bp, 6 predicted proteins | sample LauGreSu1BDMLBSD_2_FD_67506 | JGI IMG/M metagenome (GOLD analysis project Ga0078894, IMG submission 67506) | Freshwater lake microbial communities from Lake Michigan, USA - Su13.BD.MLB.SD (version 4) (version 4) | ecosystem: Environmental > Aquatic > Freshwater > Lake | place: Lake Michigan, USA...
GATCGAGCCGGCGAGCCTCGGCCGTCCGGTCGTGATCGGTCCGCGCGTCGCGGACTTCCGCGAGGTCGTCGAGGCATTCGTCGAGGGCGGCGGAATCCGACAGATCCAGGCGTCGGAGCTCGGGGCGACGCTCGCGGAGCTCTGCGCGAACGCCGACGCGCGCGCCGCGGTCGCGCGCAACGCGCGCGCGGTGATCCGGTCGCAGCAGGGCGGCACGGCGCGGACCGCGGAGGTCCTTCTCGCGATGCTCGCCTCGCGCGCCTGACGCCGCACGCGTGCTACCCTGCGGGCCGCCATGGCCACCAATGCTGAAGTCGCCGCCGCGTTCGAGGAGCTCGCTGTCCTCTCGGAGATCCTCGGCGCGAATGTCTTCAAGGTGAACGCATTCCGCAAGGCGGCGCGCGCGGTCGAGGGGCTGCCCGGCACCGCGGTCGAGATGGAGGTCGCCCTCCTCCGGGAGATCGACGGGCTCGGCGCGTCGACGGCCGCCAAGGTGCACGAATTCGGGGCGATCGGCACGATGGCCGAGCTCGAGGAGCTTCGCGCGAAGGTTCCGTCCGGCCTCAAGGAGGTGCTCGCGATCCAGGGGATCGGTCCGAAGACCGCCCGCGCGATGTGGACCGAGCTCGGCGTCGTCGACCTCGCGTCGCTCAAGGCCGCGATCGAGTCGGGAAAGGTGGCGTCGCTTCCGCGGATGGGCGCGAAGACCATCCAGAACATGAAGGAGGCGATCGCGTTCGCGGAGACCGCGCGCGGCCGGATCCGGATTGGCGAGGCGATGCCGCTCGCGGAGGCGATCGTGGCCGAGCTCGGACGGCTCGAGTGCGTCGAGCGCATCGCGTACGCCGGCAGCCTCCGCAGGGGCCGCGAGACGATCGGCGACCTCGACATCCTCGCCGCGTCCCGGGATGCGCAGGCGCTCATGGATGCGTTCACCGGCCGCGCGGAGGTCGCCCGCGTCCTCGGCCGCGGCGACACGAAGTCGAGCGTGCTGACGAAGTCCGGCGTGCAGGTCGACCTCCGCGTGGTGCCGCTCGACCGCTTCGGCGCGGCGCTCATGTACTTCACCGGCAGCAAGGAGCACAACATCGTGCTCCGCGAGCGCGCGATCGCGCAGGGGATGCGGCTCAATGAGTACGGGCTGTTCCGATCGGACGCGGCGGAGGAGTCCGCGCCCGTCGCCGCGGCCGGCGAGGAGGAGGTCTACGCGGCCCTCGGACTCGACTGGATCCCGCCCACGATGCGCGAGGATCGCGGCGAGGTCGCCGCGTTCGCGAAGGGCGCGCGGCACCCCGAGTGCCTGGTGGCGGCGGACATCAAGGCCGAGCTCCACTGCCACACCGTCGCATCCGACGGCTCGATGACGATCGACGAGATCGTGGCTCGCGCGCGCGACCGCGGGTTCCACACCATTGCGATCACCGACCACTCGAAGAGCCAGTTCCAGGCGAACGGCCTCGACGAGGTGCGGCTCCGCGTCCACATCGCCGCGATCCACGCGGCGCGCGCGCGCTTTCCCGGCATGCAGGTCTGGGCCGGGAGCGAGGTCGACATCCTCTCGGACGGCTCGCTCGACTACGCCGACGAGCTGCTCGCGGAGCTCGACTGGGTCGTCGCGAGCCCGCACGCCGCGCTCAAGCAGGAGCCGAAGATCGCCACCGAGCGGCTGCTGCGGGCCATCCGGCATCCGCTCGTCCATGTGATCGGCCATCCGACGGGCCGCATCGTGAACGGCCGTCCCGGCCTCGAGCCCGCGATGAACGAGCTCTTCGCCGCGGCGCGCGAGCACGGCACGGCGCTCGAGATCAACAGCCACCACATGCGGCTCGACCTGCGCGATACGCACATCCGTGCCGCCGCCGAGGCGGGCTGCCTCCTCGCGATCGACTGCGATGTGCACGGCGCGGAGGACTTCGAGGAGCTCCGCTACGGTGTCCTGGCGGCGCAGCGTGGTTGGCTTCCGAAGGCGCAGTGCCTGAATTGCATGCCGGCGGACGCCCTCGACGCGTGGCGGCGGCGCAAGCGGGGGAGCTGACCGCGCCATTTGCAAGGACCCGGGGCGGGTGCGACACTCCGGCGCCCGTGACGAGCACCGCGACCGACACCCGTAGCGCCGCGCCGAGGCATCTCGCGCATGTCGATGGCCTGCGCGCCATCGCGGTCGTGGGCGTGGTGCTCTTCCACCTCGATGTCCATCTGTTCCGGGGCGGATTCGCCGGCGTCGATGTGTTCCTCGTCATCAGCGGGTTCCTCATCACCCGCCTCATCCTCGACGAGATCGCCGCCACCGGCGGGTTCTCCTTCGGACGCTTCTACCTGCGACGGGTCCGGCGGCTCGGTCCGGCGCTGGTGGCGACGCTGCTCTTCACCGCGCTGCTGGCACCGGTCCTCCTGCCGGGTCCGGCGCTCGGTCGCTTCGGCGACGAGGTCCTCGCGGCGCTCGGCAGCTACTCCAACATCTTCTACTGGCTGCAGGCCGGCTACTTCGACACGGCCTCGCGGCTCAAGCCGCTGCTCCACACCTGGAGCCTGAGCGTCGAGGAGCAGTTCTACCTCGTCTGGCCCGCGACGCTCCTGCTGCTCACGAAGGCCCGGAGCTCCCGCGTGCTGGGCGGCGCGGTCCTCGTGCTGGCGGCGCTCAGCCTCGCGCTCAACTTCCCGTTCGGGCGTGGGCTCGGCGGGCAGAGCGCGTTCGCCTCGGCGTTCGCGAACGGCAAGCCCACGATCTACTTCCTGATGCCGTTCCGGCTGTTCGAGTTCGCGTTCGGCGCGGCGCTCGTCGCGACCCGCCGCTGGCCAAGCCGCTCGCCGCTCGCGGAAGACATCAATGTCGTGGTCGGGCTCGCGCTCGTCCTTGCGTCGTTCGTCGCGCTGCGCGAGGGGCTGCTGTTTCCCGGGTGGTACGCGCTGCTTCCGTGCGTCGGCACCTTCCTCCTCATCCAATCGGGCGACCGTTCGCGGCTGCGCGGATTCCTCGAGAACCGCTGGTTCGCCCGCATCGGCCTCGTGAGCTACTCGCTCTACCTCGTCCACTGGCCGCTCACCGTGTTCGCGCGCTGCATCGCGGGCGGCGCCGACGCCGCGCTCGGCGTCCCGCTCCAGCTGGCGGTCGTCGTGCTCTCGGCGCTGCTCGCGATTGCGAGCTATCGCTTCGTCGAGCAGCCGTTCCGAGAGGGGCGCATCCGCTTGAGATGGCTCGCCGTCCCGACAGGTGCGGTTCTCGCGCTCGGCGCGTACACGATCCTGAGCGACGGCTGGGCGTGGCGGAATCCGGTCGGTCTGCCGTCCGAGGTCACGCGGCTTTCGGGCGACTTCCACCGGACCTACTACGGTGGCGCGGGGTTCTCGCGTTCGCGCACCGTGAGCGACGGCACGCCGGACATCGTGCTTGCGGGCGACAGCCACGGACTGCACTACGCGTTCGGACTCTCGGAGGAGCTCGTGAAGCCGAACGGTTGGAAGCTCGCCGTGCACGCGGGAACGAGCTGCCTGAACCTCCCCGGCTTCACGCGCATCGGCACCGAGTACGACTGGGACACGGTCTGTCCGTCCGCGGTCGAGAAACTGCGAGCGGCCGTTGGTTCCGATGGCGTGCCGCCCGTCGTCGTCCTGTCGCATTCGTGGGTGAACCAGATGGCGAAGGCGGCGCGGCTCGGCGCGGTCGAGGCGGGACCGGTGACGGCGGAGGAGGTTGCCGCCGGCATCAAGGCGCTTCGCACGGAGCTGCGCGACTGCGAGCTGGTGGTCTTCGGCTGTGTCCCGGGCGCGGGCGGAGTCGACCTCGCGGATGAACTCACGACCGCGCCGCTGCTGCGCAGGCGCGCGCCGTCGGAGGTTCTCGCGCCGAAGCCAGCTCCAGAAGAGGCGGTTGCGATCAACCGCAGCCTTCGCGCGGCGCTCGAGGGAAGCGGCATCGTGTTCCTCGATCCTTCCGATGCGCTCCGCGAGGGCGACGGCTTCGCCGTGGCCGACGCGGAGAACTTCCCGCTCTACTCCGATGCATCGCATCTGTCGGTGCGCGGATCGCGCCGCGTGGTTCGGCATTTCGCCGACGAGATCCGTGCGTGCGTCGAGCGCAGCAGGGCGGCGAGGTCGCGGGCTGCACTCAGCCCGACCATGCGCTGAGGAGGATGGCAAGGTCCGCAGGACCGACGGTGCCGCTGCGATCGAGGTCCGACCGTGCCTCGACTCCTCCCCAGTCCGCGAGGAGGATGCTCAGGTCAGGCGCCGACACCGTGCCGTCGCCGTTGATGTCGGGAGACGGCGCGACCGGATGCGCGGCGTGGACGACCTGCAGGAGGTCGACCAGGATCGTCGTTCCGCCCGGGATCGTGAGCCTCAGTTCGACCGTGCCGGCAGGCGTGGCGAGATCCGCGGATTCAACCGGACCGATCCATCGCGCACCTGGAAGCGTCGAGGCGCAGTCGATGGACGCGAGCTGAATCCAGCGACCCGACGCGGCGCGAACCTCGAGAGCGATGGAGGCGCCCGCACCAGCGGCGCGCGCGCCCTCGAACGCCACCCAGAGGTTGCCGCCGCCTCCCGGCGTGTCAAATGTCGCGACGATCTCCGCCGCTCCGGTCGTTCCGCCGAGCGAGAGCGTGCTCCGATCCGCGCGCTCGATCGAACCGGTCGGTTCGCCGCGGAACGCGCCGCGGATCACCTCGGCCTGCAGGAGCGTGCAGTCCCACGCCGCGCGGATCCCGCGGCGCGCGGCGCTCCACAGTTCCGAATCGCCGCCGGGCCAGAGCTGGAACTCGTCGATTCCCCGTCCACGCAGAAGCGCCATCAGCTCCACGAACTCGTCGTCGGAGACCGCGCGATCGGGTGCGTCGCGTCCGGCGGGCAGTGCGATCCTGGGAAGCGTGACCCACGGCGTCACCTCCGCGGGCGGCACGCCGCCGAACGAATGGAGGCATGCGTCGAGATTTGCGCGGTGGAGTCGCATGTTTCCGCGCCAGAACTCCTCGCCCGGGGCGAGGAAGCTGCTGCCGAACAGGTAGAGCGCCGGCGCCTGAAGGTCGCCCCGCCCGCACCAGTGCGAGCGCATCCAGCCTCGGTCCCACCACTCGAAGTCGACATACGAGCGCGCGGAACCGTCTGGCTCGGGCGCGCCGTCGAGGCGCATCGACTCGGCGAACTCGCTTGACGCCGCGTGGGGCCACGCGCTCCGGATTCGCGCGAACACGGCCGCGTCGAACGCACCCTCGACCGCTTCACGCGTCATCGCGTCCCACCACGCGCTCCACGACCGATTCACCGGCGCGTCCCGCGGCGAGGCGGGGTCGTAGCGGGGCGAGCCGTGCGCCGCGTACTGCGCGGCGAGCGTGAGGTTGGCGGGGAGGCAGCCGGGTGCGAACGGGATCGCCTCGCTATCCCAACGCGGATCGAGCTGCATGGCGGCGAACAGCTGCATCGGAGGCAGGCCCCAGACATCGCTGACATCCGGGAGATAGCGCAGTGCCGGCAGCCTGAGCTCGCTGTCGAGATGGAACCGGTCCGGCGCCGGCAGTCCCGAGGTCGCTTGATGAAGCTGATAGCGGGCGATGTAGCGGTCCATCCACTCGCCCATCGCGGCGCGGCCGTGCTCGGTCCAGGGAGTTCCACCGCGGATCTGGGCTGGAACCGACGGGTCATGGATCCAGTCGGACGGGTGTCCGACCAGAAGGTCGCGCCCCAGTCCGAGCGGGACGATCGCGAGGCGGCCAGCGGTGGCGCCAAGGGCAGCCGCACGCGCAGCCGTTTCGTCGGCGGCGAGTTCCGGGCTTGCTCCCCAGGGCACGAAGGTCCGCACCATCGGCACGAGTGAAGGATCGGATGCCGCTGGTCCGGACGGCGGATCCCAGGTCCACGCGCGCGGAGGCGCTGCCTGGAGTTCGGGGATGGCGTGAAGCGCGGTGGCCACCATCGTCGCGCACGCGACGAACCGGGAGCTTCGGGAGAAGCGCAGGGACATGTCCGGGATCATGTCAGGCCCGACGGCATTTTGGAAGCACCATGCACGCTGATTGGCGCATTCCGCCTTGGCTCATCCCACATTGGCCTATCCCACATTGGCCTATCCCACATCGGCTCATCCCACATCGCCGAGCCCGAGCGCCTCGCCGTAGGTTCCAAGCACCTTTCGGCGCAGCAGATGCTCGCCATCCTGCGCGAGCAGCGGGCTGCGCGCGATCCAGTCGCCTGCGTCGCGTCGCGCGCGCTCGAGAAGCCCCAGATCCCTCGTCAGGTCCGCGACCCGGAAGGGGGGCAGGCCGCTCTGCTTCGAGCCGAAGAGCTCACCCGGGCCTCGGATCGCGAGGTCGAGCTCGCTGACGCGGAAGCCGTCGTCGGTCGAGCGGATCGCCTCGATGCGCGCCCGTCCCTCGTCGGTCGTCGGATCGGCGATCATCACGCACACCCCGCCCTTCGGCCCGCGCCCGACCCGCCCGCGGAGCTGGTGCAGCTGCGCGAGGCCAAAGCGGTCCGCGTGCTCGATCACCATGACCGTCGCGTTCGGAACATCGACGCCGACCTCGATCACGACCGTCGCGACGAGCGCGTCGATCTCGCCGGCCCGGAAGCGATCCATCACCGCGTCGCGCTCTTCGGGCCTCATCCGGCCGTGCATGCCGGCGAGACGGGCGCCCTGGAGCGCGCCCTGCTCGAGCCGCGCGAGGTGGCCCGCGACATCCTTCAGGCCGAGCCCGCTCTCCTCGACGGCCGGAACCACGATGAACGCCTGCTCGCCGCGGTCGATGCGGTCCTTCACGAAGCGGTAGGCGTCGTCCGATCGCGACTCCGAGAGGACGCGCGTGTGCACCGGCGCACGGTCCCTCGGCCGATGGCGGATGGTCGACACATCGAGGTCGCCGTAGACCGTGAGCGAGAGCGTGCGCGGGATCGGCGTCGCCGTCATGACGAGCATGTGCGGAGTCTGGCCCGCGGGCGCCTTGCCGCGGAGCTCGGCGCGCTGCGCGACGCCGAAGCGGTGCTGCTCGTCGACCACCGCGAGCGCGAGCGCGTGGAAGCGCACATCGCCGGTCAGGAGCGCGTGCGTCCCGACGACGATGTCGATCTGCCCGAGCGCGACGAGGTCGCGAACGAGCGCGCGCTCGCCGGCGGGCAGGCTTCCGGTGAGGAGTCCGACACGGACATTCGTGCCCTCGAGGAACCGCGAGATCGACGCGAAGTGCTGCTCCGCGAGGAGCTCGGTCGGCGCCATCATCGCGGCCTGGTGGCGGTTCGTCACCGCGACCAGCATCGACGCGAGCGCGACGGCGGTCTTGCCCGCGCCGACATCGCCCTGCAGCAGCCGGTTCATCGGCCGTGTCTCGGCGAGGTCGCGGGCGATCTCCCGGAAGGTCGCGAGTTGGTCGTCGGTGAACGCCCAGGGAAAGCGCGCGAGGATCTCGCGCTCGCTGGCGGCCGGCATCGCGAGTGCCGGCGCGCCCTGCGCGTCGCGCATCCGCCGCTTGATCGCCACGGCGAGCTGCAGCACCAGCAGCTCGTCGTACGCGAGCCGCGTGCGCGCCGCGGCGAACGCGCCCTCGTCCTCAGGCGCATGCATCGAGCGATAGGCGCGGCGGAGGCCGACGAGCCCTCGCTCGAGCAGATAGTCCGTCGGCAGGATCTCGGGAATCGCCGCACATCCCGCGTCCAGCACCCGGTGCACCGTCTGCTCGATCAGCCGGGACGGCAGCGCCTCGCTCGACGGATACACCGCGCGGAGCCGGTCGGTGCGCGCCGCCGGCGCACTGCCCTCGACCACATCGCTCCACTTCGGATTCGCGAGGTCGAGGTAGCCGCGCTCGAGCTTCGCCTTGCCCTCGATGATCCCTTGGCGCCCGGGATGCAGCTTGCCCCGCATCCAGGGCATGTTGAAGAAGACGATCCGCGCCGTCCCGGTCCCGTCGCTCACCGTGGCCTCGATCCGCGGACGCGCGCCGAACGCGCTCCGGCTCGCGACCACCGTGGCCCGCACCGCGATGTTGGCCGACTTCTCGGCGTCGGGCTTCGCCTCGAGCGCCGCGATGTGCGCGGCGATCGTGTCCTCGCCGTGCTCCGCCTCGACGCGGAACGGGAAGTGGCGGATGAGGTCGCCGACCGTGCGGATGCCGAGCTCGTGGAAATGCCGCGCCCGCGCGGCGCTGACGCCGGCGGCGACCTCGATCGCCTCGCCGAGGATGTCGTTTCGCTCCACCTGCATCGGGGGACCCGTACTATACGGACCCCGTGAAGCGCCCTCCGTTCGATCCCACTCGCGCCCGCGGCGACTCGTTCGCCGGTGGCCTGTTCGACCCGAGCCCGGCCGCGCGTCCGGCGCCGGCGGCGCGCGACGAGCCCGCGACGGCGGCGGAGCCGTGCCTCACCGTCACGCAGTTCAGCGAGCTCATCGCCCGCACGCTCGAGGACGGCATGCGCGGCTCGTTCAGGGTCCAGGGCGAGATCGCAAACCTCTCGCGGAAGGGCCACTGGTACTTCACGGTCAAGGACGGCGGAGCGGTCCTCTCCTGCGTGATGTGGCAGTCCGACGCGGCGCGAACGGGTTTCGATCCGCGCGAAGGCGACGCGGTCGTCGTCACCGGCCGCATCAAGCATTACGCGCCGCAGGGCAAGACGCAGCTGTACGCGACGAGGCTCGAGCGCCAGGGGCTCGGCTCGCTCGAGCAGCGCTTCCAGGAGCTCGTGCGCGAGCTGCGCGGGCTCGGCTACTTCGAGGAGGACCGGAAGAAGCCGCTGCCCGCGTTCCCCCGGCGGGTCGCGGTCGTCACGAGCCGCACCGGCGCGGCGCTGCAGGATGTCCTGCAGACCGCGCGCGAACGCTGTCCGGCGGTCGAGTTCGTGGTGATCGATGTGCGCGTCCAGGGCGACGGCGCGGCCGGCGAGGTCGCGCGGGCGCTCCGCGCGGTCGAGCGCATGCATGTGGCGCAGGAGATCGACGCGGTGATCGTCACCCGCGGCGGCGGATCGCGCGAGGACCTCTGGGCGTTCAACGAGCGCATCGTCGCCGACGCGGCGTTCGGACTCACGGTGCCGCTCGTCGCGGCGATCGGACACGAGGTCGACACGAGCGTGATCGAGCTCGTTGCGGACTGTCGCGCGAGCACGCCCACCCAGGCCGTCATGGTCCTGCTTCCCGACCTCGCGGCGCTCGCCGAGCGGCGCGCGGCGGCCGCGCGCGACCTCCGCAACGCGATCCGGTGGAGGATCCGCGCGCTCCGCGATGCGCTCGGCGCACTTGCCGCAGCGCCCGCGCTCGCATCCCCGGCGCTGCGCCTCGCGCGCGACCGCGAGCGCCTTGCGCGGCTCGAGTCCCGGATGCGTGCGGGCCTCTCGCGCGCGGCGGCGGCGGAACGCCGCAGGCTCGACGCGCTGGGCGCGCGGCTGGTCGGGAACGCTCCGTCCGCGCGTGCCGCCGCGGCGCGTGCCGCGCTCGCCTCGCTCGGGCCGCGACTCGCGCGGGCGCTCGCCCAATCGCTCGCGAACGCGCATCGCGACACCGTCAACCTCGAGCGGCGCCTGCGGTCGGCCGGCCCGGAGGAGACGCTGCAGCGCGGTTACGCGATCGTCACCCGGCCCGACGGCACGCTTGTCCGGGCCGCGGCCGCGGCCCCGCCGGGAACGGCCCTTCGCATCCAGCTCGCGGACGGCTCGCTCCCCGCCCGCGTCGAGAACGCAACCAATGAACCCGGAGAGAGGTCCTGACATGGCTTCCAAGAAGTCCGCCGCAGCCGATTCGACCGCAACCGACCCCGCCCTCGCGGCGCTTGGATACGAGGACGCGATGCGCGAGCTCGAGCGCCTGGTCGCCTCGATCGAGCGCGGCGATGTCGGGCTCGAGGAGAGCCTCGCGTCCTACCGCAAGGGCGAGCAGTTGCTTCGGCACTGCAAGGCGCTCCTCGACAAGGCCGAGCTGACCGTGCGCGAACTGTCGCTCACCGAGGCCGAGCAGTCCTGACGCTCACCGACCGCACGCGAAAACGCCGAAGAGCCCACCCGCCCGATGTCGGAATCGACCACCAACCTCTTCCTCGTCCAGTGGGCGCCGACCGTGATCGGCGCGGTCTTCGTCTTCGCGTTCGGCGCGTGTGCGGGCAGCTTCCTCAATGTCCTCGCGTGGCGGCTGCCGACGGGGCAGTCGGTCGTCACGCCGCCCTCGCGGTGCCCGAAGTGCGGCCATCGCCTCTCGTGGAGGGAGAACCTTCCGATCCTCGGTTGGTTTCTGCTCCGCGGACGCTGCAAGGCCTGCCGCGCGCCCATCAGCTTCCAGTACCCGG
>Ga0078894_10004916_pt1 | contig 10259 bp, 9 predicted proteins | sample LauGreSu1BDMLBSD_2_FD_67506 | JGI IMG/M metagenome (GOLD analysis project Ga0078894, IMG submission 67506) | Freshwater lake microbial communities from Lake Michigan, USA - Su13.BD.MLB.SD (version 4) (version 4) | ecosystem: Environmental > Aquatic > Freshwater > Lake | place: Lake Michigan, USA...
AGTGTTCCAAACCCGCCACTTCTTTTAGCTGCCAAACGTTATAGCCAATGGTAGGACAACAACCGAAACGAAGGAATTTTAGAAAATGAACAGCATAAAACTAAACGACATATTACGACTAGACAATCTTAACAACGTAAAGATTCGTTTCAATTTGATGTTCGCCCAAAATTGGAATCCGATTGAACTTTTTAAAAATGGCGACATTTCTACAATGCTCGCAGGACAATATTGGAATTACAACAAAAACAAATCATACAAAGCAGGACAAATCACGGTTGGACTTGTTAAGATAAAACCGAACGAAGATTTTTGGTTGCTATTTCATATCGGACAAGTAACTAAGGACTTGAATATACTCAACGGAGTTGGTTACGAATATCAAGACCTGCCTGAATATGAAAAATACGTTGGACGTTTAGTAGTAAAATTCAAGAACAAAGCACAGACAATGATTCGTAACGCTGAATCAGTTATTGACGACTGTTTTGTATCTCAAATTTTGCCCGACACTTTTGACAACGACTTATTCCCTGGCTATGAAAAAATCAATATCTCTTGGGACGAGATGAAACGTGTTTTAGAGAAAGACAACTGGAAAACTGCATTACAAAATCAAAAAGGAGTTTATCTGCTGACTGACAAATCGAATGGCAAAATGTATGTTGGCTCGGCTTACGGAGAAAATATGATTTTAGGACGTTGGAGAGCATATATCGCAACTGGACACGGTGGAAACGTAGGACTTAAAAAACTAACCTTTGACCATATAAAACAAAATTTCAAATATTCAATCCTCGACATTTATAAATCGATAACTGACGACCAAATTATAATTGACAGGGAAAGTTGGTGGAAAAAAGTTTTACAAAGCAGACAATTTGGATACAATGAAAACTAACGGACGACAAGAAACCACTGGCTTTAACAGGCGTTTGGCTCAATGGCGGGTGACGAGGTTAATTGAGCATTTTGCCTCGCATCAACTTTTGTGGCGTATTGACAGTTTTGTGGTAGCACAAACAGTTGTTCTTCGTATAAACATTTGTGGTAAAAATCGCCAACTTCTTGTAGCTGCAAACCGTTAACCGCGATAGGGATACGAAGGGTTTAGTTCATTGCGCAGCAATAACCGAGCAAAGCGAGCCCGAAGAAGCCCGGGCCTACAAGGCATCGCCCTAATAATAATTCAAACACATAAACCCTAACAAAAGGCATCGCTCAAATCAAAATAAAACAAACGCGATAGGGATACGTAGGGTTTAGTTCATTGCACAGCAATAACCGAGCAAAGCGAGCCCGAAGAAGCCCGGGCCTGAAAGGCATCGCCCAAATAAAAATAAACCATAGGATAAGCCCACACATAACCTAATTAACATACAATAATAACTGATATTACTTAAGCATATAGGTACAAAATCAACTTATATTTACAGTTTGTTTATTATATGAGTACAGCTTTAAAACCTATTAAAAGTGCCTTAATTTCTGTATATTATAAAGAGGGCTTGGCGCCTGTTGTAAATGCCTTGCACCAACAGGGTGTAAGCTTATACAGTACGGGAGGCACGCTTGAATTTATAACACAAATGGGTGTGCCGGTTGTTGCGGTTGAAAACTTAACTGCCTACCCTGAAATATTTGGTGGGCGGGTTAAAACGCTGCATCCAGCTATTTTTGGTGGCATATTAAACCGCCGTGATCACGCACAAGATCAGCTGCAAAAACAGGAGCATGGCATTACCGATATAGATTTAGTAATTGTTGACCTTTATCCCTTTGAAGAAACCCTGGCTTCGGGCGCGCCCGAAACAGATATTATTGAAAAAATTGATATTGGCGGTATTGCGCTGATACGGGCTGCGGCTAAAAACTTTAACGATGTGTTAATTGTCTCATCACGCATGCAATATTCCGATTTATTGCACCTTATTAAAAATCAGGGTGCCGCCAGCAGTTTAAGTGAGCGTAAGCATTTTGCAAACTGGGCGTTTTCTGTAACCTCGCACTACGACACACAAATTTTTAAATACTTTAACCGCAGTTCGCCATTACAGCAGTTTAAACACAGTATTACCGAGGCGCATGTTTTGCGGTATGGCGAAAATCCGCATCAAAAAGGAGTGTTTTATGGCGACTTAAATGCCATGTTTACACAACTAAGCGGCAAGGCCTTATCGTATAATAATTTATTGGATGTGGATGCTGCTGTTGCCCTTATGGCTGATTTTACCGCACCCAGCTTTGCTATTTTAAAACATAACAATGCCTGTGGTTTTGCCACACGCGATACCATTTTACAGGCCTATACCGATGCATTAGCGGCCGACCCGGTTTCAGCATTTGGGGGCATTTTAATAACCAACCGCCCGGTGGATTTACAAACCGCAAAAGCCATGCACGCGTTGTTTTTTGAAGTTGTTATTGCGCCGGCCTTTGATGCAGAAGCCGAAAACCTGTTGCGCAGTAAAGCCAACCGTATTTTATTAGTACAACATCCCGTTACCCTTGGTACCAAATCGTTTAAAACTCTGCTTAATGGTGTAATTGAACAAGATAAAGATCTTAAAACCGAGGGATTATCAGAAATGCAGGTTGTTACACACAAACAACCCCATACAGCCGAGTGGAACGATTTAAAGTTTGCTAATATATTGGCTAAACATACCAAATCCAATACAATTGTTCTGGCTAAAAACAATCAATTACTGGGTAGCGGCACCGGACAAACCTCGCGTGTAGACGCCTTAAAACAGGCTTTGGCAAAAGCCCGAAGTTTTAATTTTAATTTAGAGGGGGCTGTAATGGCCAGCGATGCTTTTTTTCCCTTTGCCGATTGTGTAGAAATTGCTTACGAGGCGGGTATTCGTGCGGTTATTCAGCCCGGCGGATCTATTAAAGACAAAGACAGTATTGCCTTTTGTGATGCCCACGACATGGCAATGGTGTTTACCGGCTTTAGGCACTTTAAACATTAAGCCTACTGCCTTGTGTTTTAAGCTTGCGTTTTTACTAAAAATTAAATTATGCCTTTATAGCCGTGCTGGTTATAGGTATTAAAGGCTATAATTCTGATGGTTTCTCCAAAAATAAGTTATTAACAAATTATCATTATATTTGTGGTCCCCTTATATGTTTGAGATTCTTAAAAATTTTGAAGCCAAGTTTGGCGGACTTAAAAAAAAGGGCCTTCGCATTGAAGGCTTAAGCATGATTGATCCCAAGCGTAAAAAACACGTAATTGTTATTTGCAAGCCGTTTTTGTTTGATAACCGTCAATTGCCTAAAACCTATGAAGGGCTAGATATTAAAGCGAAAATTGCAGGTGGACTGCCCGAAGAATTTAAGTCTACCAAAAACAATAAACCGGCTTATGTTTGGGCGCCTCAGCATTTTGAATTATTTGTTGACCGTTGTGCTCCCGAAATAAAAGAGCGCCTTGGAAACCCTAAAATGTCTCGTAAAGAGATGCTTGATGCCCTAGCTTTTGGAGATTTTGAGGCGCATAAAAAAAAGGCAAAACAGTTAATGACAGAAGGTAAAGTGCCGCCCTTTAAATTAAATTAAAGATAAAGTGGCAATAGTTCATTAAGGGTTTACTATTGTTGCTTTGGTTGAGAAAGCCGGTTGGTTACCGGCTTTTTTTGTGTTCTATTATTTCAAGTACGGTTCTAAAGGCCAAGCAGGTCTCACCAAAATGGGATTGGTGATCGGCCTGTAGTGCCGGTGCAAATTGCTTTTGATAACGTTCGTACTGTGCCATTTCGTTAAAGCTGTACTGTACAATAAAGGTGGTGTACTCATCATCCTGCTGTTGTGCATGATGTAGTTTAGATAATTGAGCCGACTGAAAACAGGTGGTGGCCAAAACGGCATCCATATGCCCTTTAAGCATATACGAGGTCCATTTTAGAGTTAACGATTTGGGCACTTGAACCGATACATTATATACGTACATAAAACAAAATAATAAAGCAAAAGTATACCTTTGCACAACAAAAACCATGGATTTTATATCGGACTTACGCTGGAGGGGATTATTGCACGGTATGGTGCCTGAAACCGAAACCTATTTAAAATCGGGTATGGCCATTGCCTACATTGGTTTTGACCCCACGTCGGATGCCTTGCACGTGGGTAGCCTTTCGCAGCTTATTACCTTAATGCGCTTTCAGCGTGCGGGCCATAAACCTATTATTTTAGTGGGCGGCGCAACGGGATTGGTGGGCGACCCCAGTGGTAAAAATGCAGAACGCACATTACTTGATGCGTCTACATTACAACATAATATTAAATGCATAACCACTCAGCTTCAACAATTTTTAAATTTTACGGATGGGCCCAATTGTGCTTTGCTGGTTAATAATGCCGACTGGATGTTAAACATCTCGTTTATTGATTTTATTCGGGATGTGGGCAAGCATTTAACCATAAATTATATGATGGCTAAAGATTCTGTAAAAAACCGCATGGAGCAGGGCATGAGTTTTACTGAATTTAGCTATCAATTAATACAGGCCTATGATTTTTTACACTTATATACTACCCAAAACTGCGCCCTCCAAATGGGCGGATCCGATCAGTGGGGAAATATGACCAGCGGTACCGAGCTTATTCGGCGGCGCTTGGGCAAATCGGCGTATGCGCTAACCACCGAGCTTATTACCAAACAAGACGGTACTAAATTTGGTAAAACCGAAAAGGGCACAATATGGCTTGATGCCCACAAAACATCGCCCTATGCCTTTTACCAATATTGGTTAAATAGCAGCGATGCCGATGCGCAAAAATGGATACGCTATTTTACCTTTTTAAATGCTGATGACATTGCAGCGCTTGAACAACTGCATGCCGAAAACCCCGGAGGACGACCTATACAAAAAGCATTGGCGCGCGAAATAACCGTTTTGGTACATGGCCAAAAAGCCTATGAACAATCGTTAAAGGCCGCTGAGGTATTATTTACCAATGATTGGTCGGTGCTTGAAACTTTTGAGGAGTCTTTGTTTTTAAGCCTTTTTGAGGGTTTACCGCAGGCTCAAATTACGCAAGAACAGTGGCAACAGCTTGATGTATTGACTTTTTTAACTGAAGCTACGACATTAATGCCCGGAAAAAATAAAGTTCGGCAATTAATTCAAGGTGGCGGATTGCGCTTAAATAAACATAAGGTTACTGCTGAAAATTATGCTGTATCAGAAGCCGGCTTAATACGAAAGCAGTATGTTATTGTACAAAAAGGCAAAAAAGAATTTTTACTTTGTAAACTTTCTGAACATGGCGCTGCGTCAATCCCAACAGCTTAAGCTCACACAAAAGTTTTTACCGCAACAAATTTTAATGATGCGTTTGTTGCAATTGCCTGTATTAGCACTTGAAGATCGTATAAAAGAGGAGCTGGTTGAAAATCCTGCGCTTGAAGAGCGTGACACCGATACCGAAAGCCCTTCTATGGAGGACGGACAGATGGCAGATGAGGCTGGTGGCACAGATGAGGTAGATTTTGAAAATGATGTAGATTTTGAAGAGTTTATGGATGATGACGCGCGTGATTTATATAAATACGATACAGGGTATGCGCCCGAATCGACAGGTGTATTTGAGCCTTCAGGACAAAGCGCGCAGCCGGTGTTTCAGTATTTAACAGATCAGGTCCATTTATTGCAACTGGATTCCAATGAGGCTTTTATAGCAGAATACATCATTGGGAGTCTTGATGAAGATGGATATTTGCGACGCGGCCTGGACATGATTGCAGACGATTTGCTTTTTAATTTTAATTTAAAAAACAGCATAGATGTTTTAGAAGCGGTTTTAAAAAAAATTCAAAGTCTTGATCCGCCCGGTATAGCTGCCCGTAATGTTCAGGAATGCCTCTTGCTGCAATTGCAACGCAAAGACCAAACCCGTGAAATACAATGGGCCACTACGCTGGTTAAACGGTTTATGGAAGAGTTAATTAAAAAAAATTACGACCGTATTCAAAAGCGTACGGGAATGCCGCGCGATGAACTTAAAGCTGTAATACATGAAATTGAAGCCTTACAGCCTAGGCCCGGCATGTATTTTGCATCGGGTTCTGAACGTCAAGATATTGTCCCGGATATTGTGGTTCAGGTTGAATCGCAGCGCATTGAGTTAAGTTTAAATGGCCGGCAAATACCCGATTTGGCTATTAGCCAAGATTATATTGATATGCTAGATGCTTATAAAAAAGCGAAAGATGCAAAAAGCAAAGAGGCTGCGGGATTTGTAAAATCAAAAATAGAACAGGCCCAGTGGTTTATTGATGCGCTGGGACAGCGTCAGCGCACCCTCATTCGATGTGTTAAAGCCATTACCGATGCGCAACGCAAATATTTATTAAGCGGCGATCCGGCCGATATACGGCCTTTATTATTAAAAGATATTGCCGCGTTGGTTGAGCTAGATTTATCAACCGTTTCAAGGGTTGTAAACAGTAAATACATTCAAACGCCCTACGGCACCTTGCTGTTAAAACAATTTTTTAGTGAAGGCATGCAAAATCAGGATGGCGAAGATGTAAGCACAACAGAAATAAAAACCAAGCTTAAGGCCATTATTGAACAAGAAAATAAAAACCAGCCCTTAAGCGATGATGCGCTATGTGCTGCTCTGCAAAAACTGGGCTATCCCTTAGCGCGCAGAACAGTAGCCAAGTATCGTGAAGCGCTTAATATTCCCGTAGCACGACTTCGAAAAGTGGTTTAAATGGTTTAGATGCTTGTATTAACCTCTTTGATGTTTTGATTAAAAAACGCGTATCGAATTTATTATCTAAAAACGCTTAGTCAAGTGTCGTTTCATGACATGCATTCTTGATATAAATATTCTCTATTTCTTTTCTCTCTCAAATTGGTCGTACAATTTAATTACAATATAATATAGTATCCATCCGTAGATTCTGTCGGAAAGTCCGTAAAGGGTTGATTCGGATATTTGACCTGCTCCGAGCTATTAATGATCTTGCCGAGTTAGGTGTAATGTGGTTTACTGTTTTTTCCTTATCCTGTCTTTCCGTGCTGCGAAGCGTGGGGGAAATTCTGCGAGCGAATAATGCAGTTTTGAAGAGGGTAGGAATTACGCCAAATATGGCTGAAACCATTGAAAACATAGGGGCACCAGATCGCCCCCGTTCGACATTACTCCACCGTAACGCTCTTGGCCAGGTTCCTTGGTTGGTCAACATTGCAGCCACGCATTACCGCAATTTCATATGAAAGCAATTGTAGAGGTATTACAGACAAAAGCGGCGAAAGGTATTCGTCGGTTTCAGGAATTTCAATACAATGATCTGCCATTGATTTAACTTCCGTGTCACCCTCTGTAACCACTGCTATGATTTTACCTTTTCGAGCTTTTACTTCTTGAATATTACTCAGTACTTTTTCGTAATTGGCGCCTTTGGTTGCAATAACCACAACAGGCATGTCTTCATCAATCAGCGCAATGGGGCCGTGTTTCATTTCTGCCGCCGGATAGCCTTCGGCGTGGATGTATGAAATTTCTTTGAGTTTTAGGGCGCCTTCGAGTGCAACAGGAAATGTAATTCCGCGGCCTAAATACAGGGCATTTTTTACGTCTTTATAGGTACTTGCAATATCTTTAATACTTGGGCTTGTTTTTAATACGGCCTCAACCTTTGCGGGTATAGTTTCCATTTCGTAAAGCATTTGCCTGTAACGGCTATCGCTAATACCTGCTTTAAGCCGCGCAATGTGCAATGCCATTAACGTTAAAACCGTTACCTGCGCGGTAAAAGCTTTTGTAGAAGCTACGCCAATTTCAGGTCCGGCATGTGTATAGCTGCCGGCATGGCTGGCGCGTGCTATGGAAGATCCCACAACATTACAAATGCCAATTATTTTAGCACCTTTTTGTTTTGCTAACTCTATAGCTGCTAAAGTGTCTGCGGTTTCGCCGCTTTGTGACACTGCAATTACAATATCGTCTGAAAATAAAATGGGATTTCGGTACCTAAATTCTGAAGCATATTCTACCTCGACGGGGATGCGTGCTAATTCTTCAAATAAATATTCACCTACAAGGCCGGCGTGCCAGGATGTGCCACATCCAATAATTATAATACGTTTCGCTTGTTTAAAATGCGCTTCATAATCCACTATACCGCCAAGCTGTACCTTAGCTTCGTCGGCAATTAAACGGCCGCGCATGCTATCCTTTATAGAACGGGGTTGCTCATAAATTTCTTTGAGCATAAAATGGTCATAGCCGCCTTTTTCAATAGCTTCAAGTTCAATGGTAAGCTTTTGAACGTAGGGTGTAATTTCTTTGTCTTTTAGGTTTCGGATTTTTAATGCCTTGCCTTTTCTGAGCACAGCCACTTGCTCATCCTCTAAATACACAACATTTTTAGTGTACTCCACAATGGGTGACGCGTCGGACGCAATAAAAAAATCACCCGTACTGCCAATTCCAATAACCATAGGACTGCCTTTTTTGGCGGCCACTAAGGTTTCGGGGTCTTCTTTATCCATCACTACAATAGCGTAAGCGCCAACTACCTGGCGTAATGCCGCCTGTACGGCGTGTCCCAATTTAAGCCCTTCGTGTTCTTTTATATCTTCAATAAGGTGTATTAAAACTTCTGTGTCGGTATCTGAAATAAATGTATGGCCCCGCTTGCTTAAACCCGATTTTAAAGCTGCATAATTTTCAATTATTCCGTTATGAATAATAACCAGATTTTTGTTTTGTGAACTGTGTGGATGTGAATTTATATCGTTAGGCTCACCGTGTGTGGCCCACCGTGTATGGCCAATACCAATGCGCCCACTGCGGTTTTGAGATGCTGTGGCGGCCATTAATTCACTAACCTTTCCTTTCTTTTTATATATCTGCAGTTCTGATGCGTCTGATATTAAAGCCACCCCGGCACTGTCATATCCTCTATACTCCAAGCGCTGGAGTCCTTTAATTAAAATGGGGAAAGCTTCCCTGTCGCCAATATAGCCTACTATGCCACACATGCTGTTGAATTTATAGGTTTAACTTAACATTTTTAAAAATGCAACTTCTTTTGAATTTAATAGCCGGTAATGCCCGCGCGACAAATCTTTTTTAGTGAGTCCGGCAAACATTACACGATCTAATTTTACTACCTCATACCCTAGGTGCTCAAACATGCGACGCACAATGCGGTTGCGCCCACTATGAAGTTCTATGCCAACTTCGCGCCGTGATGTGCCATCAAAAGAAATATCGTCCGCTTTCATGGGGCCATCTTCCAGCTCAACACCATCTACCAATAGTTTAAAATCTTCGGGTTTTAAATTTCGGTTTAATGTAACGTGGTATATTTTGCGGATACCGTGTTTGGGGTGTGTTAGCCGTGTGGTTAAGTCACCGTCATTGGTAAACAATAAAACTCCGGTAGTATTACGATCTAATCGACCCACCGGATATACGCGTTCTTTACATGCGCCTTGTATATAATCCATAACGGTTTTACGCCCCCTGGGATCATCAGACGTGGTAATACAATCTTTGGGTTTATTTAAAAGCAAATACACTTTTCGTTCGTGCATTATATTTTGATTATTAAACACTACCTGATCGCCCGGATTTATTTTATAGCCCAACTGATCTATAACCTGGCCATTTACTTTAACGGCTCCGCTTTGAATTAGCTGATCGGCCTCACGGCGTGAGGCGATGCCGGCATTTGAAAGATATTTGTTTAACCGGATGGGGCCGTCTGGTTTTTCGGCTTGTTTGTTTTGTTTTACAGATTCGCGTTTGGATGCGTAAGATTTACCAACGTTATACGTCTTGGGTTGTGGGTCATTACGTGTGTTCCCTCGTGCTCTTGGTTTTTCGGAATATGAATCGGTATTAAATTTTGTTTTGTATGGTTTTTTAAATCTCGGTTTTGCGCTTTGAGTACCGGAGGTTTTTTGTTCAAAAGATTTTTGTGTAACGTGTGGTTTAAATTCTGTTTCGTCTGTTTGAAATCTTTCAGAAGGCGCAGCATCAGATTTATTAAAACGATTTGAGCGGGGTTTTGAAAATCTGTGTTTGGAGTTGGATTCCACAAATTGTTTTTGGGATTTCGCCTGTTTATTAAACGATTCCTTATCACACTTTGGACTGCGGTCTGAAAATTTTGAGTCGCGGTTTGATCGGGGTTTAAATGTACCGCGTTCTGATGAAAAAGATTCACGCTTCGGGCCGCGGTCTGAAAATTTTGAGTCGCGGTTTGATCGGGGTTTAAATGT
>Ga0078894_10004917_pt1 | contig 10259 bp, 8 predicted proteins | sample LauGreSu1BDMLBSD_2_FD_67506 | JGI IMG/M metagenome (GOLD analysis project Ga0078894, IMG submission 67506) | Freshwater lake microbial communities from Lake Michigan, USA - Su13.BD.MLB.SD (version 4) (version 4) | ecosystem: Environmental > Aquatic > Freshwater > Lake | place: Lake Michigan, USA...
GAACCCGGAGGGCCCGTGTCCACACGGGCCGGAAGATGTTCGACTATGACGGGGAGAGTTCCGGCCCGTCAGGAGGCGGGCCTTCCGGATATTTTCTTCCCAAACTCTCTCACCAGCAGCTCAAGTATGAAGATCAGGAGCGCCAGCGAAGCGAAGGTTCTCGACAGGTCTTTCTTAGCGGTCGCCATCTGAAGGTACTTTGTGAGAGCCTCTTTATCTGGGTTTACGAGCCCACCTGAGCGCGAGGCGATCTGCTGAAGGAGGGGCATGTTCGGTTTAAAATGTGGGCGCTCCGAGAACGTTTCATCCGAGATCTCCCATGCGACATCGGGGAGGGTGGCTTTGCCGATCGATACCGAGGCGATGTATTTACCCGGGGCCGCTTTCGGAACGCGAGCTTGATAGTGGCCGGGTGATACGGAGGAGAACGAAAGGGGCGACCTCTCTTGTGAAGGACGGGTTATCTCTCCGCCAAGCGATGCTCCGCCGATATCGTCAAAGAGGGCAAGATCGACTACAACCTCGCCACCCTCTACCCACGAACGGAGCTCGAAATCGACATTTGAACGGGCGCCCCCGGACTGCGATATCGTTGATTCAACGACATCCGACCAGAACTCATTGATGGAGCGCCACTGCATCCACAGCGATGACCACCGGCCGTTTGCGTCGGAGGTGAATGAGACAACCTTGCCTTTGTCGACGTTCCAGGAGGCGAGTAACGGAAAGGACTTCTCCTCCGCGGTGACGATCAGCTCAGTCTTTGCGCTCTCGCGTTGGAGGGTCTCAACGAACCCACGAAGTGTGGGATAGTCAGAGAGCTGGGTTGAGACAACTCCCGAGGGACCAACCGATACCGGGATATCTTGGATCTCCTTTAAGGATTTCTCATTCGAGGCCACCTTCACGTCGGAGAGGAAGATCTTCGGAAGGTTCTCTGGATTAACCGTTTGATAGAACGAGCCACCACCGACCTCCGCGAGCTGTGCGAGGAATCCATCATCAGCGTCGTTGCCAACCACAACGGTCGACACAGTCACCCCAAGAACGCGCATCTGTTTCACGAGGTCGAAATAGTACGGGCCGGGGTCAGGAAGCTTGCCGTCGGTAAGCACGATAACGTGCTTTCGTCCCGCGTTGATACGCGCCATCCCGCGGCGAGCCTCATCGAGAGCGGGAAAGAGGTTCGTTTTCTTTGTGGGGTAGAGTCGGCTAATACGCTCAGCCGCTGAGTTTCGAACGTTGCCAACCGGAGAGATAGGGAGCGCGATGAAGGGCACATCGTCGAATCCGATAACGCCGATGTAGTCGTCATCCTTGAGTGAGTTTAAGACCTCCCGCGCCGCGCTCTTCGCGAACTCAAGTCGGGAGTCCATCGCCATGCTTCGGGACTTATCAATCACAAGTTGCACCGCGACGTTAAGCCGCTTCTTCTCAAGGTGCGGGGGAACGAGGCGAACGGGAAGGAGGGTCTCAAATTGAGAGCCGATATATCCGCCGAGTCCGTAACTCCTATCACCGCCGATTGTAATGAGGCCGCCACCGTTTCTCACAAACGGAGCGATTGCGTCAGAGAACGGCGATGGGATCGCGTTCGCGGCTACGTTGTTTAAAATTATCGTTCGGTAGTCGTTCGGCGCGCCGAGCGCGGCGGATGTTGTTTGAGAGGCTATCTCACCTCTGAGTTGATACGCCTGACCCCGTAGGATCTGAGAGAGGTATCGGTCATCTTCCGGCGCTCCAGAGAGAAGGAGTACCTTGTCCCTCTTCTCGCTTGAGAGCCACGTTGTCTTTGAAACCGAATGAGAGCCGGTTTCGTCGTTCCATGTATAGGTGGCGACGATCGGGTGGAGCCCTTCGAGGCTCGCGTCGGTTAAAGCGGTAAAGGTGGCGTCTTCCGAGTTAGGGAGGGCGACCTGCTTTGATACTATCTGCGCTGGTCCGTGTTTTATCGTTAACGTCCCCCGAGAGTCTGTGTCTTCAGGATTTGATAGGGTAACTCGAACCTCGGCGCGCTGTTGTGATTTCACTACCTGTGGCGCGAAGAGCTGAGAGATTGAGATCCCTTGAGAATCGCGCGGGCCGTCGACGGTGAGTGGAAAAACCCGAGGAGATGCGCCCGTCCCGACGGCGGCAAGGGCGTGTCCTGTCGACTCGTAGCCATCGGAGAGGAGGAATACGAGGGAGGATCGTCCACTACGAGCGTTCGTGAGCGCTGCCTCGATGTTTGTAGCGGTTGGGTCGAGGCTTGATCCCGTAGTGCGAAGTGCTGAGTAGCTTGTTGATGATTGGGGTGTGGTTGCCGCTGTCTTCGCAAAGGCGATGACCTTCAGAGGCGCGCCGATGTGCCCAGATAGCGCTTGCGCTTCGGAGAGAAGTTGTTGTCCCTGCGCATCGGTCATACTTGAGGAGATATCAACGAGAGCTATAGCCCCCTGTGAGGGTGCCAGGTCTGCTTGGTAGGGGCGAGCGAGAGCGCCGACGATGCCGGAGATAGCAAGGAGTCGAAGCGTTGCAATCAAAAGACTCCGGGGGGACCTTCCTTTTGGGCCACGCAACGAGATCCCTATCGCTACTACAAAGGGTATGAGACCAAGGAACGCAATCGGATATTCAAAGCTCATGCGTCACCCCAACGAACGCGGCGTAGGATTCGTCGAGTGAGGTCCGCTCCGATGACTAACAGCACTGCGAGGGCCAACATCGATATGAGCGAAGTAGAGGTGGTGGGACTCGATGTCGTTGAGGTTCGAGGGGCTGGAGGTGGTAGCGAGAGCGTGGAGCGTCGTGAGAGGTCAGACTCCCTCTCCTCAAAGGAGTTGAGCGCGAGATACCGCTCGGTGCCATCCTCATCGTAAAGTTCAATGATACCTGGAGCTGGTGGCGCGATGGTGGATCCCTCAAGGGTTAGCTTTAGATTCTCTGGATGAATGTACTCAGCCTCAACGATCGATTCCGAAAGAGGGAGGCGCGTGGGGAGTTCGCCCGTGACCGTTGCCCCAGAGCTCTGAAAGAGCCACTTAAAGGCGTTTAAGGTGAAGATGCTGATCGTTGGATTCCGTGAGCCTTCGAAAGGGAAGAGCTCGAATCCGGTGATAAGGTAGCGGGCGCCCTTATCCTCTCCCGCACACGCGATAGGACCACCGGTTGAGAAGAGTATCGGTGTAGCTGAAGGGGGACATTCTAAGGGCCGCACCTCAGGAAACGATACGAGCGATGGATTCACATACTGAAGAACGGGATGAGAGGCGTCCCATCGAGTGACCTCGCGGCCCTGGGGCCCTTGTGTCTCGACAGATCCGCCCCACGGCAGAGCGCCTGATGGTGGAAATACAACGAGAGTGGATGTCGTAGGGACGGTTTGTGGAACCGTTCGGTGGTAGATAGTTGGAAGTTTTTGGGAGGAATCTTTTTCTTTATCTGTTGAGACCGTAATGGTCTTTACCTTTCTGAGACCAAGCTGCTCTGCGGAGAGAGAGCTAACAAGATCCACTGAAGGTTCCGTCGGTTCATGGGTAATCCATCCCTCATTGTCGAGTGGAAGGGCGTCGAAGAGGGAGGAGTCTTGGAGTTTGATATGAACTCGGCAATAGCTCCAACTCGCGCGTGAGGGCACAAGGGTCGCGGTGGTTCCTGCCTGTGGCGTTAAGTGAAGTGTCTGCGCTGGTAGCTTGGCCGGGGACGCGGAAGGGCCGTCGAAGCACTCGCCATCAAGAGCGGCGTCCTTTGGAGACGCCCCGCCGTATCCGACCTTTACCGCAAGGGCGCCGCTGCTCTCAACGTGAATGTCTTGTATCCACGCGTTGGTGGATGTCGATGGGTCGAGAGGGATCTGATTCACAACGAGCCGTTGAGAGGGCTGATAGTTCTCAAGCTCTCGATCGGTGTACACCCACACCGCGTCGTACTGCGTGTCTCCTACAAGTGAAGCGAGGTGCTGCTGCAGCGAATCAGGACGGTACGATTGGTGAGCGCCTTGGAGTGTGGTGAGAGCCTCCGTTGAAGACTCGTGGGCTTGAGAAAGTGGGGTAAGGTCCTTGGCAGAGGAAAAGACCGTATAGGTGGTAGAGCTTGGAGCCCGTTCGATATCGAGGGTCGCGATACGTTTTGCCTGATCAAGTCGAGTTCCACCTGCCCCGTAGAGCGCTCCCATACTGAGCGAAGAGTCGACGACGACCGCGATATGTTTTCCTGAGCGGGCGAGATAGAGCCCTGAAACGGCGAGGAGAAGAAGGGTCAGGATCGCGAGCTCAAGCCAAAACTGCAGTGGGGGCACGAAGGTTTTGCGACCCACGGGGCGTCGAGGAAGCTCTTTTAAAAAGAGCAGCGAGGATACGACCGCTTGGTGCGCGGTGCCCCGCACGCGAAAGATGTAGACAAGAAAACCTATCGCGCACGGAATTCCGAGGAGAAGCCAAGGAGACGCTGCCGCGATGGTAGTACCGAAGAGGGAGATCATATGAAGAGCCCCATTTCGGTTAAGATAGAGATGGAGTTTTCAGCGAGGGGCTCACGAGCGACAGCTTGAACGAAGTGTATCTGAGCGCTCAGGCAGTGTTGGCGGATCGCCTCGGTGTGTTCTTTGAGTTTCTTCGTGTACTGCTCCCGCGCCGCTGGATCGAGGGAAAGTCCGATCTCCTCGCCGGTTTCGCTATCAACGAGGGTGCTTCCACCACTTGCTGGATCGGGATCGATGTCTTGGGCGCCGAGCATCTGCACCGCGTGTATCTCCATATTTCGCGAGCGAAACGATGAGAGCATCGTGACGACCTCCTCAAGGGGATAGAGAAAATCGGAGATGACGACGCAGATGCCGGGGAAGCGAACCCGCGTTGCGGCGATTCGAGCGGCTTCGACGATATCTATCTTTGCTGGAGAACCGTCGATGAGTTGCGTCCCTTCAGAATCAAGAAACGCGCCGAGGGGGGCGAACGATCGCGGCCCCCAAAATTGCGGGCTCTGATGTCCGCCGAGTACTGACACCGTTACGGGATCGTGACTCGCGAGCGCGATGTATGAGGCGCACGTCGCCAAGTGTGCCGCCGCGTGCCATTTGAGTTGTAGCGCTGGATGAGTGAGGGAGCGTGACCCATCGATCACCATAAAGACGCTCACCGTCTCCTCTTCAAGATATCGCTTTACGTAGATCTTGTCGCTTCGCGCGTAGAGGTTCCAGTCTATGTAGCGGGGATTATCTCCGAGTTCATACGAACGGTACTCAGCGAACTCAACACCGTGGCCACGACGTTGCGAGCGATGGGCTCCCTGCCGCGCGCCATAGAAGGAGCGTCGCGTACGGAGGGCGAAGGTGTCGAGTAGTCGCAAGGTGCGCGCGTCTAATGCCATGAGGGGTCCCTACCCTACTCTACTTAGCCGAACGAACCTCCTCGATAAGATCGTCAGAGGTCACGCCATCGGCCTCGGCTTGGAAATTAAGGATCAGTCGGTGTCGAAGGGTGGCGGTGATCGCGTTTTGGATATCCTCGAACGCGAGATTAATTCGCTTATCCAGAAGCGCGGCAACTTTAGCGCTCATCACGAGCGATTGCGCGCCACGTGGCCCTGGTCCGAAGCGGATGTATCGCTTGGCGTTCGGTGTGGCGAATGGAGAGTTCGGTGTGAGCGCGGCGATAAGACGAACGATCACCTCCTGGATCGGATCGGACACGATAACGTGGCGCACCAGGCTCTGCATCGCTTCGAGCCGTCGAGGCGCCTCAGACTCAGAGAAGAGCGGCTTTATTGGCGCCGTTACGGTGCCCGTTGTACGGGAGAGGATCTCTTTCAATTCAGCGGAGGATGGCGATGGAACAAGAATCTTCACCAAGAATCGATCGAGTTGCGCCTCAGGAAGTGGATACGTTCCCTCAACCTCGATCGGGTTCTGCGTCGCGAGTACAAAGAACGGTTGTGGCAGTTTGTACGTTTGATTGAGAACGGTAACCTGGCGCTCCTCCATCGCCTCAAGGAGCGCTGATTGGGTCTTTGGAGTAGCGCGATTTATCTCATCCGCCAGGACGATATTGGCGAAGATTGGACCCTCTTTGAAAACGAAGCGTCTCCCCTCTCCCGGTTCCTCCGTAAGAACCTGCGTGCCGGTGATATCAGAGGGCATAAGGTCGGGGGTAAACTGCACACGTTTAAAACTTAAACCCAACGTTGTTGAGATAGCCTTCACCAGGGAGGTCTTTCCAAGGCCGGGAGCTCCCTCAAGGAGAACGTGACCCCGCGCGCAGATGGCGGAAAGGGTGCTTCGTACAACGCCCTGCATACCGACGATAACCTTACCCACCTCTCGCTCAAGTTCGGTGAAGGTATTTTGAAAGTCGTTGACGGCTTGGGTGAGCGAAGCGGTGTCGCGAAGGTCGAGGTTCTCCATAGGGTTATAGTTTCCTTTCTTTTAGCCGGTGTCGCAACGGAACTATTGAGGTGCCCCGTTCAGAATTTTTTGCATCCGGTGTGGTTGTTTTGACTGCTTACTTGGGAGATGTCCTAGTTCCTTCTGAGACGAGAGCAAGCCGGGAGATGAATCCCTCCTTCCTCTTTGTTTAAAAACATACAGGGTGCAGTTTGGTGGTGCAGCGATGGAACATCGTACTTCGTAGACGATGACGAACTCCGACGACGGTGAGACGCAATCCGCAAACCGTCGACGGGTTCCGTGATACGTCAGACTTCAACGTCACCGTCTTCGCACTGCTTTTGCATCTCTGACTCAAGACGGGGGCGAGCCGGAAGTTGTCCACCCTGCTAGGGGGCGTGGAGCAGTATGCGAGGCCTTGCGGCCTCTTAGGAGATAAGTTATTCTAAGTGGACATTTTACGCGGGGTTTTGATCGCAAATGATAGTTTCACGTCAAGTAGCTAAAACTATAGGGGAAACCAGTAAGAGCATCCTCTTGTTAGGTCCCCGGCAGACCGGTAAATCCACCCTTATCGCGGGCTTGAATCCCGACCTCTCTATCAACCTTGCCCGCGAGTCGACGTTCCTTGAGTTCGCCTCGGATCCGACGCTGCTTGATGCTCAGATAAAGGCGCTCAGGCCTAGAAGCATCTTTATCGATGAAGTCCAACGCCTGCCATCTCTACTCAACACCGTACAGGCTCTGCTTGATGAAAGTTCCGGTGCCCTACGGTTTTATCTCACCGGATCAAGCGCACGCAAGTTGCGGCGTGGACGTGCAAATCTCTTGCCGGGTCGAGTCATCGCTCTCGAGCTCGGCCCACTTCTTGAGAGTGAGCTTGGGAATACCTTCGATCTCTCAACATCGCTCTCTGTAGGAACCCTACCGGGAATAATTACCGACAGCAGCGCTCGAGAGCGCGAGATGATTTTGACATCCTACGCAGGTACCTATCTTAAAGAGGAGATTCAAGCCGAGGCGTTGACGCGCGACCTCGAAGGGTTTGCTCGATTCCTTCGGTATTGTGCCGCCACTTCGGGCCAATATTTGGACATGACGCGACTAGCTACCGAGGCTCAGGTCAAGCGAGCTTCAGCCATACGCTTCTTTGAGATACTTGAGGACACGTTGCTGGTACTCCGATGCGACGCGTTCGCCAAATCAGAACGACGGAGATTGATTCAACATCCCCGTTTCTTCCTCTTCGATAACGGAGTGCTCAACGGAATTCTCGGGAATTTTAAAGTCTCCGATGATCGCAGAGGGGCGCTCTTTGAGCATCTCGTAATTACACAGATATACCATACAGCGAAAACCCTCGGAGGCGAGATCCGACTCTCTCATTACCGCACCGAACACGGCGCCGAAGTTGATTTGGTGATAGAGCGAGCCGACGGTGAGATCGTCGCGGTTGAATGCAAATCCGGGAAGGGCGTTGGTTCGAATGATCTGGAAGGGTTCAAGAGCTTTGCTTCATACCTCAACAAGCCTCACCGAAAGATCGTGATCTATGGCGGCACGATACCGCGTCGGATCGATGATGTGGATATCCTGCCGTTGCAGGACGGCATACGAGCGATATTCGGGTAATGGCCAAGAGGATCGATTGACGGGTGGGTGTATGCCAACGGGACCCGACCTGCATCTTGAGGTTCGGATGAAGGAAGCGGGGTTTAGAGGCCTGGTATTAGCTGTACGCCGCTCGCCACAAGAGCCCTTACGTACCTGTTAATCAGTTGAGACGATGCCACCCGTCCACAGCTCTCGCAGAAATAACGGTAGTGGAATGATCTCTAAGCCATCGTCAGTGGTTCGAGAGCTGCTCTCATCTGAGACACAGATTAGGCGCTTAAATATGTTCTCTTCCTTAAGGGCTCGCAATCTTTTGAGGTCTGAATCGGTAACTCTGGGTTTCGCTTTCACCTCGATAGCAACGCTATCCGAGCTCTTCAGGCGTTGCCTGATCAAGGTAGGATCAGCACTTAGCTCTTGAAACTGATTTGCCTGTAATAGGTCGTATACCGTTGCCTGTGGAAACAGCCCCTGCAGCACGGTCGTCTTTCCGGTCTGGCGCGACCCTAGAAGGAACAAGGAGCGTTCCTTAAGAGGATCTAACATGTTGATAATTCTTTTATACTTCACGTCCGCAGATGGTATGCGGAAAACAGCTGAATTGAGCAAGATACTGCAGGTATTTAACAATCGCCTCCACCATCTCTCTCAGACGCCGCGCGCAAACTACTAACTCAATTGGAAAGTGAGCCCCTTAATAGCTAGCTTTGTCAGGCAGTTGCAATTAAGGACTTGCTGAGGCCTTTTTTTTATCATAAAAGGAGGTAATGTTTCCTAGAGCTATAACTCATACAAATGACAAGAGCTTCTTCCTCTTCGGCCCCCGCGGTGTGGGTAAGACCGACTGGCTGCGAAGAACATTTCCCAACGACCTCTACTTTGATCTCCTCGAGGCACGAACATATTCACTCCTCCTTGCGGATCCTACACGTCTCGGGGAACGAATACCTGGAGATTACTCCGGTTGGGTAATTCTGGACGAGGTACAACGGATCCCTGAGCTGCTTAACGAGGTTCACCGCCTGATCGAGTCTCGAAGACTTCGTTTCATCATGACCGGATCAAGCGCCCGTGCCCTTCGTCGTAAGGGGGTTAACCTGTTAGCGGGCCGCGCCCTTACTCGGTTCATGCACCCACTCACCATTGAGGAGCTAGGAGAGAGCTTCTCGCTCAAACATTCTCTTCGTTTCGGCTCCCTGCCCTCAGTCTACACAGAGCAGGATCCCGCCGCCTACCTTGCAAGCTATGTGGCGACCTATCTCAGAGAGGAGGTTCAACAGGAGGGACTCACCAGGAACTTAGCGGCGTTTAGTCGATTTCTTGAGGTCGCCTCATTTTCACAAGCCGAAGTGCTTACAATGGCGGAGGTCGCTCGTGAAAGCAGCATCTCCGTAAAGGTCATTCAGGATTACTTCACTATCTTGGAGGACCTCCTGCTTGCTGTGCGACTTCCCGTCTTCAGCAAGCGAGCAAAGCGTAAACTCATCACGCACCCAAAATTTCTTTTCTTTGATAGTGGAGTATTTAATTCCATCCGACCGAAAGGCCCCCTGGACCATCCTGAACTTGCTCCTGGAGCAAGCGTCGAGACCCTCTTCTATCAACAGGTGCGTGCGCTAAACGAGTATCATAACCTCGAATATTCAATCTTCTACTGGCGCACTCAAGCCAAGGATGAAGTTGACTTCGTTCTCTATGGGCCCCGCGGCATTCACGCGTTTGAACTCAAACATGCCGACCGTGTGCGAAGCGAGGATACCGCAAGTCTCAAGCTCTTTTTGCGGGACTATCCAGGCGCCAAGTGCCATCTGCTCTACCTCGGTAATGAGGAGTACCATGATGGCGATGTATCGGTGATGCCCCTGGAAAACGCGCTCCGCAAGTTCGTTACGATTACTGGTTAATACCACGCCGAAGGATTTTATAGCTCGCGTCGTCATTGTGGTTGCTACAATTGGATCGGCGCATGTACGCAGGGTAGCGCCCTAGCGGCGCGGTGTCGATCGTCGTCGTTTCCCCTGTCATGCGCCTCCCATCCTTTCCTCCTTTTGGTATCGCAACGGAACTATTCCATGATCTCTTTGTACTCAAGGGGAATCGGCTGTCGTCCCTTGTGCGTCGAGCCTTGTGGCTTGGCGAGGATTACATCATCGAGTGAGGTCTTCGCCTGTGCAGGGGATTTGTTCTCTTCAAGGGTTGTTTCAGCCCCAGTAAAACGGGAATCGAGAGCTTCGTCCTTCCCCTCTACCTTTGATTCTTCGCCGGTGAGTGGGATGTTTGGCAT
>Ga0078894_10004918_pt1 | contig 10258 bp, 11 predicted proteins | sample LauGreSu1BDMLBSD_2_FD_67506 | JGI IMG/M metagenome (GOLD analysis project Ga0078894, IMG submission 67506) | Freshwater lake microbial communities from Lake Michigan, USA - Su13.BD.MLB.SD (version 4) (version 4) | ecosystem: Environmental > Aquatic > Freshwater > Lake | place: Lake Michigan...
CTCGTAGTGGATGGGTATAATGTGTCTATATTCAATTATAGGTTAGCATCCTACAAAGATTTCAGTGATAACTTAGCATGGGAAATGCGAGGTCTTGTTTATGTTTTTGATAACGACGGAACTTACAAAACTTACAGACTACTTCACAAATTCTTCAATCTAAATCAAGTTGAAGAAACACAATATACCTTAGTAAAAGACAGAAAAGTAAAATCTGTATATTCCAAAGAGGATGGTTCTGTAGGGTCTTTCATAAGATTACCAAACGGAAATGTGTTTGCTAAGTCTAAAATGTCATTCGAGTCCGACCAAGCGGTAGGAATGCTTTCTATATACAACAATAACGATGAAATAAAGAAATTCGTTGACTGGTCTCTTGATAACGACCTCGTTGCAGTATTTGAATATGTTGCACCAAGTAATAGAATAGTACTTAGGTATGCCAAAGAAGAGTTAATACTACTTAGACTTAGAAACAACAAAACTGGTGAGTATTTAGACTTGGACGACTATAAGGATAAAATAGGTTCTATAAGAACCGCCGAGAAATATGATTATACACTCGATGAACTTGTAGAGATGTGTAAGTCCGTTGAAGATACGGAAGGATGGATAGTGGATTTGGATGGATTATTTGTGAAGATGAAAACCGCTTGGTATTTTTCACTACACGGACTTCTAACAGACGATCTTTACCGTGAGAACAGAATAATAGCTTACATATTAGATGAGCAAATAGACGATGTAATAGCACAGATACCTGAGGAAGATAAAGAGTCACATAAAAGAGTCGATAGAATAGTTGCAGCTATAACTAAGGAGGTTGATAGAAGGGTAAATTCTATAATGAGTGACTACGAAGTTTATCAGACTATGGCAGATGGTTTTGATTGTGATAATTCTGTGAGAGAAGGTCTTATGAGAAAAAGGTACGCACAACTATACAGGAAGAGTGAAAACTTTTCTGCAGTTATGGCGTTGATACAGGGTAAGGATGTTTATGGTATAGTTAAGGAGAAACTTGCCAAAGAGACCTACAGATTAGAGAATGCAAGGTTGATATTGATGGGTATAGATCCAAATATAATGACAAAACACTAAAAACAAAAAGCAATGAAAACTATAGAATGCGCAGACTATGATAGTATGGGAAACCAAGGAAGATTCCCTATGAAGAAAAAGAAGGTTGAATCATCAATCTTAGAAATGTTAATTGAATACGTACAAAAAATAGTAAAAATTAAAAAATGACACTAAAAGAAAGAATCAATGCAGACTATATGACTGCATTCAAAGCAAAAGACAGCGTGAGTAAAAATCTCTTATCTGTAATCAAAGGAGAGATACAAACTATTGAAAAAAACACAGGTATCGAAAATATGTCTGATGAAGACGTACTGAAAATTATAACAAAGACAAAAAAGAGTCTTGATGAAACGAATTCTAAATTTCCATCCAACGAGACTGCAACAGAACTAGCTATAATTGAAACATACCTACCAAAACAGATGTCGGTAGAAGAGATTGAAGATAAAGTTAGAAAACTGATATCCGATGGTGCAAATAACATTGGAATGGTGATGAAAGCATTTACAGACTTACCTGCAGATAAAAAGGTAGTTGGTGCGGTTTTTGCAAAACTAAAGTGATGAAAACCAGAATACACATAAACCAACATCACATACGTTCCAATAAAACTAAAGGGACTGATTTACCAGTGATAACGGTGAAGCAAGGTCGGAAAAACACATACTGCAACGAGGTCGAAATACTCGGCCCAAGCAGGATCGTGTACTGCGGAACGGGAGATCAAAAGCCGATACTGAGCTGCGGCGCGAGGGTGGTAATCGAGACGGACGCGGAAGTAAACATAATTGACCCCATAACAAAACAAACATGACAGAGAGAGTTTTCCACAACAAATGGTTTTTCTACGAAGACCCCAAATCTGGAAAGATACTGAAGGCGAAATACGAGACGTACGTGTCATCATACGCGACGCTCATCGTCAAGGCACCATATATGACAAAGAAATGGTCGCTGTTCGGGTTCGAGTTCGGTGGACTCGTCGAACGCTACCAAGTCATCTTCGATTCCAGAGTCCGCGACTACGGACCTGTAATAAACATTTCAGAGACATACGACGTGGGAATTACAACCAATAGAATGAGAGCTTGTATGTACGACTGGGAAAACCTGACAGGTGGGTTCCAAAAAGAGGAGGTGGTACACTCGGAATACCTAGGCAACAAAAAGATAATGCGTGAAAAGAGAATAGATGAACTATTGTAATGAAGAAAAACCAGGAGAACTATAGGGATTTGATGTACGACATAATAGAGACCAACAAAATATACACCGTCGTGCAAGGAATCGGTGATGTCGTCAGTGGGGAATACGGTATGGGGTTCAAATCGGATCAGAAGGACTGGTTCTGGGTTTGGAGTGGATTCGACAACGATATCGAACAGGAATTGTACGACATTTACCTGGACACAAACGGTGATCCAGAAGGAGAGTACGAGTTCACAGCTATATTTCAAAGAACACGTGAGGAAGGTCTGATGCTTGAATTCATCGAGCTAACATTTATACAGACATTCACTCAGAGAAGTAGAGAACGGGCACTGGATCAGATATTAGACGATGACATCATCGACATATTCAACATTTAATACTCACCAAATGCAGACATAACTGCCTCGAATACCATCTCTGGTGAAATAGAAGTTGTACACTCAAACCTTTTATCAGTTCCGGAATAGACCGGACACCATAACCAGTTTCCTGCATCAAAATTATAAAGGTGTGGTTTGTTGAAACAACCATTACAAACATTATCCGGTGGTGACACACGGTGGTTGTTTATAGTGAATTCATTATTTTTTACAGTTGTTCCGGATATCATAATCACTTGTTTACCAAGACCATATGCTAACCATCCCAATCCACTACTAACACCTACGAAAGCATCACAATGTTCGATATATCTTATAACCTCGGAGAATTCCATACCTACTTTTTTGTCGGATTTTTCAGGAAGACTATTCCAATAACCATCAATTCCAAAAACTTCATATTTATCCACCGAAACAACTTTTATACCTTCAGACTCCAACATCTCACAAAGTTTATCCCATCCACCAACACGATTCCAATACTTACACTGTGTTGTAGTCTGCACACCCAGACAAACATATCTTTCATTAACAGGATTATCTTTACCCGATTTCCTTATCATTGCAGGAATCTCTTTATATTCTAAACCGAACTGATCAGAATATCCTTTCTGTAATGGACGATCAAATAGATATTCAAATCTCCAAATATTTGAATAGTTCTCTATCGAAACATCACGCCCAACGAAACAAAGATTTGGATACTCTGTAGATTTAAATATATCAGACCAAGCACAATCTACATCGACAACAATACCTTTACTGGCTGCCCACTTCTGTGCATACGGTATAAATGCTATTGTATCACCCAGTGCAGCAGATCCTGATTTTAGAAGGAACTTATCCACTATCCTAGGACAAATTGTGAAGTAGTCTTTAATCTGTTGTTCATTAAATACTGTATAGAAATCATCCGAAGTTGCACTAGGGTCGTAACAGAAGTATCCGTTTTTAAAATCTCTTAGAGTCAAAAATGCACCAGTTTTTAGACTGAATTCAACCAAAGATGATATGTCGGGATTTCCAGTGACAAGAACCTTCTTTCTTTTTAGATCCATACGCTCTACGTGCAAAGGGATTGTTCCAAAGTTAACAGAAACCTCCCAATCCACAAATCGGTCAACCGGTGTATACATATACGCCCAATTACCCGGAGTTTTACCTATGGTAGTTTCAAATATTATAGAGTTGGTTTTATTGTCACGGAAAACTACACTGAGTCCCTGAGAGTGTAGTGATGTTTTAACAAATGCTCTTCCGTTTTTGAAATCAACCTGAATTCCTGATTTTTCCTGTTTAGGTAGTCTAAGTATTTTTGTGTTTTTGTATTGCCATTCTAATTGTGATTTTTCCGAAATTTCATAAACACGTTTATAATATTGTAGCATTTTAGTGACAACAATATTCCACGATAAAGATTCTCTAGTTTGTTTTATAGATTCAACCAAACCATCATATTTAAATAGACACTCATCAATTTTCGAAACTACATCCTCTAAATCTCTACTACATTTAATAAGTCCCGGGACATCTACATAAGATGTACCAACAACAGGTATTCCACACGATAAAGACTCAACAACTGTTAGGTTAGGATGACCTGCTTCTATAATCGAAGGATTTAAGAATAATGTATGTTTAGAAAGCTCTTTAATTGAATCTTCGTAATTCAAATCGTAAATAATCTGAAGTTTATCATAAGAGACTTTGTGATATTCAAAGAATTCACGGTTACTACTTGGACATATTATAGTAATAGGAAGTTGCAACCTATTAGCAGCATCAATTCCAATCAAAAAACCTTTCCTATCATAAAGTGAATCGCCACCGAGTCCGTTATTAGCCATCATAACAATACCAGGAGACCTACGAACCATCTCCGAACGATCCAAAAATATGTAGTCTTCGTTGTTCACACCATGTTGTAAATAGACTATGTTGGACATATTATCGAAATACTCAATAAGATGTGGTGAGTGAACGAATGTAATTTTTGAATTTTTGATAGCATCATAGTTGTCTTTATAACATTGCGAGTCTTTACCAAAATATTCTACGTGGTGGTCGTGTAGTGAAAAAACATATTCAATTCCTCTTTCGTGTAGAATATTCGCAAGATTTGCCATATGAACATGAACAATTTGATTATCACTATTGGAAATATCATCCGTATAAAGTATTTCCACGTCATATCCAACCGAACGAAGAGATTTAGTATACTCCCATATAATTTTTTCTACTGCACCCCATCCAGTTGGTGGTATTTGCATTACACCCGGAGTTACTTGTATTATCTTTTGAACATTCATGTTATCAATTCTTATTTTTAAAATCGTTTAGTCTATAAGCTAGTTTTTCCATACAACTTTGATTATGATTATAGATATCTCCATCATCGAGACTAGTTATTATACCATTACCGGATATTCTATATCCACCAGATACAAAATTCTCACACCTTATCTTTCCTAACAAAGACAATTCGAAGTTAATTGCCCAATCATGAAACTTAATATCCTTCATCCACTCAAACGAGATATTTTTAATATTTCGGAAAGTTCTTCCAAATCCTACGTAATTAGTCGATAAAAGTTCTTCTGTTGTTGGCTCCTCAATCACAGGTGTTATTATAGTTCCAGAAAATTCTCCCTCTGGTGTTGCATAGAAACAACCAGTACTATGCATTACATATTCTGGATTTGAGTCTAAAAAGTCAATCTGTTTTTGGAACTTTTGATTATCTGTAAGGAAATCATCTCCATCTAGATAAGTTATGTATTCACCTTTACATAGACTTATTAACTTTACCGTATTTTCGCCATAACCAAAGTTATTTTGATTCACATAATATGATATACGACCGATATAATTTGAAAGTATTGTTGCGGATGAATCCGAAGAACAATCATCACCAACTATTATTTCGTAATCGAAATTTGTTTCCTGTTCGAGAACACTCTGTATACATTTATCAAGATATGATTCGAAGTTGTAACAAGGTATTATAACACTGAGTTTCATTTATTTTGATATTTTTTTATCAACCTTATATTATAGTCAGGTCTGTCTATCTTATAGAAGTCTTCACGTATCAAATCCTTTAATAGTTGATTAGATATTGGATGGTTTTGATGAGAATTTATAAGTTCTTTTCTGAAATTTATTCCTAAAACACTCTCTATATCAGAAACAATTTCACCAACAGTAGACTGGTTATCCAATGATATATCAACAATACCTAAGAAATCAGAAAGTATAATACCTTTTGTTAATGTATAAAGGTCATCTGCATCGATTAATGATCTATATTGATTCACATTAACCTTTATACTCAAATCATTTGATATACAATTTATAAGGTGATTGAAAAGGTTTGTTGAATTTCCACCACTACCAACAACCGTAGGCAATCTAAGTATCAAATAATTTTTGAATCTATCCATTAAAATACGTTCCATTTCAATTTTATGTCGTATATAAGGACTTTCAAGACTACCATCCGACAAAGAAGCAGTACTAAAGTAAATAATCCTACAATTTTGGTTCAATCCACATAACATATCTATCTCCCTTTTGAATTCAAAAGGGTCATCACACAAAGAGCTAGAAACACCCGATGCGAAAATAATAATATTATTGTCTTCTCTAAAAATAGAGAAAGATTTTGCAATAAGTCCACTACCCACAATCATCACCTTTCGAATTATTTAAATAGTTCAGGTCCATTACAACCAGTTATCGTAAGAGCTATATTTAAACCTTTTTTCATATTTTCTTTTTAGCGAATATTGTACCTCTTTCTTCCCACTCACTTGCAGGATTTTTACAATCATCTTGATATATTTTGTAATCAAATTTACCATCTAGTCTTTTTGTTATTGAGTCTCTAAGTCTTCCACCAAAGTTATCGTGGAATTCGAGTATTATATTATTTAGTTTATCTAATGTATCGTCGGACATTCCATCGAATATGGCATATTCTGATCCTTCTACATCTATCTTAACAAGACCAACATCTTCTAAATTATAATCATCAATAAGATCATCGATACTTATTGATTTAACAATAACAGTCTCTGATAAACCAGCGGTGTGGTCTTGAAAAACCGAACCTACTAATGAGTTGTTAGGATCTGTGTGTATTTCAATTTCACCAGTTTTGTCGTATACTGCCTTCTTAACAAGTCTTACGTTTTCTCTACCCGAGTGAATATCTTCAAATATACCAATCGCTTTCTCATTTATCTCTACTGAAACAACCTCAGATGCACCTTTACGAATAACAAGTTCTGTGAATAGACCTATGTTAGCACCGATGTCTAATACTGTTCCTATCTCTCCAGGTAGTTGTTGTAACGGGTGGTGCATAGTTGCACCTAATAGGAAATTGTCATAAATTTTATCAGTGAAGAATTGTTCGTAGTTAACGAATATTGGTTCAAACGATTCAACCCTGAATTTTTCTTTGATTATCGACGCCGGTTTTATTCTAGTTGTCTGAACGTACTTTCTCTCACCATCGATGTAGAAGTCATATAGAAAACCACCAAAGTTAGGATTGTCCTGGAAGTCGTAGTATGGTTTTGGTATAGGAACACACCAAACGGTAGAACCAGATTCAAATTTAGCATCAAAAGAATAAATTGGCACCTCTGTATCGATGTCTCTTATACAAACCATACATTCCAGTATCGGTTGTTCTAAATATTTGAAGTCTATCTGGTTATTTTCTGATGAAAATGATATTTCAAAAAGTTTTCTTTTGAAGAATTCATCAGTTAGATTTTCTGTTTTCATAATTTCTTTATTTTCTAATTTTATAAAATCTGTGAGTTCTATCACATTTTTTTCTACTTCTTCGTGCATAAATCTAACCATTGAAGACTCCGAATACATACCCATATAGAAGTCTCTATCACGTAAGAAAAGCGGAATGTTCCAAGCCATTGCTTCCCTTATCACTAAAGGGTTAGTCTCCCGGTCACCATACTCACCTCTCGATGGAAATATTACACAATCCATACAAGAGTAGAATTTTTCGGTATCCGATCTCTCACCCCATATCTTACAATTAGATGGAAGATTATTCAACAAAGGTTCCCAATATTGTCTGTAATTATCTGTTTGATTTCCAACAAAGTGAAAATCTACATCAGGCATAAGCTTGGCCAATTCTATTGTCTCAGATTGATTCTTTCTACGTGAGAATAAACCAACCTGAAGTATATGCCTACGTGAAGGATCTAAACCTAATTCAGAAAGTAAACCACGATCTCTTTCACCTGCCAAAATTTCATGTTCCAACATTTCAACCGGTATACCGAGAGGTAAGAAGTTCTTAACTTGCCAGGGACTAACAACCAACATTTTGTCAGGTATGTACCTTTTCTCGGTATGATCTATCGAAGAATCGTGTAATGTATCAAATATTAAATATTCACGATCAGGTGTGTATATAAGGTCAAGAAGTGCTGGTTCAAAATGGTAATCAGATAACTCTTCAAAGTGTATAACATCTGGGTTTACCTCGGAAATTAGTTTTAGTAAAATTTCGTTATTACCATTAAGAGATACAAGTCTTTCACCAATAAGAGACTCTATTTTATCTCTTATCGATCTATACGCAGGTTCAAAACTTTTCTCGACCACCCAAACATCGTGGTCATCTTTTAATAGTTCAACTTTTCTCCTAAGGTACTCTGGCATTCCTCCTGTGGAAAGGTGTGGTGTTATGTATACAATTCTCATGACTGTTATATTCTATATAATGTAATGTGTTTATATTGAACATCAAAGAAAACACACAAGTCTTTAGAAGTTAATATATAGTTTATGAGAATATTAAAATTTGAAGAGTTTGATATGTTGAACGAGGCACTACCTCGTCAAAATTCAGTAAAACAACTAAAAAGGGTTATGAAACAATCTGCCAAAACCGATATCGGAAATAGAATTTCCGATATGAATAAGCAGGGTGCTAACATACAATATATTCAAAACCCAATAGATAAAGGTATTGAATCATATGAAGATTATGAGAAACATAATAAAAAATTCGTATCATCGTGGAATCTGAAAGGTATGTTAGGTCCATTCAAAGGAGAGGATAATAAACAAAACAAATAAACTTATAAAACACATTCGATATAAACTATATGTTTAGTTTCGATAAATTCGAGGTAGAAAAAGATAAAGCAAACCACTTTATTTACGGTTCTTTGATTACACTCACATCTTTGATTTTTGGTGTTTCGCCACTTTTATCTTTCTTATTATGTACGGCAATTGCAATACTTAAGGAGGTTTGGGACCTATTCTATGGTTCAGGATTCGACTGGCTTGATATCGTTTGGACAATTTTGGGTTCAATAGTTGTTATTGTGTCATTTTTTATCAAAAAAATATAATCAAACTAAACTTTTAGTAGCAAAACTAATATAATAATCATTAGGCAATGGTGCCTGAATAACTAAAAAATAAAAAGCAAAATGGCAGAATTTGATGATTTGTTTAACGGAGGTTTAGACAGTAAAATGGACTTCCTTAACGAGCAAAAAACGGTAACTAACAATGATGGTATCTACAGAGTAGATCTTTCAAAAGTAAAAGACAAGAAAAAAGGATGGAGATCAGTGGTTAGGTTTTTACCAAACTTATCCAAAGAAGGAAAAGTTGGACAGGTGACTGTAGAAAAAATTACACACTATGTTAACATCAAAAATATGAAAGAGTTAAGCGGATGGTTCGACTCACCTAAAAATTTCGGAGAGAAATGTCCACTTACAGATCTTTACTACAACATGCAGAACTCTAAAAATGCTATGTTGATTGAAAAATCAAAACAATTAAACTTTTCACGTAAATACTACTCTTATGTATTAGTATTAGAAGACGAGCAACAACCAGAGTTAGTTGGTAAAATTATGATTTTCCAATACGGTAAGACTATCAAAGACAAAATCGGAGTAGAAAAATCAGGTGAGATTTCTGGAACATCATGTAACGTTTTCGACTTAGCAGAAGGTAAAGATTTTGTACTTGTTGTGAAAGAAACTGGACAAGGTGACGAAAAATACCCGGATTACAAACAAAGTATGTTCAAACCTGAAAAGAGTTCACTTCCTATCTATTTCAAAGATAAAAACGCTTTCAAAAACGTACCTACTACAACCAACGATAGCGGAAAATTGGTTGTAAATCCAGAAGCACAAGGAAAAGTTAAAGATTTCCTTCTTGATAGAGAACACGATATTGAAGATTTCGCACCTAAGAAACTTAATGATGAGCAACAAGGTAAGATTAATGAAATTACTAACTTTTTGCTAGGAAAATCTTCAGGATCTTTCAACGCGAATAAGACGACGAACACGGCTAAGCCTTCAACCGAAGACTTCGAGTTCGACGAAAACTTCACTTCAAACCAAAGTGTAGCTTCTGCAACAACAGAAGAAGACGACTTCTTCTCAGATTTCTAAAAAAGAAATATATTAAAAACCACCAATTTGGTGGTTTTTTTGTTTAAAGGAAAACACATACTAAATATATCTAAACAAAGGTATTGATAACCAATATAAAAAGAA
>Ga0078894_10004919_pt1 | contig 10256 bp, 10 predicted proteins | sample LauGreSu1BDMLBSD_2_FD_67506 | JGI IMG/M metagenome (GOLD analysis project Ga0078894, IMG submission 67506) | Freshwater lake microbial communities from Lake Michigan, USA - Su13.BD.MLB.SD (version 4) (version 4) | ecosystem: Environmental > Aquatic > Freshwater > Lake | place: Lake Michigan...
CAGAGCAATATGATAAGTCACATCAAAGGAAGTATTCTTGAATCGTGACAGAAGTTTACGCGAGATGACCACCTCATAGTTTCCAGGAAGAATCTTGATGTTCTCTACCTTAAAGTTAAAGGAGAATGTTTCATCAGTTTCACCAACAACCACAGAGAAATCATTGGATGTATCGTTCTTCTTATCACGAACAACGAGTTTCACCACACCTGCTTCACCAACCACAGACAGGTCAGGAAGTTGATAAACAGCAGCAGCCTTAAGGAGTTTATCAAGTTCTTTGGTATCAAGAATGAAACAAACATCTTCAGAAGGAAGAGAGATTTCTTTATCTGGAGGAGTGATGATTACATTAGGATCAGCAAAGAAATACTTAGAACGAGATTTACCTTCTTTGATGACAACATATCCATCATTCTGAAAATCAAGTTCTGCGTTCTGATGGAGATTGAGACCATTCAGGAACTGGTTCAAATCATAGATACCAAAATCCTTGGGAAGTTCTTCTTCAATGTTTGCTTCTGCAAGAATGTTCTTCATTACAGAAATAGTGCGAAGAGTGCTTCCTTCCTTAAACAGAATAGATTGGTTAATGGAAGAAAAGTTCTTAAGCAGAGTCAGAGTTTTGTCAGAGAGTTTCATAGTTTTGTCTTGGATTTTCATAATCAACGGAATTCAGTCAGACCATTATTAGTTCGGGAATAATGTCCATCAAAATGAAGGAGAAGCATAGCATAATGGATAACTTTCAGAAGGTCAATCTTATTTCGACCATCCTTCTGACCATAACGACTTCCATACTTCAGAATGTTTGCTTGACAGAAGTTTGCTGCAAGTTCCTTAGCAGCCATCAGATCAATTGTCTGAATGTCTTTGTAGTTTGCTTCCTGTCCACAATAATGACTCTTATAAGTCCCAGTTACATAATCCTGAATATCTTTCAGAATTTTATCTTCATTGTACTTCCAAAGATGATTAGTAGGTTCAGTCATACTCAAAGGATTTTTTTCAATATCAATCATATCATTTGCATTAATTGAGAACAAATATTCAGTTCCGTAAGGATACTCATCCATAATAAAAAGAAGATAGTTTTACCTCTTCATATTCTATCAGTTTGATTCTGATTCGTCAACGGGAAGTTGAAAATCAACATCTACCTTATCATACAGTTCAATAAAAGCAGTCTTAGTTTCGTCATCAAATCGTGCGGTACAAACATCGATTGCCTTTGCTTTGTTACCAAAGATACTGTATGCACGAACGATATGAACCAAACGACGGGTGCTGATAATTTCCTCAATACCACCATCGTAGAAGGTCTTACGGATGATATCTGCCCAGTCCACAAGACGCTTACAGAACTCTAGGTCTTCCACTCCGAGATCCAGAGCAACGCCCTCCAGGATCTTCTGTTCGGTTGAGGGGTTAGGATAGGACTGTTCAAAGGTCACAGGGAAACGCTCAAGGAATGCTTCGTTGAGAACATTAGTGCCAATAAATCGACCATCATCTGAACCCTTACCCTTGGTGTTTGCGGTAGCAATCACATTGAAACCATTGGCGGGTTTAATCCAACGACCAATCTTTTTCAAGAAGACACCTTTTCCTTCAAGGATGGATTGAAGGCACAGAATCTTGTTGCTAGCGAGGTCGATTTCGTCAAGAAGCAGGATTGCTCCTCGCTCCAGTGCCTCAATGACGGGACCGTTGTGCCAAGCAGTATTCCCATCAACAAGGCGGAAACCCCCGATAAGATCGTCTTCATCAGTTTCAATAGTAATGTTTACACGGATTAGTTCACGATTAAGTTGAGCACACGCTTGCTCCACAGAGAACGTTTTACCATTACCCGAAAGACCCGTAATGAACGTAGGGTAAAAGAAACGGGACTGAATAATTTTCTTAATATCAGCGAAGTTACCAAAGCGGACGAAGGTATCATCTTTATCAGGAATAAGATTTTGTTCTACAGGAGGAACCACAGAAGGTGCTTGGAAAGTTCGTTCAATTTCTTCTACTTTTTGTTGTGTCACTTCAAGATTCCATTTACCACGACCAGTTTTAAATTCATCAATTTTCTTAGTTACCGTCTGATAGTTTGCATCATTCATGACACACCATGCACGAATATCAGCACTTGTAACTGTACTTCCATACAGAGATTGAAGAGAAGTGCGGATGTAGTCGGAAGAAAGTGCCATTTGTTTTTCGTTTCAACATAGTCATTATAGACCAAAAAAGGGGTCCCAAGACCCCCCAGTGGTCAGTTCGCCAACTGGTTCTTGAGTTTCTCAAGATACTCAGAACTAGCAATATGACCAATATAACCAGGATAGTATTTCTCAACTAGTGCAGGTATACCTAAAGCAGTAGTTACACTATTACATTTAATCCAAACTTCTTTGGTATCGTATTTTACTACATGATCAAATGGAAATTTTTGTTTCATGCCACCAAAGAAATAAATTCACCGAGAACTTTCTTATTTAGTTTCTTAGTCTTAAGGGACTTCACAAATGCAGTTTTGATTTGAGACTTAGTAGCATCATCCGAAACTTCAAACTCAGAATCTTGAGCAAGAGCAGTTGCAGACATTCCAAAGTATGCATCATAACCAGAGTTGATAATAGTGAAACTCCTTGACTTTTTCCAATCACTTTGGATCTTATCCCAATTCTTGTCACCCTGAGAATGATAAAGTCCAATGAACCTTTGGGCACTACGGTTCTCAAGAACACGAATACCAATAAAGTTTGTAAAGGGGAAGTTATCCTTTAGATTGCGAAGTAGAGTATCAGTGAATCCATGATACCCATAATCAACACGATAGGTAGTTCCAAGTTTACGATCCCTTAGAAATGTGTTGTTAGGATAAACATAACCAGTTCCAAGAACTGGTTTATCGGAATAAGAACGACGAACTTCTTTATGATAAACTAGTTGGTTCGCTTCACCATCAGTCAGAACAATACACTGAACCTTCTGGAGTTTGTTTTCTTTCTGAAACTTGGGAAGAATCTGATGAAGAGAAATCAATGCCTCATTCAGAGGAGTGCCAGAAAGACACATACGAGTGGAATAAGTATATGGACAAGTAGAATATCGAGCAAAACAAGAGGCAAGACGCCAAATATTAAGAAGTTGATGTTCAAGTTCCTTACCATTAACCTTACTAGTAAGAATGTTCATCATTGAGAAAGTTTCATCTACAACAAGAAAACTTTCTTTATTTTCATAATGAGGAGTTCGATCGGCAGGAAGAAACTGATCGGTCTCATAATCATAAATTCCACGACGCCATTCGTTAGTGAAAGCATAAACCTCAAAAGGAATAGAAACTTTCTTACAGAACCACACAAGATTAAAGAGTTGCTTACAGGTATCAATCATCACATCTGACATAGAACCACTCCAGTCAAGCACAAATACCAGACCATGATTCTTACCATCAGGGATCACAGAAACTTTCTTGAAAAGATCCTCATTATACTTATAGGTGTGAAGTTTTGTAGTATCAAGAACACCAGTGCGAGAAGTTGTTGCACGAGCGTATTGATCTGCTGATTTACGACACTCAAACTCCTTTACCAGATAATTAACTTCCTTTTGAGCGGAAGACTTAAACTTCTTAAACTCCATATCAGTTTCTTTGTAAAGATCCTTAGGAGTAAATCCTTTTTCTTTACCATACTCATTATGAAGATTCTGTTGATGTTCAAAGGAATGATCAATTTCTTTATGAACATCATAGTTTTTACCAATCACTGTATTAAGATTCAATTTGGGGATTTCAACATAAGTGTTTTCATATGCATCATTCCCAACAAGGTCGCGAATCTTTTCTTCTAGTGAATCTGCAGTGCGAACTTCAGGATCTTTTTTCTCTTCACTAGAATTTACTGGAGTTTGATCTCCCTGAGATGTACCACCATAGGAACCTTCATCCTCATTAGGTTGGGATTTGTTACCCTCACAATCTTCCTCAGAAGATGAATCATTAGTTTCCACTACCTCATTTGCAGGAGTCTGAGAACCTCCTTGTTGTTCATGAGAATCAAAGTCAGCAACCTTTTGTTGTTGTTCTTTTTCTTTTTTGCAATACTTATAAAGTTCTTCTGCAGCAATCAGAACATCAGCAAAAGTTTCAGATGCAGAAATCAGACTGATGATTTCCTGTTCTTCTGGCTTGAAATCCAAAGTGATAAAATTTCCAACCTTAAAGTAAAGGTTTACACGATCAGCAAGATTAAAACTAGAAATATCTTCATCAACAATCTGAAAGAAGTCATCTTCATTCAGTTCCTTGTAACCATTAAAGAATGTCTTAGCGAGTCCAGCATACTTACGCTTCATCAGTTTCTCAACACGAGCATCCTCAACGACATTCACAAACTGAGGAGGAACCTTAACTTTATCTAACCAATCCTCATCAGGTGTGAAGAGAGCATGACCCACTTCATGACCCACCAGAAGGTCATAGACAGTATTGCTTGCTTTCTCCCACAAGGGAAGTGTCAGAACACGAGTATGAACGTTAAAGCAAGCAGTAGAGACCTTCTTGTGCTCCACCACCAAATCCTCAGTGGCAAGAAGTTTTGCAAGTTGAGATTTGATTTCGTGACGGATGGACATCGAGTTCTTTTCGTATGATCACATCATACGGCTAAAACCCTTGATTTTTTCGAACCGTATGACACTTTCAAATCTGTCCTCCATACCAGCCTTGTGAGAGATAATAAAGACATTAGAATCCTTCACGACATAACGAATGATTTTAATAAAGTCTTCAGTTCCCAGACCATCAAGTGAAGAATCAAATACCTCATCCAAAATCAAAAGATTAGTATTGGTTGAGTTTTTGAACTTGGCAACTTCACGCCATGTAAAGAGAAGTGCCAAGTCGATTCTTTGTTTTTCACCTTCACTAAAAGAAGAATAAGAGAAATCTTCGTGAATAGGAGATTGAACAGTTTCATTAAACTCCTCATCAAGTGTGAAGTTAATGTAGAAATCCAACATTTGGAGATACCGATTAACTTGTTGATTAATCAGTGGAAGATACTTTTTGATTATTTTGGATTTTACACCACTATCTTTTAATAATGAATAGGAGAAATCATGATACTGAATCAGATCCTTCTTTCCAGAAAGATCATCATATACTGATTTTAAATCATTCTTAAATTTTTCTAGTTTGTCATGTTCAGAATTTCTGTTTGCAAGGTTCTCGGTAAGAGTTTGAATTTCAGATTCAAGATTTCGGATTTGTCTCCGTAATCCATTAATCTTAATATTGTTTTGAGAAATGCCATTAGTTAGTTTCGAAATCTCCTTCGATAATTCATTGAATTGACGCTCTCTATCTTCTTCCTCTTTAATTGCCTCCTCTAGTTCTTTATAACCAGATTGCAACTCCTTAGCTTTATCTTGAGCGTCCTTAATTCTATTTAACCGAAACTCTTCCTCAATTGACTGAGTACAGGTAGGGCATACCGTATTCTCGGTGAAGAACTTATGTTCTTTAGTAATCGTAGATACTTTCTGTGAGATTTTTCCCTTAAGATTTCCCAACTTACGAAGTTTCTCTGCATATCCAGTGATTGCATCTTGCTCCTGAATAAGTGATCTAAGTGGATCTTCTACAGATTCATTTTCTTTAATATAATCACCAATTTCCTTATCCAAATTGACAATCTTTTCTTTATTGGCATTTATATTGGAATTACCAAGATTCTCCAACTCCTCGATAAAGTTCTTCTGCATTTGAACTTTATCGTTAAGAGACTCTTTCTTTAGGTCAAGAGTTTTAATCTCTTCTTTTAGTGATCGAATCTTTTCCTTAATGATCACATTCATGGATGAGAAGATCTTAATATCCAAAAGATCTTCAATTACCTCTCTACGACTTGCAGCAGAGAGTTGCATGAAAGGAACAAAGTTACTACTACCCAGAATTACAATCTGAGTAAATGACTTATAGTTCATCTTGAGAATAGACTGCTCAAGATACTTTTGTTGATCGATAGCAGAAGAACTTTGATCTAGAACAGATCCATTACGATAGATCTCAAAAATATTTGGTTTGATTCCACGACGAATCATCCAGTCAGTAGAACCAATCTTCAGTTCAATTTCTACAAGACAATCTTTTTCGTTTGTAGTGTTGACCAGTTGAGGCTTGTTAATCTTACGGAAAGCCTTACCAAACAACACAAAACACAGAGCATCAAGAATTGTACTCTTGCCTGCTCCGTTATTCCCCACAATCAAAGTGGTTGAGTTTTTATTCAGTTCAACTTCAGTGAATTGGTTTCCAGTAGAAAGAAAGTTTTTCCAACGGATTTTTTCAAACAATATCATTTTCTTTGGGGGGAATCACGATGTCATTAGGTGTAATGATAACATACTCATGTCCGTGCATTTCACAAACACTTACAAGTAAATCATCATCAATTTCCATTACATGCATTTCAGGATAGTCATCTTCTTCTAACATCATAGCAAAACGAGCGGCATCGTCTTCTTCTTCAAAAAGATAAAGAACTTGATCTCCATCTTCATTTACTACTGAATAAGCTCCCTCGTCTTCTCTGCCACTGATTGTTAGGATAAACATTCTACACTAGTTCGCAAGCCTCTTGATATACTTCGGAAATAAGTTTCTGAACGATGGATTTATCCAGTCCAATTTCTGCTTCCTCTACATATCTATTCAGGATAGAAAGTGTATCTTCTGATTCAAAAGCTTCAAACTCCTCATTCTCTTGAATTTGGAAGTTTTCTACTACTTTGAGTTCAGCAACATTAGAAGTATAAAGTTTATCAATAAACTTTTCAAAATTCTTAAGGTCTGTTTTCTTACGAACAATCACTCGGACAATCTTATTTTGATATTCACGAGTGTCAAATGTTTGATAGTTTGTGTCCTCATAGTAAATACTGTAAAACATCCTGTGAGGATTATTTACAGGTTCATGAGTCAGGGTTTCAGTATCAAAGATATGAAACCCTCTAGTATCATTTAAATCATTCCAGTACAACTCATAAGGATTTCCTAAGTAGAAGACTGTTCCGTTGTTCGATCGAGTGTGATAGTGTCCCGAGTAGACACGGGAGAACTTGTCAAATAGTTTGCTCTCCAGACCGTGCTCCATGACGATTTGGCTATTAACTCGAAATCCCTGGAGTTCAAGGTGCCCCATCGAGCACGAGCAAGTTGTCTTTTGAATAAGTTTGAGAGTACTTTCCTCATTTTCTTGATTGATCCACGGAATAAAAAGAGTTGGGAGTTTACCCAACATTACTTCAGTTGGTTCTGAATATACAGTTACATTATCATATTCACGCAGAAGTAGATCGACCGCATTAACCTGATTTGTATTTTTATAATAAGCAGTATGGTTTCCTACAATTGTATGGACCTTCACTCCCATCTCATTGAGACGATCGTAATAATTACTCTTTGCCCACGATAAAGCAGAGAAATCAATTCCTTTACGACTATCAAAAGTATCTCCCATATCTACAACAGTAGTAATCCCATACTCCTCGAGCGTTGGGAAAAATACGTCGTTGTAGAACTTTAGGAAATAATCGTGAAAGAGTTTAGAATTCTTTCTTGCTCCAAAGTGCTGGTCAGTAATAATTGCGACTTTCATTCAATAACGAAGTTTGGAGTGAACTGCATCCTTGATGGAATTATAGTCGGAGTAGTCTGATCCGTCAACACTACCACTGTCAAATACCTGATCAAACCCTGTCCTCTCAAGAATTTTATTTTTGATTTCCAGTTGCTTCTTCTCTTTCTGAATTCGTCTCAGAAATGCGTAGTGAATAATCTGAGTGAAGTAAGCAAAAGGGTTCTGAGATTTCTCTGGATTGAAGTTGTGAATATACTGAACACAATTCTCAATACCATCACAAATCATATCATCTTTGAACATGTAGTTGACAAAGTTTGGTTTGAATGATAAATGATTTGCAATCTTTAAGAAACACTCACCAATATATCTGGGAATTTGTGGCTTTGTATCCCAAGACTTAGATCTGTCATCTTTGGTAGGTTCTCTACCGTATTTTTGAATGAAAGAAATTTCAACATTCTCACGATATCTAATCAGTGCTGCAAGAAACTCTTTGTTGTTAACGTAATGTTCTGACCTCTTTCTTTTGGTCATGACTGCTGTAGTTATCATTAGTTTATCTCATAATATGTAGACATTCTACCACTTATTTAAATAGTTGACAAGGTATCGAATACTGTGTAGAATACCTTTGTTGGGTTTGAAGATCAGGCTTTAGCTATCTTTAAAGAGTTTCTCCAATATCTCTTTAGCATCATTCACATTAGCAAGATATCCCATCTTACGAGAGATCTTTGCTTGATTTTTTCTTGTTTTATCAGATTCTCTACAATAAGTCTGATACATAGAAATCATTTCAATATCAGAAGATTCTGTCATTGTGAGAACATCATCAATATTGATAATAAACATATCTTCAGTGGTTGTCTTTAACCAAGGTTCTATCTTATATCCCATTACACCAGTTCTTCCTTTTATTTCAGCAACAATAATTGGATTTGATAATAATAAAAGAGTTCTATCTTCTTCTTCAGTAGCTGCTACCTTTGAAAAGATTTCCTCTCCAGTTTTTAATTTAAGTGTTGCATAAAAATCTTCTTCAATTCCCATTTGATTGAATCTCCCTTCTCTTCTTCCACCATAACTTAGCTGCTTCACTTTTATTTTTTATATGTTCTTCTGAAAATGATTTTCCTTTCCTAGAACTTCCTGACTTTGGATTTGGTTTTCCTAAATGAGATTTACTCATATTTTCTCTTGATTTTTTGGAATGAATTCTTCCTCTATTGGCATTACCAATTTTAATTTTAGTTTCTTCACTTTGAGATTTTCCCTTCATAGCACCTCCACCAATACCACCATCTGATTTATTGTGGAGAATACCTGTTCCCAAATCCTTTCTACCGAAGACATCAATCATATAGATTTCATGACTAAATGCTTGATTTTCAGTTAGATTTTGTTTTAAAAATATTCTTCTCTCTTTGGGTGGTGGATTAAAAACTCTATTGGATTTTGAGTGAATACGATTTCCTTTACCTTTACCAATATAGTAAGGGGTTCCATCTTCTCTAAGATATGCGTAGGTATAATAATTCATTTACTCTTTAATTGAATAGTGATTATCTCATAATTGAATTGTTCTTCATTATAAATTTTAATTCTTTCTATGAAGTGATTTAAAGTATAGTTCTTTCTTGATTGGATTGTACAATCATCAGAGATGTCGTAGAGAACTGCTTTAGTTTTATTTTTTCCTTTTCTAAGAACTCTTCCGATTGATTGAAGATTCCTAACTCTTGATTTGCTGGGTGAAGAAAAGATAACGTTATGGAGACTTTTAATATTAATTCCCGTAGAGAAAGTTCCGTAAGAAGCAACAATAATAGCGTTGTTTTCTCTTTCAGTAATTTCCCTTACAAGTTCTCGTTCTTCAGCATCCACCCCACCATGAACAAAAAATACTTTACGATTTTCACGGTTATTTTTATTTATCATCTCATAGAGAATTGCTCCGTGTGTTTCTACTCTTGAAAAAAGAACCAGAGTATTTCCTTTTAAATCCAAGGAAAGATTTGTGATGAACTTATTTCTTTGTTCGTGAGAGATTAAATACTGTATCTCATCTTCATAAGTTTCAAACTTCTGTGGTGGGTGTTTTAGGACAAGACATTGAATATCCAACTGAGAAAGATGACCTTGCTTCATCAGTTCTGAAGTTTTGGTTACTTTATATGATGGACCAAACAATCCCTCAAGAACCCATTTATGAGTTTGAGTTCCATCAAGTGTTCCAGTAAATCCAAAACGATATTTTGCATGGTGAAGTTTAGTCATGATTTGTATCAGAGATTTGCTCTTGAACAAATGAGCTTCATCACCTATAATACAACCATAATCTTCAAAGAAAGAACGATCTAACTTATACACAGATTGCCAAGTAGTAATGGTAACTGCATATTCGTTTGTCTTTTCCCTACCAGAATAAATTCGATGACAATATGACTCAGCATCCCAACCGTAATCTTGGAAATCCTTGTACATCTGTTCTACAAGAGATGTCGTCGGCACAATTAAAAGAATTTTTTGCCCTTTATCCACATAGTATCTTACGATCGAATAAATCATCAGTGATTTGCCAGATGCAGTGGGGCTTATCAATAGCTTTCT
>Ga0078894_10004921_pt1 | contig 10253 bp, 8 predicted proteins | sample LauGreSu1BDMLBSD_2_FD_67506 | JGI IMG/M metagenome (GOLD analysis project Ga0078894, IMG submission 67506) | Freshwater lake microbial communities from Lake Michigan, USA - Su13.BD.MLB.SD (version 4) (version 4) | ecosystem: Environmental > Aquatic > Freshwater > Lake | place: Lake Michigan, USA...
CCTCGGTGGTCGAGGTGCCGCTGTCGCCAGGCAGCGCCGCACGCAGGCGCGCCCGGCTTGGAGCGGAGCGACGGCTCCTCGGAATCCTCTGCACTGATCCAGGACTGGCATCGGTGCAGGTGAGCGTGCAGGGCTGCGGCATGCTGCCGTTGTCGGAGGCGATCGCGCCCACCGAGTTCGCGGACCAAGGACACTCGGCAATCTTTGCCGCGATCCGCGACGCGGCGGAAGAAGGTCGTGCGATTCGGTTCGCAACCCTGCTTGGGGAACTTGCCGACGCGGCACTGAAGCGTCTAGCATCCGACCTTTACACCTTTGGTGAAGATCTGCTTCAGGCCGCGCAAAGTCAGGCCGCCATGGCAGGTTCGCGCCGAACCCCAGCAGAGGAAGTTGTCGTGAGCTGGAACGACCTCGAGAACCTCGAGCGCCGTTCCCGCTTGCGGAGTTCATCGGAGCTGTCCAACTCGGAGGGATCCGGCGAGGATCGGGATGTCCCGTCTCGCGTTTCCACCAAAGGCAGCACCCCGTCAGCCGGCTCGGACGAACGGAGCGCTTCACAGCGGAGCGCGACGGAGCAGGCCGCGATCGACCGTCTCGCGCGTGCGCGCGAACGGGGACACGACGCGACGGCAGTCAGCGCCCTCTTTTCCCGACGGTCCACGACCGCGGGGGAAGGCGGCCTGGTGCCGGGTCGTGCGGGGTTCGGTCAGTCAGTGTCAGGACATTCGGGGCCAGGTCAGTCGACGGACCAGCCCACAGGACGGAGTAGTCACAAGTGAGCATCACACTCGAAACCCTTGATCTCGCATCCCCTGTGCTTCGCGAGTTGGTCGAGCACGGCATCCGCCGTCGCTGGATCAGCTACGAGGAGCTCAACACGTGCTTGCCCGACGAGTTCGTCGATCCCGAGAAGATCGACGAGCTGCTTGTCTTCATGAGCGAGCACGCGATCGAGATGGTGGACGAGGTCGAGATCCGGCGCAACAACTACGTCTGCTTCGACGCGCCGCTACAGACGAACCTGAAGTTCCAGCGGGACGACCCGAAGAAGGCGGGCCGCGGCGATTCGTCGGGAGGTCCCGCGCAGCCGTCCGCTGCGGCGCTGGCTGCGGCCGAGCTCGAGATCAAGAAGAACAAGCGCAAGAAGAAGGCTGCCGAGGGCGAGGCCCGCGGCGAGGAGGACGGTCCCGATCCCGACGATTTCGACGTCGAGGAGGACATCCTCGATGACAGCGAGATGCAGGCGGCGGTCGAGAAGGCGCTCGCCGAGCAAGGCTCGAAGCGCATCGACGATCCCATCCGCATGTACCTCACGCAGATGGGCACGATCCCCCTGCTCACGCGTGAAGAGGAGATCCGGCTGGCGAAGAAGATCGAGACGACGCGCATGATCTTCCGCCGGAAGGTGCTCGAGAGCGACTACGCGGCTGGCGAAGCCGTCAAGATCCTGAAGGACGTGCATGCCCAGAAGCTGCCGTTCGACCGCACCATGCGAATCTCGACTGCCGAGCCGCATGCGAAGCAGAAGATCGAGCAGCGCATCCCGGCAAACCTCCCCACCATCGAGCGCCTGCTGAAGCTCAACCTCCAGGCCTGGGAGCAGCTCGAGGCCGGCGGCGTGTCGGCAAGCCAGCGCACGCAGCTGCAGCGCGAGATCGCGTTGCGGAGACGTCGCATCGGCACCCTCCTCGAGGAGTGCTGCCTGCGTACGGGCCGCATCATCCCGCTCTACCGCAAGCTCCTCGGCATCATCTCGAAGATGCGCGAGATGCAGCGCAACCTCCAGAAGGCCGAGAAGCACCCTGATCGGTACGACCCCGAGGACGTGTACGTGATGCAGGAGGAGTTCGACGGCCTCCGCAACCTCGTGCTCGAGCCGATGGACGAGTTCGAGCGCCGCATGCGCGACATCCAGCGCGTGTTCGGCGAGTACGAGCAGGCGAAGCGCGATCTCTCGGGCGGCAACCTCCGCCTCGTGGTCTCGATCGCCAAGAAGTACCGCAACCGCGGGCTCCCCTTCCTCGACATCATCCAGGAAGGCAACACGGGCCTCATGCGCGCCGTCGACAAGTACGAGTACAAGCGAGGCTACAAGTTCTCGACGTACGCGACCTGGTGGATCCGCCAGGCGATCACGCGCGCGATCGCCGATCACGCGCGCACGATCCGCGTCCCGGTCCACATGATCGAGACGATGTCCAAGCTGCGCAACATCCAGAAGGCGCTGCTCCAGGAGCTCGGCCGCGAGCCGACGATCGAGGAGATCGCGATCAAGGCGAAGATGCCGATCGAGGAGACGCGGCGCGTGATGAAGATCTCGCGTCACCCGATCTCGCTCGACCGCCCGGTCGGCGAGAGCGAGGACTCGCACTTCGGCGACTTCATCGAGGACGAGCGGCAGGCGAGCCCGTCGGATTCGGCGACCAGCGAGATGCTGCGCCAGCGGATCAACGACGTGCTCAAGACGCTCACCTACCGCGAGCGCGAGATCCTCAAGCTTCGCTACGGCATCGGCGACGGCTACACCTACACGCTCGAGGAGGTCGGCCGCATCTTCAAGGTCACACGCGAGCGCGTGCGCCAGGTCGAGTCGAAGGCGATCCGCAAGCTGCAGCACCCCGTGCGCCGCCAGCGTCTCGCCAGCTTCCTGCCGGGGCACATGGCGGACCTCGAGGGCGAGCCCGACAGCGATCGCGAGCTCTCGAACGCCGACGATTGATCGCGGCGCCGGACGCTTGTCCAGTCCCTGAAAGAACGACGCGGCACGGGTCATCCCCCGTGCCGCGTTTCATTTTCCGCGGTGCCAGGCACCAACCTGGCACCGACCTGCTGTACCAGGCTGGTGCCTGTCACCACCGGTGACGTGACGGGGCGCGACGATGGCCGCACGAACCGTCAGAGATTGATGCCGACGTGAGGTGCCGGGGTGGTGCCGTGCGAACCGGGTTGGTGCCAGGTTGGTGCCAGGCACCGCCTTTCACCGCACGCGGACGCTGACGTACTTGAACTCGGTGTACGCATCGACCCCGTGCGTACCGCCTTCCTTGCCGAGTCCGGAGTCTTTCCGGCCGCCGAAGGGAGCTTCCGCCGTGCTCGGAGCGCCGTCGTTGGCGCCGATGACGCCGAAGTCGAGCGATTCGGCCACCCGCAGGAGCCGGTCCGCGTCTTGCGTCATCACATATCCCGCAAGTCCGTAGGGGACGTCGTTGGCCAGTTCGAGCGCCTCCGCCTCGTTCGTGAAGGTCATCGCCGCCACCAAGGGTCCGAAGGTCTCTTCGCGCGTGCAGCGCATGGCGCGCGTGCAGCCCTCGAGGATCGTCGGTTCAACGAAGCGTGCGGAGAGTCCCGGCACGGCGACCCTCCGTCCACCCGCGCGAAGCCGCGAACCCTGCGCGAGGGCATCGGCGATGTGGGCCTCGACCTTGGCGACGGCCGCATCGTTGATGAGCGGCCCGACACGGGTGGCTTCCTCAGTCGGATCGCCGATCGGCAGCGTCCGTGCCCGATCCACGATCCGCTCGAGAAATGCGTCGGCGATCGACCGCTCGAGCAGGAACCGATTGGCGCAGATGCAGGTCTGCCCCATGAAGCGGAACTTGGAGAGCATCGCCTGCTCGACGGCGCGCTCGAGATTCGCATCGGCGAACACGATGAACGGTGCGTTGCCTCCGAGCTCGAGCGCTGTTCGCATGAGGCGCGGAGCGCACTGCGCGGCCAGAAGACGTCCGACCTCCGTGGAGCCCGTGAAGGTGAGCTTGCGGGTTCCGGGATGCGCGAGGAGCGGGCCCGCGACGGTCGAGGGGTCTCCGACCAGCACGCTGAACGCGGATGTCGGGGCGCCCGCCGCGGTCGCCGCGTCGGCAAAGATCCGCGCGAAGGCAAGGGCTGCGAGCGGGGTCTCCTCGGCGGGCTTGACCACCTGCGAGCAGCCTGCTGCGAGGGCGGGCGCGAGCTTTCGCGCGATCATGGCGAGGGGGAAGTTCCACGGAGTGATCGCGACGGTCGCGCCGATCGGCTCCCGCAGGACGAGGATGCGACGGTCCGCGGTCCGTGACGCAGGAAGCTCTCCGCAAGCCGTCTCAGCGACGGCCGCCGCGTGATCGAAGAAGCTCGCGGCGTACTCGACCTCTCCGCGGCTCTCGACGATCGGCTTCCCGCTCTCAGCCGTCAGGAGCGGCGCCAGACTGGTCGACTCGGCGCGAATGCCCGCGGCGAGCCTTCGGAGCAACTCCACCCTGACGAGCAGCGGGAGCCTGCGCATGGCGCGCGCGCCGAGGACATTGGCATCCGCCGCCCGCGCCGCGAGTGAAGCGCTGGCGCCGGGCACCTCCGCCAGGACGGCGTCCGTCGCGGGATTGACGACCGTGATCGGCGCAGCATCGCCGCGCACGAACTCGCCGCCTACAAAGCAGTGCGTCGCGAGACCGCTCATCGCTGCTTCAGGTACTCATCGAGCCGCTCGGCCTTGCGGACGAGGAACGGCACGTGCTGCTCGGACACACGCAGGAACTTGACCAGCACCTTCATGGTCTGGTCGAACTCCTCGGCGAACTTCTGCTGCTCCTGGTCCTTCCAGGTTCCCTGCAGCGCGCCCATCTTGGCGCCCATCGCGGACACCTGCCCCTGGAGCTCGAGGTTGAAACGGTGAAGGTCCTGCGCGAAGCGCCGGAGTTCCGCTGGGTCTGCGATTGCCTTGGCCATGCGGGGAGTCTATCGCCCCTCGCCGCACTCGCTGCGGACTCGGCGCAGGGTCTCCTCCATGGCGTCGAGGGCGTTCATGGCGCTGCGGAGCTGCCGGTCGACAGGCTCGATCGAACGCTCGCGAAAGCGACGCGCCGTGTCGTCATGCCACGCATCGCTCACGCGGTGCCACGCGGCCATGAGGTCGCGATGGGCGCTGGCCAGGCGCGCCTTGGAGTCGGAGAGGCTCATGCCGGTCCACCCCCGCCGCGGAGCGCGGCGAGCGCGGCGTCTCGCGCCGCCGAGAGGGCTCGCTCGTCCGCCTCGAGCTCGGCCTGCTCCCGGGAGTCCTGCGCCTCCTCTTCGGCCGTGCGCGCCTCGCCCGCCCGCCGCATGGAGGCGACCTTCGCGCGCGCCCGCTCCACCTGCTCGGCGAGGCCGACCGTTGGCGTCGCGAGATACGCCTCGAGCGCGAGCGTCATGTTGCGGAGCCGGAGGATCGCATCGGGGAGCTCGCGGTCGTAGAGCGCCGAGACGGGCGCCATGGCCCCCTTGAAGAGCGACACGTCGCGCTCGAGCGTCACGAGCCAGCGGCGCGTGAACTCGAGCCGTTCGCGCGCATCCTCGACACGCCGCTTCATGCGCTCGACCGCCTTCTTCTCATCGATGGTCGACGGGCGCTGCCCGGTGCCCATCGTCTGCATCTCCTTGCGGAAGAGCGCGGTCTTGGCGGACGTGAGCTCCTCCTCGCAGCGCGGCACCGCGCGCCGCCAGTGCAGCATGCGGTCGCGCTCGAGCCAGATGAACGTCGACTTGACCTCGCTGTCGGCCTCGGCGATTGCCACCCCGAGCTCCTCGCGGAACCGGATGAGGGCGCGACGGAACTCCTCGAGCGCGGCGATGTCGGTGATGTTCGCTTCGCCCGCCATCCGCGGTCAGGCGGCCTTCTTCTTCGACGGGTAGAAGAGGAAGAGCAGCACCATGCAGGCGAGCGCCATGTACATGGGCACGCTGAAGAGCTTGGTGTAGTCCATCTCGCCGCCTGCGCTCGCGTACTTGGCCACGACGCTCGTCGCGAACAGGCTGCCCACGATGATGCCGATGCCGACGATCACGAGGTTGAAGAGGTTCTGCGCGGTGGCGCGGATGTCGGGCGTGGTGTGCTCGTCGACCACCATGAAGGCGACGAAGATGAAGCAGCCGAAGCAGAAGCCGTGCAGGGCGATGCCGAGGATGACCGTGGCCAGGCTGGGCGCGAAGGCGAAGAGCGCCATGCGCGCGGCGTAGGCCGCAAGTCCCACCAGGAGCAGGTTCTTGCGCGAGACCGACTTGGCGAAGAATGGGATCAGCGCCAGCACGCCGATCTCGGTCATCTGGCCGATCGTCATGAGGCCACCGCCGCCGACGCCGAAGATGTTGTTGATCCAGTTGGAGAAGGCGTCGGCGCTCTGGCTGCCCGCGGCCGACTGCACCTTGGTCACGAAGTCGCTCGTGAAGACGAAGTAGAACTGGTGGATCATGCTCACCGGCACGGCGATCGCAAACAGCGTGATGAGCGGCTGCTTGAAGATCTCCTTGACGCCCTCGAGCCACGCGGTCTTCTCGCTTGCCGACTTGGTCGGAGGCGTGTGCGGCAGCGTCAGGCAGTAGACGGCCATGATGAGGCCGAGCACGGCCGCGATCATGAAGCCGACGCCGCGACCCTCGTTGAGCTGCTCGGGCGACGCGTTGTACATGCGAAACAGCACCTGGCCGAGGCCGATGCCCGCCGCGATCCAACCAATGGTGCCCCACAGGCGCACGGGACCGAAGTCACGGTCGCGGTCGGGCAGGTTTGCAAACGAGATCGAGTTGGTGAGCGCCATCGTGGGCGCGTAGACGAGGCCGTAGATGAAGGACAGCGCGAGGAAGACCTCGTACTTGTCGGCGCCGGCGAGGAAGTAGACGAGCACGGCGCCGATGAAGTGACTCACCGCGAGGAGCTTCTCGGTGGCGATCGAACGGTCGGCGAGCTGGCCGGCGATGAACGGACCCGCGAGCGCACCAACGGCACCCGCCATCAGGCACATGCCGGTCTGGTCGAGCGTGAATCCCCGGTGCCCCATGAGGAACGGGTACAGGATCGGAAGCCACGCGCCCCAGATCGCGTACTGCAGGAACATCATGATCGAGAGCCGAGTTCGGACGTACGGCGCGGGCGCTGCTTGCATCGCTGACACCTCCAGGTTGGGACGTCCGGAGTGGTCCGGAGCCGTCGCACTCTACAGGAAGTCGCCGCGGTGCGTCTGAGAACCGCCCTATACTCGCGGCCTATGCAGCCCCGTCGAAAGACCCGTCAGGTGACCCTTGGTGATGACCGCGTCGGCCGCGTGAGGATCGGCGGCGACGCCCCGATCGTCGTGCAGACGATGACCGCGGGATACACCCACGAGATCGACAATTGCGTGCGGGAGATCGAGCGCTACGCCGCGGCGGGCGCCGACGTGGTGCGCGTCGCGGTGCCCGAGCGCAAGGACACCGAGGCCCTGCACGAGATCCTCAAGCAGGTGTCGGTTCCGATCGTGGCCGACGTCCACTTCCACTTCCAGCGCGCGCTCGAGGCCGTCGAGGCGGGCGTCCACAAGATCCGCCTGAACCCGGGCAACATCAGCGACCGTGACCAGGTCAACAAGGTCATCGACGCCTGCAAGGAGCGCGGGATCCCCATCCGGATCGGCGTGAACGAGGGCTCGATCATCGAGCGCAAGGACAAGCAGCGCCGCGCCGAGGAGCTCGGCAAGTTCTTCGCCGGCCACAAGTCGGGCCACATGCTCGCGCTCATGATCGCCAAGCTCGAGGAGTACCTCGACATCTTCGACGCGCGCGGCTTCCACGACGTCACGATCAGCGCGAAGTCGATGGATGCGTCGATGGTGATCGACGTCTACACCGAGATCTCGAAGCGCTTCGACTACCCGCTGCACCTCGGCGTGACCCACGCGGGGCCGCGCGACACGGGCGCGATCCGCTCGATCGCGGCGCTTTCCACGCTGGTCGCGAACGGCATCGGCGACACCCTGCGCATCTCGTACGCGAGCGACCATATCGACGAGGTCAAGGACGGGCTCGAGCTGCTGTACTGCCTCGGGAAGCGCGAGCGCAAGGGCGTCGAGCTCATCGCCTGCCCGACCTGCGGGCGCATCCAGGTCGATCTCTTCACGCTTGTCAAGGAAGTCGAGAAGAAGCTCATGCCCGAGCTCGTGCTGCCGATCAAGGTCGCGGTGATGGGCTGCGTGGTCAACGGGCCTGGCGAGGCCGAGGGCGCGGACGTCGCGGTGTTCGCCGGCGACCGCCGCGGCATCATCTACGTCCAGGGCCAGCGCGTCGCCAACGTGCCGGAGGCCGAGATCCTCGACCGCCTGCTGCACGAGTGCCGCGAGTTCGAGGCGAAGGTCAAGCGCGGAGAGGCGAAGCTCGGCGAGAAGCTCGTCGAGATCGTGCCGCCCGACCCGATCGGCGAGCTTGGCTCCGGCAAGGACAAGATCCGAGCAGGCCTCGTCGAGCAGGTCACCATCGGCAAGACGTCGTGAGACGCGACGCGGAGCAAGGCGCCGCAGTGGGCTTCGGCGCATCGGTGGCCCGATGGGGACCGACCGTGGCTGCTGCAGTGGTGGCGCTCGCATCGTTCCTCGCGCCAGCGGCCTGCAGTGTGCCCCGCCGCACGCCGAATCCCTCGTTTCCCACCACCCACGCCGAGGCACGTTCCGAGCTCGCACGCCTTGGTGCGTCGCCTGCTGAACTCGTCCGCCCGCTTGTCGTGGTCGCAGGTATTGGCGACCCGGCGATCTCGAGCGGGGCCATCCTGAAGGTGCTTCGCCCGACCGTCGCCGCGGCGTCGCAGCCGGCCATCGTCGAGGTCAGCTTCTTCAACGAGCACACCTTTGAGGGCGCGCGGCAGCAGCTCCTTCGCGATGTCGCTGCCGCGCTTGGCCGCACGCTCGACACGCTGCCCGAGGTCGACGTGGTCGCCTTCTCGATGGGCGGACTGGTGGCGCGCAGCGCCGCCGCCGTCGACGAGGCTGGGCATCGTCTGCCCGTCCGCAGGCTCTTCACCATCTGCACGCCGCACGAGGGCGCCCGTCTGGCCGGCATCCCGATCGGGACACCGCAGAGCGACGACATGCGGCCGACGTCCGACTTCATCGCCCGCTTGGCGGCCGAACCGCGTAGCTACGAGCTCATCTGCTACGCCAGGCTCGATGACATCACCGTCGGCGAGGAGTTCGCGGCTCCCGACGGCGTTCCGCTGTGGTGGGTACCGACGCCCGATGGCGAATGGGCGCATCTGCAGGCCTTCTCAGACGAGCGAATCCTCGCGGACATCGTCCGCCGCCTGCGCGGCGCCCCTCCGCTCGGCCGAGCGCCCGCTTCGCCGCTCCCGCTCTGACGCGCGGTCGGTGTCCAAACCGATTCCGCGCTTCCACGGATCAGCCCGCCTCCCGAGAAGGACCTGTTCCGTATATTGGTCAGACCACCCCGTGGGTGGCCTAGGAGCCCCGAATGCCCGCGTTCAATCCGATCTCGATCATCCCGCAGGCCGCCGCACGAGTCGTCGCCCGACGCCGCGCGGGGTTCACCATCGTCGAGCTGCTGGTGGTGATCTCGGTCATCGCCATCCTGATCGCGCTGCTCTCGGTGGGCGTGGTGCAGGCGGGCGGAACTGCGCGGCAGACCAAGGCGCTGTCCGGTCTCAAGCAGATCGGCGCGGCGTGGTCGCAGTATTCGGCGCAGAACGAGGACCGCGCCATGCCGGGCTACATGGACGACGGCGTGCAGGCTGCGTTCAAGGTCAAGGTCCGCAACGCCGCCGGTGACCGCGTCGATCCGCAGTTCTGCCGGACGTATCCCTTCCGGCTGATCCCGTTTCTCGATCACGAGCGCACGATCCTGTACGACTACCTCGCCGATTACGAGGATGAGGCGAACATCGAGGACAGCGTGATCGCCAGCAACCCTGCGTACGGCTACAACGCCTACTACGTCGGTGGCTGGTACACGATGGTCGACGGCGCACCGCGCATGCGCTTCTCCGCGACCGGGTACTTCAAGTCGCCTGGCCAGCTGGTTCCGAATCAGGAGATGGTCGCGCGGGCGACCACGCAGATCCAGCGCACGAGCGACATGATCCTGTTCGGATCGAGCTATACGGCCGCCCCGGGGTTCTACAAGAACGCCGATGGGCTTGCGCGCGGCGCGGCGTGGATCAACCCGCACACGCGGGGCGTGACGCCGATCTGGGCTTCAAGCGACGGCCTTTCGTTCGACAACATCCAGCGCATCGGCATCGTGGACGCGGGATGGGGCGGGCTCGGCGAGTTCGCCGCGGACTTCCTGCGGACGACGCCGCCCACTGCGACGCAGACGGCGATGTTGACGCAGGGAACCGCGGGAATCCAGGTGTTCCAGGAAGAAGCCGTTCCGCTGCGCCGCTACAAGAACGCCGTTCCCACGGTGCGGGCCGACAACTCGACTTCGGCCCAGGGCCTGCGCGACCTGATGAGCCAGGTTCGCTGGATGAACCATGCGAGCTTCGC
>Ga0078894_10004922_pt1 | contig 10251 bp, 11 predicted proteins | sample LauGreSu1BDMLBSD_2_FD_67506 | JGI IMG/M metagenome (GOLD analysis project Ga0078894, IMG submission 67506) | Freshwater lake microbial communities from Lake Michigan, USA - Su13.BD.MLB.SD (version 4) (version 4) | ecosystem: Environmental > Aquatic > Freshwater > Lake | place: Lake Michigan...
CCTCAAACGGAATAAATGATTAAAAGCCCTCAAACGGACTAAATGATTAGAACTCATCAAACGGAGTAAATGGAAGAAGAATGCAAGACTTGCGAGTTATAAGAGCGTTTAGATAAGTATATAAGGGAGAACACTGAATAGAACTGCGATTAGCGATCAGATGAGTGGTATAGGCAGCGTTAGTTCTCATTTGGTGGGTCTGACCTCGCGAATCTAATGGGACTGGGTAAGAAGCTGTTTTAGACTCAGGAGCAGTTCTTCTAGGACAAATTCAATATATAGACGGGAGTGGGTAAGTTCGTTGAGTAACGCGGTTAGACTATAATGGATTGGGGCACCTTCTTTGAACCGGTGCATAGAATGGTATTAGAACGGGAATTTGACTGCTAAATAACAGAGGCCAGTATGTGCAAGGGCTAAGATATACTCAAAGGATGTCATCAATCACCAGATGGACTCGGGGTTATGCGTTCGCAGGTGTTTAAGTCGAAGATCACCCATGGAGACATTATAAACAAGCGAATACTAGATCAAGAGAAGGTGTCTGTGTTATTTGAGTAGAAGAGTCCTTATATGCGTAGAATAGTATACGACTGTGTTCCAGAGAAGTACATAGGTCAGATTAAGCTCGGATTAGCTATATTTCCAGTCTGCGATATCGCTTGTTACTCCGAGTCGCTGTTTCGCATTTGCACTGTTAGACAGCTACAGACCAAGACTTACAATTCATCTATCATAGTTTAACGCAAGCCATTGACTTAAGACCCCGAGCCTCTTTACGTTGGTATAGTAGAATTTGATGATTTGGGTAAGGAGTCTATGTAGTTATAGATTGGAGACGTGTCTAGCGAGTTCAATCAAGTCGTGTTTCAGAAGATGATGGACTTGCTCCGCGTTAATAGCACCAAACTGTAGCATCATATATATAAGTATTCTGAATTAAACGCGCTCAAGAAGAAGACCAAAGAGCTAACCGATAACTAGAGGTCGTATATATGCTGGAAGTTGGTGGATATGTAGCACACTGCAGTTGAACGCTCGCAGGGCTTTGAGAAGGTCGTCGCTATGTTTGTAAGTCTCGGGTATAGAGCCTTGATGCAGTTCAATGAGTCAAAAACACACCCGACTTCGCTATTGAGGGATATAAAGGAGTTTACTCTCAGTATCAAGAAGCTAGGACTCCCGCTTTTACCTGGGAATCACTAAGACGCTTGGTACTACAAATACGAAGAATAACTCATCAAACTGTACGAATCATACCTGATAGACGATTGGTAGTCTTTCTATGTGCTATTGTCGCTTATGAAGGGGTCTAAATCGGACTATCTAAGAGCAAGGATAGATAACTACATAAAGCGAGCAACCGAAGCATGTAAGGACGATGCAGTTAAGCTCAAGATGTTGGATCTATTAACTCATAGTCTGAGCATACCCGTAAAAAATGAATATACCGCTTTGCGTCTTAACGAGTTAAGTCAGTTATACCCCACGGTTTCAGAGTCTAACACGATTAGCAATGCGCTCGACGAAGGCATCGTTAAAGATATGGCTCTTCTCTCTGTTGGTGAGGAGGTCGCTTTGGGAGTTTCCCGATGCAATGCCCATCAAGATATTGTTTGACATGTTCTAGACTTGCTGGCGTTGGTCTTTTTTAGAGTTGAGCAGAGCGTCGTATAAGTCCACTGCTTGAGAAGGGCGTATCTTGAAGTTTTGGTTTAGTATCTAGGAAGCTACGTCCATCGCGTCTGATTTATTCTATTAGGCACTGTATACCGCTCTCTATAGGTCACTTACGGATTTATCAAGCTGAGGGGCGTATTTACGCTTTAGGTCTTCCAACGCAGCGCTTCCAATGGATTTAATATGAGGGGCTATTTTGCCAGTATCTATTACACTCATCATGTCTGCTAATTGTTCTCTGGATTGGTCTTGATCGTGTAACGAAGCGAGTGGTGCGAGGTATTAACCGTCATCAACGCTTGTGAATAGAAGCATTTTGCAGCATTTACCAGCATCTTTGCCTTGATAATGGAATAGAACGGAAGTGAGCTCTCTTAGCACGTCATTCATCTCGCGTTCGGAGAGTTGCTTGGACATTCTCCAGAGTTCAAAGGCTATATCAGCTACTTAATCGCTCATCTATTTATCGAATTCGGAGCCTTCACTCTCTTTGAAGTATACGATGTTGGGTCTTTCGGGTTTGGTGTCTACCTTCACTATCTTCTTGCCAGTATCGGTTTTGTTTATCTATACACATATTGCTCTCATTACTTCTATGCGGTCTGATGGGACTGATTGCCCGAGTTCATTCACAAGTCTGCGTTTACCGCCTTCCCTGCGCTCTTAAAACAAGTCGCTGTCCTCGCTCTGGAATGGGATTCTTAGATAGTGCAAGTTATTAGTAAGTCTTCCCTGCTTTTCTAACCGATGCAGTATAGAAGATGTATGTTGTACCAAGTCTTATGTGTTTTTAGTTGAGTCCATTTGCAAGCATTAATTTTTTAACCAATTATGAATATATACTTATCCCTATCCCATGTACTTCGCACACCTACTCAATACACCCGTAATAATCTTAAAAAATAGAGCATTAATCACTAGAATAGCTTCTTTTGCAACGCGTCCTCAGTGACCTTCTGATCCATGCGCTCCTTTTGGTCTAAACCCTCTCTCTTTGACTCAAGAATAGGACCTTGCTCGAATTGCTTCTTACCACCCATATTCAAACTAGCCTGACCGAATGCGAAGTCCAGAATGTCAGAGTTGGTCTTCACTCCCTTTGCAGATTACTCCAATCCATAACCCTTTCCTGCATAAACCATACTGTTAGTGGATCCAGTGTGGTCTAAGATTCCCATAAACCCTCTAGGTCTATTATCAAGTGGTTCTTTCTTCATTTCTTGTACATAGTAGCAGTAAGCTATGTAGAGAGCAAGTACGAGTCCAATGACTACAATAGCCTGATCGCGAGTATCGTTCGATTCAAAGATTGCCATGATTTATAGATCATATAATCTCGTAGAAACAAATTAATTAGGTCACATCTCCCCTAAAATGAAAATAATTAATTATTGCACTTATATTGAGTATCACTATTACACCTAGCATGCATTTATTTGCTTTATTAGTTGATCGCGGGTCTTAATCATCTTGCTTGAGGGTTTGCAATATGAATCTGAGCTTGTTTCTGTTTCCTTTTTATCGGATTCAGGCGCAGCGTCTCTCCTCATGAAAGCGGGGACTTTATCGGGATTGAGTGCGAGGTAAATAAAAACCGCGATTATGGCTACTAATATAATGTTCTACAGCATTTACAAATAATATAAATTGCCATCACCACGCATAACCAGCAATATGCAACGAGAAGCTATCGTAATCGAGTAATACGGGGGCTTATATCTCTTCATAGACACTGCGGGTCTCAAGATATCGTCATATATGCATTGCAGGGGTGATTCAGGAGAGTTAATTGGGTTTACTGTGAGATGAGGGGTTAAGTAGTAGCGAGTTATTAGAAAGGGGTTAGTAAATATTATTTGCATATAGAAATTGAAAATGAGCTAATCTAATACCAAGTGCAATATGTATGGTCTAGCAAATCTTCTAGATTCCGAGAAAGTCCATGGGAAGGCTAATGATAAACTATTCATTGAACCCAACACACGAGCAGATGCTTGTAATGAACGCCTTAAAGCACTCAAACAGCGGTAACTAGAACTCGCACCGCACGCGAAGTCCTAAACCGAATGTGACTCAGATGACGATTCAGATGATGGTAGCGACGATTAGATAGATGATATAGAGTTCAGTCACTAAACCCGCGGGACTTCAAGTGGATCGTCTAAGTCCGTATCGCAAAAGTCCTTCATCAAACCGCAAGGTGCTAAAAGGAATCAAGTCAGCATCAGTTCATCGCATCGCAAGAATACAACCGATAAGCTTGATCTAAAGTCCGAAATATCCGCAAGATAGTATCAAAACAACCCATTCGCGGTGTAGTGCTTGCGTTCTGATCTACTAGACGACATATACGAGTTGAAACAGTCCCTTATAAACGAAGGAGTTAACCTCGATAACCTGCAAATTCCCAACATAGAACAGTAACCCGATATAGACACGCTTAGACTCATAAAGGGTATCTTAATAAAGAAGACTCGCAAGCTACAATCCAGCTCTGTAATCGAAGATATCGTATTCATGGGATTGAAGGGTATAGAGAGCATATTCGATGGTAAGACTGAAGTACTTGGAGTGAAACCGAATCTAAAGGGACTAACTGAAACGCTTTCTTTGAAATTTAAATCGCAGAGACAGCACTTTACATCTATTCTTGAAGAAACCTGCGATAAATATGGTGTAGGTCCTAATACTAAACTGATCGCGTAGATGACCATTAGCTCAATTAAACGAGCAATCATCAATAAACAGAATAACACAGAAGACTACTCCTAGAACATGAAAAACCTATAAGACGCCTATAGAAACCGATAAATTTAATGATCTGCATGATTAACCCGCGATATCGTGACTGAACCACTTGTTATAGATGCAGTTTGCGAAAGTGCTGTTTATGCAATTTATATATTAATCAAATGAAGCTTCTATTAGTTGATGAGAAATGCGATAATCTACTCAAAGATACAGTAGCTCTATTACAATTTATTCGCGATTACCAAACTCAGATAGGCGATATAAAGATAGAATTAAGCAATAATATAAAGCAACATACTCTAGTTCTGCCTAAGAATTGCGTTAAGGGCGTTGATAATATATTTGACTACTTCGAAAACTTCATCAAACCAAGCACGTAACAACAACAATAACCACCTCCTCTATTATATAAATCAAACAAATCAGAATCATCTATATTTGAGTCATAAATGCATTTATTATCAACCGGGGATGAGGAGAAGGAAAAAACAACTCTACCAATGCCAGCTTCCCAACCATAACAATAGAGATAAGAAGCACCAGCCCATCGCGCACCACCTTAACGTGCATAAGCACCAGTAATTAAAACACTATCAGCAGATACGCATAGCCAACTATTAATGCAACTCTAGAGCGGAGGAGATTGATCAGTTAATTCTTTTTTATGCAATTGACAGTTGGTACACCGCGAGTTGTAACGAGTCATATAAGATATATATAGGGTTCAAATCACTATCACATCGTACCAGTGTAAGTCCACGGGTTAATTATGCACTGTTGATCACTGCTTTGCTGTTGTTAGAGACCTTTCTATCGATACTTAAGCACTAATGATGGACCGATACATCATACGCTCGCTATGCTAGCCCAAGAGTGAAAAGAGCTCGTTCCACTCCGGGCCTAGCGAAGCTGTATCTAAGAGCTAAATAGTTGGAAATCGCGTCAGCGGGTCAGAGTATATATCAATAAATATCATCAATAGACCCATGCAATGTTAGAGGTATTTCTATATAGACGCTCTCTGCGTTCGCGGTTTAGTCCCAGGTGTGTAAAAAACTTATAGGTCTTAGTAGGTCTTAAGGACTTTTCTCTTTAGGGTATTCCGTGTCATTCTCTATATTAAGGGTTCCGTGGCACCCTGGGCAAGCGAAGCTGTATCTAAGAGCTAATAGTTGCAAACCGCGTCAGCGGGGTCAGAGCAGATAAGCGTGTATAAGTAGAATACATATCAATAACTATCATTAATAGACCCATGTACTGTTAGAGCCATTTTTACATATACTTAGCCCTTATAGACGCTCTCTGCGTTCGCGGGTCAGTCCCAGGTGTTTAAAAAACTTATAGGTCTTAGTAGGTCTTAAGGACTTTCTTCCTTAGGAGCTCTGCCTCATCTATAATATTAAGGACCCTCGCCTCAGGGTATACAGAGTAGTTAAACAGATGGATACTAAAAGATATGAGTTAGTTTGTATGCGGAGACTGTTGCTTAGTAATGATCCAACAGATCAGCAATTTGAATTGGTTCTATGTGTGTATGAGATGCAACACGCAGAAACAGCCCCAACACGCTATTATATTTAGTAATGAAGACCACAACACCGGACAAGGGACTAAGCAACCCGATATAGAGCATATCATAGACTCTTAAACCGTATAAGAAGTAGATAGAGCGTGTCCAAAGTGCAAAAAATACTATAAAGTGATGTTCTCCACTCAGAATAAAGACACGCGGTTCGTTTGCGAGTGTGATAGGCCTTAATATGACAATATACCCACTAAATTTGCTCCGGGTCTTACTAATAGAGAATAGAGACAGATGATGTACTCGATGAATAGTCATTATCATCAAGAGCACTCAAAGCAGACATTCTTGAAATGATCATATAACTACATAAGAATCGCAAGAACTCACCGACACGTTGCAAAAGTAGTCCTTCATTATATAATCTGTTAGTGATACTGGCTTAGGTGGTTCTAACTATTCTGATTACCCATCGTCTGACTTATCAGTTTCAACTAAACGAGAATCGGTCATTTCGGACTCCGTGATAATAAGACTAAGCGTTGACTTGGCCATAGATGCTTTATAAAACGCGTTTGATATGACTGGACAGGATTTGCTGCGTTTAAGTCTCTGTATAGGCGAAATGTATATATTATGCGAGCAGAGCTATTGGTACATAAGAGACTGTCTATACACATCTATGAAATTGAGAATCATTGACCCCGCGATAGGTGTGCATAAGAGTCTATAAACGCGGATTTAGTCGTATTCCGTATTTAATTTTTGCACAGTCGTCAATATGCTTTCTTTGCTCGTTATAGTGCTTACGATGTCCAATATACCTTGCATATTCACAACATTGCCATACTTGCCCACAATATCGATAAAGTCCTATAATAACCAGGTCAAGTCTTATTTATCTATATTTGATACTGGGCGGGTTATTTATTCATTCTGGATATAGCAGGAGTTACAGACAACGTGAACTGAAAATATATGCTTGTCCATATGCTCTTGAACTACTAAGCTATTAGATATGTGATCAAACTCGCACTTTTACGAATTATAAATCGGTTCATCTCTGTATAACGCGTCTAAGACTCGAATTAGGACGAAAATGAGATGGTCTTTTGTTTTAACGCGTTCGCATAGATATCGGATGGGATAGGTCTAGAACTGCGAGTTAAATACGGGAATATAAGAGTAGGAATTTATTGATTTCATTTAATATTCGTTTTTTTAATATCAACTAATATTGAATTAGAAGATCCGTTATTCGGGGTAAACCAGTATTAATAGTGCATATATATTTGCATTGGTCTTATATCCATCTTTTTCGCATAGTCAAATGGAATGTACAGGTGTATACGTCAAAAAGAATATCGATTCTGTTCTCTAATTTAAATAAACGCTTGCTAGACTCTCCAACGTAAAGGTCACAGTGTCGCTTTCATATTAGCGGTATAAGTCCACTCGGGTGCTCATGCGACAGGAGAATATGCAGGTAGTCAATACAGACCTCGACACGCTCGTTGACCCGCAATCAACTATAACCAATGTCTAAAGAGAGTAGAGAGTGGTAAAAGCAATAGACGATATAGACTTCTACATATGCTGGTATATAAAGACTACTAACATGCAAACGAACTCCCCGTATCAGATATTCAACAAGCACGGTCGACCGTTTTTCAGGCTTTATTTCACCCAAGAAGACAAATCAAATTGTGTAAAGACTCTGTTTTTAGAGTTCAGCGTTCCTTATATGAACGATTAATAGGTAACAAATGGTACATAGTAGCTACTCAATATGATCAGGGAGCAGCGGACTAGTATACTTACCCTCTACAAGAATGAATAATGGGATAAGCTATTCGAATCCGCGTCCGATGTCAGATTTGCGTTGTTTATCATAAGCCCTGAAGTGACCAATATGGACTCTCCGATACCTGATGATGTATATACACTCGCTCTTAAAGAAATACTCAACAAACCAGACCAAGACATCGCGTGCATCAAACTCATACAGTCCATTATAAAGTAGAAATAGTCGGTTAACATCGCTAATTATATTATACCGCAGTAGATCATATCAATCGATAATTTAAGAGATGAACTTAACAAGAAAGGCGTCATCCAGCCTCTGATTGAAGGGATTCGCGGTATAGGATTTATAATAGGTCAATACATTAATATTATGACTGATGGCGACTCAATACTGATCCAACTGCCTACTCCTTAAGATCTAACTAGTATAGTAACGCTAACCATCCAAAACAACTACATAATCATGGAACAGTGCTTAATGTACCAAAATGAGGACTTATCTCAAGACCAATACATATTACGGTGTATATACGCATCGCAGTTAGCAATGATGCTTAGTCCTTCTAAATTCGATTACCACTTTTAGGTCGGTTAATACACCATAATGTCCACGATAAATCAAGATTATCATACTGCTGGATATACATCCGATCTAGTGCAACAATCAATAGATGGTGAGTGTATTCTGCATAATAAGTACAAACTTGCCACTCTCGGGTTATGTATTAATCATTTCATCTACCAATACGAAATTCCCTAGATCATAGTACCCAATCAAAATCAAGTATAAAATATCTAAATACAACTATACTCGCATAAAATTACCAAATAACAGATTAAAAATGGATTTGATAAACAATACGTCGGATTCGCCCCATTCGCTGTATTCGCCAATTTAGACGTGAGTCAGTACAATAAATTAGTCAACAACGCACTTATATACATCAAACCAAAAACCACATACGGTAAGATACTCGTTCCGTTCTAACCCGCAGTCATGAATAACGCATTTATACTATGGAGAAGCGAAGAAGACGAAGCAAAGGCGTCCATTCACGATTCAATTATAACCGCGTTTATAGACATAAACAAACCAGACACTGAACGATGGGTAGTTAGTTAAATATAACCGGTTACGTAGTTATCTGATATAGGCAAAGTGCATAACTACCACGAAGCAAATGGCATATTGGTCAACTAATACTATAATATATCTGCCCAAGATGTCTTTAAGTACCATACCACGAATCCTTCGCTGAATATCGCATTAAACTCGACTATCAACACCCTCAATAATTTATCAATCCAAGATCTAATACAGATAATTAACGATACTACCATGTATGCGATATAAGAATACAATTTCAACGACAAAGACTTCTAAATCCATATACTAGGAAACACATTCCCATTGTAATTAAAAGAATTCATCTAGGTCTATACGCTCTAGTCAATCACGAGATTATAAATATACGATACTAACGATTATAGATTATTGGACCTATATCAGTAGTATTAACAGCTCTTTAACTTGCAACTCAGTAAATGCCCCGTTCTATAAATACACAATCTCAACACCAATACATTTGTACAAGAGTCCGCCAATAATATTCTCTACATAATGCCAGATGCTTGCTAAACTATCAGTCAACCACATATAAAGAACTTCCTATCCTACTATAAAGGAATCGTAATCGCAGTCATACAACCTGATGATATACATGTAATCACAAATGACCGATTTAAATAGTTATTAATGATCCCTAAAGACCACATCCCGTCGTATTTCGTAATTGACATGGAAGTCATAAAAAATATTGAATTAATATGCATATTAGTAGCGTATTACGAGTGATCAGGGAAACAGATCGGGATACCCACCTTTTTAATTAAATGTTGTTATTATCGCTTTCATGATATCGTCTATTGTCCTATCATTCTCTATATACTAGTCCTTTGTAAGCGAGTCTTTGTACTTTTTTAATACCTCCGCTGGTATCTCATTTGAATCTCCGCTGTTATATCTTTTATCTGCATTGAATCCATCGACTAGTGCGTCAAATTCTGCTTTAGTCGTTCCAGTAAACTCACCCAAATGATCTATTAAGTATATATGTGCGAGTCCCACAGCACCAGCTCGTCCGACTCTACCAACCGCCTGTTTGATCTAGCGAAGCGACATGTTAAAGTCTTTGTAGTTAGTATAAGCAGGAATGAGTATATACACGTTTCGAAGTCCTGGAATGTCTAGACCACGACCCGCAAGCTCTATATTCTCATAAACACTCTCTTTAGTATAGTCAAATGGAGTCTTTGAACCGTCTGGATTAGTTTTCATAGCAACAGTCGCGGGTTGTATCAAATTCTATACAAAACTCTGGTAAAACGGGTCATCGACGCTCATTACAGTATTTGCATTATCTGGTAGCTTAAGTGTAGTATCGGTGGTAAATTTGGGAATTAATTCATATATCGCGGACTCTATTTATTTT
>Ga0078894_10004923_pt1 | contig 10251 bp, 13 predicted proteins | sample LauGreSu1BDMLBSD_2_FD_67506 | JGI IMG/M metagenome (GOLD analysis project Ga0078894, IMG submission 67506) | Freshwater lake microbial communities from Lake Michigan, USA - Su13.BD.MLB.SD (version 4) (version 4) | ecosystem: Environmental > Aquatic > Freshwater > Lake | place: Lake Michigan...
CACAAACACACACACAAACACACACACAAACACACACACAAACACACACACAAACACACACACAAACACACACACAAACACACACACACTCCCCCCGTCTCTTCGTACATTCTCACCGTTCCTCTCCTCTCCTTCCCTTTACCTCATAAGCTTCCTTGTCTTATAACAATTCTTATACGGCCTAAAACACCTAATTTAGATCATTTAGATGCTTCCTATAGTAGTAAATTCTACTAAAAAATATGCTAATACAACTCTTCCACTACTCCTAGAATCGTTTGAAAAATATAAAAAAGAATATAATCCAGAAATAATTATCATTATTGGTGGATATGATACTGTTACTGTAAGAAAACTAAATTCATATACAATTATTGAAGTCGATAATAATACAATAGATTTCACAGGCCTTCTTTATATTTTAGAAAATGATATTTTAAAACAAGAACATTTCTTATATATCCATGACACAATTGTAGTTGGTGAAACTTTCTTTATAAGACATGCGAATCTACCTTCGATACCTACAAATACAACAGTCTCTTTTCAGTTTCCTTCATCATTCATTGGTATATACAGTCAGAATGTCCTACAAAAATTTAAACATGAACTTATAGCATTAAAAAATAAAGACTACCGCGAAACTACTATACAAAAGATAAAACATCAATGCGTAATTTCAGAGGATTATATATTTAGATTAAATATATTAAATCATATATTCTTCCCAACAAAACCTGATCCAAAATGGGGAACAACAGTAACTATTTATAATGGTGTCCCACGTCTACCAGAATATTATGCCGACTTAGATTTTTATAAATATAAGGCTACATGGGCAAGATCTGATGATTTAAAGTATAATCTTGTTCCATAATTGTTTATTTTCTTCTTAATAAATTCTTTAAAGCAAAGAATATTTCAAATCAGAATTTTATGACGCAATAGTTAGTTCATAAATGTATATATGAATTCCTTTTTCAATATACAAATACGTCTTACCACCTAAGAAATCTTCTGGTACATCAATTTCTGAACAGATAGGTTCTCCATAAGAATCTCTTATCTCTTCAGCAATCACTCCTCCATACTTTTCTTTAACTGCGGCTTTCGCCAAAGAAAATGATCTATATACAGTCTCATATGGTTCGCCATTTTCAATAACAACATAGACTGAATTCATTTGTATGCTCTCAATATATTATAAATACATTTCAAATTTTAAAAGGTTCAATTGTGTTATATCATATGCAAAAGTGTATTTATGTGAGAAATATGCTTTCTATATAAATCTTATTCCATGATTGCTTATTTCCTGCCTATTAAATCAGAACACTATGCTTCTATCTCTATTTCTAGGACTTTCATCTATTTTTGGAATGAATGCCCAGACAGTGGGTTCTACAGGATGTTCAACTTCTGTCTGCGTTTTTTCTAATCAGTTTCTCCGATTTGGTTCAGGTTCTGAAAATTCTGTAAATGCCCAAGGTCTTTTCGTCCAACCTTGGTATTTTTCTGAAATAAGCAATGCATGGTATAAACTTACATTCTCAAATTATCCTCTCGATACAGCCATAGGTACTGGATATGGTTCAGCACATTGGAGTGGAACCACTATATCAGATATTTACTCTCTTACACCTTCTTTATCAATAACAGATTATTCTAATTTTATTGTAAATTCTTCTGACGCAACAAAAACAGTTGGATATGGAACAATTATCGCTAATAGAACTATTACACTCAATTCAAATACTGTTGTCTTTCAGAATATCTTTTATCTTGGGCAAAATGATAAATTCGTTAGGATTGTAACAAGTCTTATTAATACTTCTCCAAATATCTTACCAAATGTATTAATCTGGACTGGAACACGAGATGATTTTGTAGGAACAACCGATGTAAATACAAAAACAAGAGGTAATCTAAATACTGGTTCTTTTGTTCCAATTACAGCAGTTGGACAATCTTCTTATGCTATTATGATTTCCAATACAGATGAAGGTGTGTTATTCTACTCAGAAACACCAGGAGTTAAGACATCTTTCTCATCTTGTTGTTCTTTCTCAAATGCCTATAACACAAATCCTAATACTTTGGCAATATCAACACCAAATCCCACCGATGGTTCGTATGCAGCAGTTCTCCCCTTTGGTGATGTTCAACCTGGGCAAACTGTAAGTATTACTTGGTTTTATGCAGCTGGAACAATTCGATCATTATCTTCTGTTGCACAGAATGTAGCGGCCGCCCAAGTAGCTATTGCAGGTGTAATGACATCCTCTCCAATATTATCTTTTTCTCCTTTCTTTTCTATAAGTGCAAGTGCTCTTACAAGTGTTTCTCCATTATTCACATATGTCCCAACAAATACAAGTTTCTATACACCAACTACATTTTACACAGTTACTTCTTCTCCTTCTGCTTCTTCAACTTCAACACCTTCTTCGACATCAACACCTTCTTCGACATCAACACCTTCTTCAACGCCAACACCTTCTTCAACATCAACACGCACGCTAAGCTCTACTCCAACACCTTCTTCAACAATTTCAATAACTCCAACGCCAACACCAACATCTACTTTATCACCTTCTCAGACTTCTACACCAACTTCAACTATTTCAACAAGCCCAACATCATCTTCAACTTCAACATCTTCTCAAACTTCTACCATATCAATCACACCAACAACAACATCAACACCAACCCCATCAACAACAATCTCAACTTCTCAAACATCAACACCATCTCCAACAACATCTCCCACATCAACAAGCATGGTACAATATATTATGTTAACAGATGAACAATATAAAAGTATGATACAAACAAACTCAGATAATTCTGTTACGTATATTATATATGCTATTGTAGCAGTCAATATATTTTTTCTCATATGTCTCTGTGTATGCTGTGGGTGCGGTCTGATGTATTTGAATAGAAGAAATAAAGAACTAACAAAGAAAGCTTCTACAGTTGAGATAAATTAACAAGTCTAAAGACCTTTTAACGAATCCATCTAATGAAAACGTTAAACTTCTTCATCATCTTCCACGATAAACTATTCCAAGAAAATACTTCTGGATTCTCAGAAAACGAATTGGAAACATTTTTTACTTGGGTAGCAGTCAATGAGAAAATTCCCAAAGAGTTTCCTAGTTGGATTCCTAAGAATTCTTTATTAAAAGAATATGAAATGAAAAAACACTGTCCCCTCTATCAAATGCTACATTTCTATCAAAATAGTGTATTCTTTCATCTGTATAAAAATAAAGAACTAATTAATTCAAAATATATTGGATTCGGTCAATATGATATGTCCTTTCAATCAGACGAATTCAGAAAGACCTATGACTTATTAAAAGATGATACGGCAGATAAAATAGTTGTGGCATTTCCTTTTCCATTTCGTGGGTTATGTGATGAAGATTTATTACCAAATTGGAAACGAATGTTCTTAGACCCATATAATTCTTTCTATGGAACAAACCATACGTTTGAGAATGTAAAAAATCTCCCCCTGTGTCTCTGTCACACTTTCATAATACCCACATGGTTTTTTCTACATATGATGCCATTTGCAGAAAGTATTCTTCCAAATGTTCTGAGAGAATTAGATTGGACAACTAGACATTTAGGAGGCACGTACGAACGTGTATTTGCCCTTTGTATATCATTTGGTATTTTTGAAGGAAAATTCAGACAAATTCTTAAATTAGATGGTGTATCTCATATTGAATCTCAACATTCTACTGATATATTACGTGGAATTAATGAGGGTTGTGTTAAATAATGTATCTATTAAATCTGTCAATTCATATCTGTCTATTTTTACAGAGTGTATGTTAAACAAGCTCTGTAAAAAATCATCTACATAAATAATATCATCAACTACTTGTGTTCCTCTCAGTTTAATCTGATTCATTATAAACTTGTAAGCCCATCTCTTTGAGATAAGACCATCTTTTGTCAGATTTTCTCTACCACATATACTGGCAAATTTTTCTGTTGGCTTTTCATTTATATCTTGGAGTATATGCGTATCATCCACGTTTGTATTATACTTATCCTTTAATATATCTAAGTATTTACGATGTAACCATCCAGGATACACTTTCTTTTCTTGAATAGACTTATACAAAAGCTCATAAAATTCATCATTTTCTTGTGTATATATGATAAGCCCACTCTTATGCTGAAAAAAAATAAAATCTTTCATCTGATTTGTTGTTGTTATATTAAATGTTATCGTAGCCATCTATATATATACATTCTTTTTGGTTTATGCCTGTATGCCTGTATCTTTGCCTGTTTGTCTGTATTCTCTCTTAAGCATCCAGACGCTTTGTTAGCCAAGTATTAAGAACAGGTGCGAGATAATTCATAGACATGCCAGTACTCTTAGAAAGCTTCTGTGCCGTCTGCCATACCCAACGACACTCTGCAGAATCCCCACCCTGCTCCTCTACCTCAACCTCAAATGCAGAATACCATAGGTCAAACTCCCTGTAGAGAAATGAATAGAACTTTGCCTTCCCAACACACTCCTCAGCAAAGGTAGGGTCGCACTCATTCGCTGTAGTCTGAGGAACACTTGCAGTAGTCTGAGGAACAGTTGCTGTAGTCTCAGCAGAATGAAAGCGAACACGGCGAAGATCCTGTGCTACCTCCATCTTTGTATAAGGACAATTTGGCATACGCTCCATAAACTTCTTGGCATGACTGTTTGACCAGTGAAATACATTCTCATACTCTGTATCCTTCAAAGCAAGGGACAAATACTTCTGAAACTCTGCTGGGTATGCTTGGACGGCAAGATTACGCTTGGAATAACTCTTAGATGCAAAGGACATTTTATGCTGGACTTCCCCAAACAGGAAACCAAAAAATCAATTTTTTACCAAAAGCATAAAGAAATATCATATATTTTGTAAAGTATATTAAGAGATGAAGGAATTAGCAATACAAAATGGGTCATGTCTTCTATTATCGCTAATTGTAACAATAAATTCAGTATCTAATTATCTATATGGCACGCCCTTCGATTTTTCAATTCCTTTTATTATCCTCTACTTTGGAGTTGACTTATTCTATTGTCCTATTGATTTAAAAATACATCATATATTTTGTTTCTTGTCAATCTATTATAAACTAACAAATACAGGATCAAATGTTAACAATATGATTCATGTGGCAAGAGCTATAAACATAACAGAACTATCAACAATATTCTTTTCTCTTAAATATTTCATTACAGATAAACGTCTAGAAATACTAAATAACGGTTTATTTATAGTATCATTCTTTTATATTAGAATATTTAATTATTTTCTTGTAATGTCTAATAGAGATAATTTTACATATGTTAATGAAACTAATAATAAATATGCTTTATATATAAGTGTATACGGACTTCTTACATTAAATATTTACTGGGCAACAATCCTCTTAAAAATACTTATGAAAGGAATTCTAAAATCTGCTAATCTTCTTCATATTCGTCGTATTATTTCTTATATGTATTTTGCAAATCCTATTATAACACTCTATATATATTCAAACTCTCCAAATATTTCTTATATTCCACATATCGTTGGTGCAATAAATCTTTCCATTCAATCATACAATTGGCACTCAAAAAGCCTAGAATACAGCAAAACAAATTCTTTTAATATTGTGTCAAAGGATTTACTTCCCTATTTCTTAATTGATAATGCTTCAATATTTGCTTCAGCATTTTTAACAAGCGTATCTGGATATTATTATTCAGAGTCATATTATTCTTTTTTCTTTATAAGTCTTCTATATCATGGAATACCCTTTGGTATTCAGTGTTACAAATCATACGAGGCAAAAAAAGAAAATCGCGTCGTTAATCAAGATTCAATAGACTTTCTAGTAACAACTTATATTCTTTCTGGAATTCCTGTATTGATAGACGTGTCTCTTTGTGCATATCACTCTTTATCATCATTCGTCTATTTTCCTCTTATAGCCTTACACATTTTTCAAGCATGTCTATTAAAAATAAATCCATTTTACGAATATACCCATCTTGTGTTTCATTCAACATTATATATACAAACAATACTTCTATGTCTTTCTAATCTTAGATAATATAAAAATATATATGCACATCGGTTAATACAAGAAAATGAAAGAATGCATGCCATCTTTCAGAAATGATAGGATCCTTATTCCACATAAGTATATTGTGAGATTTACTTAGTACAAAAATACCTGGAATAAATAGATGCATAAACTTGCAAATTTCCATATAAGGTGTATACACACTATTTCTTGTTAGATAGTCATATATTGCAGAAAAATATAAAAGAGCACACATGCAATAATCAATGTGTACTATCCAAAGATTTTTTCTATCTGAAATTGAATAATAATGTTTTATATTATGATATATCACACTACTTGTAAATGCACACATACCAGAAAAAAAGATAGGTGAATTTTGTTTAATATATCCATGAAACACATTTGTTAATAAAAAGAAAGTTGATACTTGGGTAGGATAGATTTCTTTTATTGCAAGTAACATATTTTAATAAATTTGTGTATAGTCTTTAAATAGACTCCTTCATGATAAGAATATGCTCGGTGTCGCCAATACCATTCTCAGGTGAATGTTGCCAACATACACGCAATGTCTCACCAGGCAATAGAAGACACATAGTATCTACAGCAAAATCCTTATTCATTACATGCCATCTACCACCATTATCAAGATTCAACAGAGCTTCGCCAGGAACACCATTCAAATATGCCTCCTCTGCTGGAAGATGCTCAAGAACACTCGTATTCACACCGTTCACATAGTACAGTACCTTAAAATAATTCATCATTCTGAGCGTGGACTGCTTTTTATAAAAGTATAAAAAATCAATTTTTTCAAATACTGTGTTTGTGTAATCTTCTAATAATGGCTCATATGAAAGGAAAATCCGTAAGATGGTGGAGACCCTCCAGATAAATCAAGAGGGTCTGGGCGTCTAGGGAAATTATTCATAGTATCAACCGTTTTCTGTATCTTGTGTAAAAGAGTGCGTACCATTTCCTTTGACGTGAATCCACTGTCAATAAGATTTACTCCATTTTCACGAGTGACAGAAAGTCTAATAGAATATACACGCTCCTTTAAAGAATACGGGCGTGTAGGAACACCACAAAACGGGCAAGGAACACAAGACTTTTTTACAAATGCCTTGATATCCTCAGTGCCACACGTAATTTCCTCACAATATCCACAGTTTCCTGGGCAAGAATCATCGGTTTCGTCCTTCTGATATAAACAGTCAATGTCATGCCCGCCGTCAGTATCTGTAATATAATTTGCCAAGGTAATGTCAATAATATCACTCCCCTCACTGACATGCTCTATGCGCTTTACGAAAATTCCATCGCGCCTCATTGACTGTAAAGATGCTAAGAGTTCGTTTGTTGTTAGTGGGGTCATTTGGGTGGACTTGTGTAATAGAGTGTTGTTGAATTCAATTTTTACCGGCCAGTTTCTCAATATCTCCACTCCAAGAAATCGTTTTCTTTAATGAATGAGTTGGTATTGGAAGTAATGGGACAGAAGGTGTCATACCTCCCACAGATCCTTCTTCTTCTAATACAGATTCTCGCAACTTACGAGCAGATTCATTCAAATCAACGCAAAGTCGTAGATCTAATGGCGAAACGGCCTTAGGACTTTCAGGCGGCTCATATTTCTCTTTCATCTCCTTCAAAGCTTTTTCTGTCATCGTACATTGTTTCTTAAGTTCTCCCATCCCTGTTCCTATCTTGCGACAATATGTCTCCAATTGCTCAATACGTTGCTTGAACCATTCTTCCCTCTCCATCAAACGAGCATTCACTTTCGTTAGATGTTCCAATTTGTAAAGCAATTCTTCCTCTGGTTTGCTCATTCTTTTCTTTGGGGACTGTGTTAAAGGGAGTTCATAAGATTCAATTTTTGTCTGAATAATCTTTCGCATATGACTCACAACTTCGTCATACAGATTCAGATCTGCGTTGCTTGCCTTGTATGTTATATCTTGGGAAATAGCTGCCAAGATTTTCTTTCTCATGGGGTGAGAATCATACCCAGGAACATCTTTTACACAAAATGTAAAGGCCCAAGAAGCTTCTTTTAGTTTATTAAGAACTTTGACAATTAACGACGCAAAGTCGTGATATTCTGCAGGAAGTTTTGTATATTGAAATTTAAAGAAGATATTATCTTTTTTAAAATTCATATCATCCCAAAAGATAGAAGAACGGCCTAATAATTTCTCTGCAGATAATCCCCCTTTTTCATGCATCTTACAAACAAGCTCCTTATAGCATGAGGTGTCTATAATATTTTCTTTTTCTGCCTGGGTAAAGTATTTCCAGCCATACCAATACTCGCGTAAAAGTTCCATTCTATGGGGGAATTATTAAAAACCATGCTATGTTATTTCATTTTTTATAGTATCTGGTGTAAAAATTGATTTGGTATGGAGAAGTAAATTCAAGTCCAGTGTAACAGATTCGAATGGGAAATCCTTTGAGTAAAGAAGCATGTATCTTTCTTTGCCAGCTTCCAGCCGAGGAGTATATTGAGCTTTTACAGGAAACATTTACTGTCGTGCGTACCGATGGAAGAATCCAAGAAGGGTGGACACTTTCTGGATTTAGAGATCCAAATCGTTTTCAAACACAGGAGTGGATTGCGGCAAATGCAGTTCTCCAAGGAGATACAAACCCCATTTGGAAAATGTTTATGGTACGCTATTCACCAACTGATGTTTCTACAGAAAATCATTTATGGGGGTGGCGTTCTTGTATTATTGACGGCCCACCCAAATTCTGGCCAAGTAGATTGACTGGAGATGAAGAGAAAGATGCTTGGAGAACTTCTTTCTATAATAAGCTAAAGTCATTGAAGATTTATGGTATGTTGAGCGAAGATGAGAAAAACCGTATTGATACACTTCAGGAAAAGTGTGATCTGGCTGCAAAGAAAGCCGCTGAAGATGCAGGGGAATACAAAGTATATAGTCCAGGTGATGAAGATTTGAAAATAGTAAATTTACATTCCCAGGTATCGTTAGATGCTATTATAGCAGTCATACGTTATGGATAGTGAGCTTCAAAAATTGAAAGTAGATACAAGTATTTTTTTAGTCCCTTCCAGAATGTCAGACCTTGAGATGCTTGAAGTAGCTGTTCGGTATGTCTTCAACAACAGAGATAAACTCACTCCATCGCAAAAAAGTATGTATGCAATTTCATTAACGAATTTAACCGATAGGGATTTGTATACATTGTATTCAGATTTGAGAAACAGAATGCGCGAAATAAGGAAAGAGATAAATAAAAGAATACTTCTTTCCACAGAAGTGCCTGTGACTCGTGTCCCTGTGGCTGTAGTTCCTCAAGAAGTCATTGATTCTTCAGGAGTTTCTGTGCCTCTGGCTGCTTTGCCTGAATCTCCACTTATGTCTCCACAACGCCAATGCGATTCTGATAGATGTTTATATACATGTGGAGAAGCGTGTGGAATGACTGGAATCACTGGAGTTACTGGAATTACTGGAATCACTGGAGTTACTGGACTTACTGGATTGTCTGTCATGTATCCTGAAGTGACTCCTATTTCACAACCAGTACAAGAATCTGTGGAACTCGCATATGAAAGTCTTCCTGTTTCTACTTTGGCTGCAAAGGAACAAAACTGGGTAGAATGCGTTGAATGTAAAACATGGCGAAAGGTTGATTCATGTGATAATCTTCCAGAACAATGGATTTGCAAAAATATTAAGATGCCGTGTCGTCCTCCCAAGGAAGCACATGCATTCTGGCCATCCTATCTTACTAAGAGTCTTGCGAAACAGTTAGGACAACCATGGCTTAGTCACATGGATGCTCTTACATTTCTTGCAAGAAGAAAGTCCATTCAACTTGAGGAACTGTATAAAATGTCACCAAGAACATATAATTCTTTAGAGAGCTAAAAGAGAGTTTAGAGAAAAAATAAGTTTTGCTGTTTATATTTTTTCTACTAATTCATTTAGTGCATGAAAGGCATGGAAGGCATGGGCAACCAACCAAGCGTAACTCTTGGGTAACTACCTCGGCAATAAACACGGGATTTATGAGGAAGATAATCCCATGGCTTTGTGATGAATAACTCAGAGAGCGTCATATCTTTTCTTTCTGCCAGCATCTTGAGAGCTTCATAGTGGCTTATTTTTTTAATCG
>Ga0078894_10004924_pt1 | contig 10251 bp, 8 predicted proteins | sample LauGreSu1BDMLBSD_2_FD_67506 | JGI IMG/M metagenome (GOLD analysis project Ga0078894, IMG submission 67506) | Freshwater lake microbial communities from Lake Michigan, USA - Su13.BD.MLB.SD (version 4) (version 4) | ecosystem: Environmental > Aquatic > Freshwater > Lake | place: Lake Michigan, USA...
GAGATTCTAGCCCGATACAAGAATTGTCTGGTCGTGCATGCCAGCGAACTTCCCAAAGGAAGAGGATGGTCTCCGGCTAGCTGGCTGATACTGGAAGGCGAGCACAGAATTCCCGTCACATTGTTTGAAGCTGTCGATCAAGTTGATGCAGGAAAGATCTATTTGCAGGAATGGATAACGCTGATCGGAACGGAGCTGGTCGAAGATTGGAGAAACCTTCTGGCCGAGGCGACGGCACATCTTACCGAAAAATTTGTTGCCTCCTATCCTGAAGTATTGTCTACGGCTCGGGCGCAGTCGGGGCAGACGACTTTCTATCGTCGGCGAAGGGCCGAGGATAGCCGATTGAGCGTCGATCAATCGCTTGGCGAACAGTTCCGCCTGCTGCAAATCGTTGACAACGATTCCTATCCCGCATTTTTTGAATGGATGGGCCAAGAGTATGTCTTGCATGTGTTACCGAAGCCGCAAGGTCGGTAAATCAGATATCGGGATGTGAATATATGACAATGGCACCCACTATCCGTATTGAAAATCGGGACATCGGGGCTGGCTACCCTCCGTACGTCATTGCCGAACTATCAGCCAATCACAATGGTTCGCTCGATCAAGCCTTCGCCATAATCGATGCAGCTGTTCGGGCAGGTGCCGATGCTATCAAACTTCAAACTTATACCGCAGACACACTTACCATCGATTGCGATGCACCCGACTTCATTGTTCAAGGAGGATTGTGGGATGGTTACAAGCTCTACGATCTCTATCAATGGGCACACACCCCGTTCGAGTGGCATCGAGCCCTGTTCGATTACGCGCATAAGCGCCAGATAACGATTTTTTCTACGCCGTTCGACGAGTCGGCTGTCGAATTGCTGGAGGCGCTCGGAGCGCCCGCATACAAGATAGCTTCGTTCGAAATTGTCGACTTGCCGTTGATCCGTTGTGTCGCCAGAACTGGTAAGCCAATCATCATGTCCACCGGAATGGCGAGCGAACAGGAAGTCGATGATGCGGTCACTGCAGCACGTGAGGAAGGTTGCAAGGATCTCGTTTTGCTTCACTGCATCAGCAGCTATCCGGCGCCAATGGATCAGGCCAACCTACGACAAATTCCAGAATTGGCGAAGCGGTTTTGTACGATCCCCGGGCTTTCCGACCACACGATGGGAACAACAGCTTCTATTGCCGCTGTTGCTTTGGGGGCTTGTGTGATTGAGAAACACTTTACATTGAGTCGTGCTGACAAGGGGCCGGATAGTGCCTTCTCTCTTGAACCCGCAGAACTTGAGCGTCTATGTGTCGATGCCCAAGACGCTTGGATGGCATTGGGGAAAGCGGGGTTCGAGCGCAAGCAGGCCGAGGAAAACAGTAAAGTTTTCCGCCGTTCGATCTATTTTGTGCGAGATTTGCCTGCTGGCGCTGTCGTCGGGCCCGGGGATATCCGGCGAATCCGTCCGGGAATGGGGCTCGCGCCAAAACACTTCGACCAAATTGTCGGCAAACGCCTGATACGCGCCGTGACGCGAGGAACCGCTACTCAGTGGAGCCTTTTCGATGAGCAAGATGAGCGGTGAACCTCTGCATCTGATTACTACCGCCGACGAGCGAACATGGCCAATATCGGGGCCAGTTCTGTGGTTGGGGGAATGGTGTCGGCTATATGAGCGACGCCGCGTATGGAAGGCGTTTGGCGGAGAGCTGGTTCCGTATCATTGGCGCGATCGGGAGCGCTTCGAGCGTGATTATCTATATCTCGATGACCTATATGAACGAACCTTGGCTTCGCTGACGATCCGGCTAAACGATCTACATGGCGTGCGTTTCAGTGCACGCTACTGGAGAATTCTCGTTGGTCCATGGTTGGCCTATTTCACCCACATCCTATTTGACCGTTGGCTATCAGTTCACGCTGCGGCTTCCCAATACTGCGTGTCCGGAACTATCTGTTTGCCACGTGCTGCGTATTCCGTCGCACCAAACGACATGTCGGATTTCCTCCGGCTCATCCGCGAAGACGAGTGGAATTCTCGCGTCTACGCCGACATCATTGAAAAAACCACGTCGATTTTCGTTAGCTATCAATGTGACGACGTTCTTCCGACTGGCACCGAGGTAAAGCCGAATCTTCGGCAACCAGGTGCTGAACGAAAAAGCATAAAGGGGTGGGCGTACAGTGTCGTAAAACGTTTCACACATCGCCTTGCACGCATCTTTGACCAGCCGACTGACGTTTTTGTCAATACGCCGTACGTTTCGAACTGGACGCTAGTACGCCTGTTTCTAAGGTTGGGTCAGTTTCCGGTATTGTGGGGGGGCGTTCAGGCGCCTGTTGTTGCTGAAAATCAAAACTCCCGGGCCTGGATTATCGATCAAGTCGCCGATACCGACTTCGAAAAATACTTGCTCTCGAGTATTCCACGCCACATTCCACGCTGCTGGATTGAGGGATACGAAGTCTTGCTGCAATGCCTCCCGACGCTTCCGTGGCCGTCGAGCCCAAAGGCTCTATATACCGCCAATGTCTTGTGGCATGATACCGTAGCGATGGCCTACTTCGCAGAAAAGGCGGAAAAAGGCGCTGTGCTTGTGTATGGCCAGCACGGCGGTGTCTATGGCACGGCCCGGTTCCAGTTTGCGCGCGAACACGAATCAAAAATTTCCGACCGATATCTCGTGTGGGGGAAGGCCGGAGTGGGCGCCGAACACGAGCAAGTGGTAGGTATTACAAAACTGGATACGACTTGCCATGGCCCATTCACGCGCCACCATCGCCTGCTCTATGTAACGCTAAACACGTCAAGGTATTCATACCGCTTGTGTTCGGAATCTGCGCGCGATTTTCTTGGCGATCTTGATGAGAGCTTTCGACTGATTGACTTGTTAAAGCCGGAAATTACTCCGCATGTAACCATCAGATTGTCGCCAGGCGAACTTGGCTGGAATCTGCCGCAGCGATGGCGCGACCGATTCCCGCATATACGGCTTGATCCGGGCTACAAGTATATCTACAAGCTGATGCGTACGAGTCGGTTGATCGTGTTTGGTTATAACCAGACCGGATTTTTGGAAAGTGTTGCGATGAATATTCCATGTGTTCTGGTCAATAATCTGGAGAGCTATCCAGTAAAAAACGAAGCGCTTCCGTATTACGAAAGACTGATTGCGGCAGGGGTCTGTCATGCCAATTCGCAAAGTGCTGCAGAGCATATCAATAATGTCTGGAGCCGCATCGACGACTGGTGGTTCTCGCCGGATGTGCAGAGCGTACTCGACCAATTCCGGTATCAGTACTGTGATCTGAAAAAAAGCCTGGAGAAGCGCTTGGCCAACCAATTGGTGCCAATGCCCCGCCGTACCGGATTTGCCTAATTACTGGGCATCAATCTCCGATAATCCATTTCACGATCGTCATGTCTCTATTGGTGGAAAGTTTGTGCGAATGACAGCCTTGGTTACTGGAATTGCGGGGTTTATTGGGTCGGCTGTTGCCAGATCGTTGATCGAAGATGGCGTCAATGTGGTTGGTGTCGATAATTTGAGTACAGCGCTTGCCTCCAATGTGCCAGATGGAGCCTGCTTCATAAAAGGCGATGTGCAGGATGGAGATCTGATCGATAAGCTCTCCGAATACAAGTTCGACACGATCTACCATATTGCGGGACAAAGCTCGGGCGAAATTAGCTTTCTCGAGCCGGTTTATGATCTGCAAACGAACTGTCAGTCGACTTTGATGCTCCTTGATATGGCAAAAAGAACCGGCTGCAGGAATTTCGTTTACGCCAGCACCATGTCCGTATACGGAAACCCCGTTAACGGCGACTTGCCGGTTGCGGAAAATCATCGCCTGCAACCTTTATCTTTCTATGCGGTCGGAAAGATCGCAAGTGAAAGCTACCTCGAGATTTATTCCAGACAGTACGGTCTTTCTTGCGTTGCCCTGAGGCTCTTTAATGTGTATGGCCCTGGGCAGAACATGTCGAATCTTAAGCAGGGGATGGTCAGTATCTATCTGGCGCAGGCACTTGACAGTAGGCGGATCGTCGTCAAGGGTTCGAAAAGCAGATTTCGCGATCAGGTCTTTATCGACGATGTAGTTACGGCATTTGTTGCCGCAAGGAAAAACATTCGGCCTGGTTTTGCGATATTCAACATTGCGACAGGGGTGAAAACCGCAGTATCGGACGTTATTGATCTGCTACGCGAATTCATGCCGGATATCCAGTCGGTTGACTATGTGGAAGGCACTCCGGGCGATCAATATGGAATTTTTGGCGATTGGGGCGCGGCGCTATCCGGAATTGGGTGGAGGCCAGCTACCGATTTTAGATGTGGTCTTTGGAAAATGATTGAATGGGCCAGACAGGCAAGGAGTCATTGAGAATGAGTGAAGTGCCGAGTAAGAAAAAGGTAGCGTCCGTAGTCATATTTGGAGCTGGAGGCATGGGGCGGCGCCTTCACGACATTCTCTCGAAGCAGGAGGGTATTAAGGTAATCGCCTTTGTGGATAACGACACAAACAAGCATGGCAAGCAGTATGGAGGTGCCAAAATATATCCGCCCGCCGAGCTGGCCAGCTTAACCTTCGACTACCTGTACTATGGAACGCAAATGGGAGTAAACGAAATATGCTTCCAAATAGATGCGCTAAATATTCCCAGCGGAAAAATCCGGAGGGATTATATCGATACGATCACAAACGCCAGAAAGCTGTTTGTCGATCGGTTTTCCGAGTTAGCAAAAGGTCAGGGCGTTACTGGCGCCGTCGCAGAAGCGGGAGTGTACCGTGGGGAATTCGCTTGCCATATCAACGCGGTGTTTCCGAATGAAACGATGTACCTGTTCGATACGTTCGCCGGGTTCGATCAGAAAGATTTTGAGTTCGAGAGAGACGAATCGCTTTTGGCTGCCGATCATTTCAAAGAGACGTCTGTCGATTATGTACTCAATCGGATGCCGCATCCTGGTAAATGCATTATTAAGCAGGGGTATTTTCCGGATACGTTAGGTACGCTGGAAGACAGATTCATTCTTGTTAGTCTTGATATGGATCTCTACAAACCAACGTTATCTGGGCTTCAGTACTTCTATCCGAGAACGGTCGCGGGCGGGTGTATTCTGATACACGACTATTTCACCCCGGCATACCCTAACGTTAAGAAAGCTGTGGACGATTATGAGATCCAGAGTGGCCACCGACTATGCGTCATGCCTATCGGCGATGACGTCAGCGTTGCTATTATAAAGATCGGTAATTAATGCCGCTAGTGTGGGCGGCGACTTCTTTTGATTGCGTGACTATATGAATATCAAACACTTGGACTGTACGCTTCGTGATGGCGGCTACTATAACGACTGGGATTTTTCGAGTTCGCTTGTCTCCGATTATCTAATGGCAATGACTTCGATAGGAGTCGATATGGTAGAAATCGGATTTCGAACTCGAAAAAATGAAGGGTTTAAAGGTGGTTGCGCGTTTAGCACGGACACTTTTATCAGCGATCTGCGGATCCCGCCCGGTCTATCTGTCAGCGTAATGATTAACGCAAGCGAGTTAATCTGTGACTTGCCCACCGAACGAGTCCTGGAGGAACTATTCCCATTGTCGGCGGATCATTCCAGGGTGGACATGGTCCGCATTGCATCTCATGTGAGTGAATTCGCTGAAGCGGCCAAATCTGTCGCTTGGCTCAAGGGCAAAGGATTTCAGGTCGGCTTGAACCTGATGCAAATAGCCGATTTGCAGGAAGACGAAATCAAGAGCTTGGCCAAGCTGGCTTCCGGATATCCGATAGACGTCCTGTATTTTGCAGACAGCGTCGGCGGAATGACGCCGAATCAGGTGATTCAGGTGGTCGAGTGGCTGCGCTACGGATGGCAGGGAGCAATTGGCATCCATACCCACGACAATCTTGGTTTGGCGTTGTCCAACACGCTCGCCGCCATAGGAGAAGGCGTGACGTGGGTTGACTCGACCGTGACCGGGATGGGGCGCGGCCCGGGTAATGCCCGCACAGAAGAGCTCGTAATCGAACTATGTGAAAAAACGGGGGCCGAACTCAATCTCGTTCCGCTGATGAGCGTAATACGAAAGTACTTCAAACCAATGCAAACAGAGTGCGGTTGGGGTACGAACCCGTTCTATTATCTCGCTGGAAAATACGGCATTCACCCAAGCTATATCCAAGATATGCTTTGTGATGCACGGTATACCGAAGAAGATGTGGTAGCGGTTATCGAGCATTTACGGCGAGAGGGTGTCGGCAAGAAATTCCACCAGAAGTATCTGGATGCCGCGCGGCATATCTACCATGCTGTACCCTGCGGCAAGTGGTGTCCTGAAAGCTTGTTCGCCGGTCGAGAGGTTCTACTGCTAGGAAATGGCCCGGGCGTCGAACGATATTCAAATGCCTTGAGGGCCTATATCGAAGAACGGAAACCTCTGGTAGTGGCACTGAATACGCTGGACGCAATTGCCAACGAATTGATCGATCTGAGGGTCGCCTGTCACCCTGTTCGATTGCTGACCGATTGCAGTGCACACGTTGCATTGCCACAGCCGTTGATTACGCCATATTCGATGTTGCATGACGAAATCCGAACGAAGTTATCCGGGAAAGAAGTGCTCGATTTCGGGTTGAATGTGCAGGCCGACACGTTCAGTTTTGGCGATACGCACTGCACAATTCCTGCGCCACTCGTCATCGCATACGCGCTTGCCGCCGCTGCAAGTGGGAAGGCAGAACGTGTGCTACTGGCCGGGTTCGATGGCTATGGGGCTGACGATCCTCGAAGCCACGAAATCAATAAGATGCTCGGCGTTTATCAAAATACGGCCGGACACCTTGATCTTCTGGCGATTACCGCGACGAAATATAGCGTTAAAACCGTTTCTCTATATAGGCTGTAGGCATTTCAAATAGGAGTGACGATGACTCGTCGAACCGTAATCATACCTGCCAGGTTTCGATCCAGCAGGTTCCCGGGAAAGCCACTTGTTCCGTTACTGGGCAAACCAATGGTTTTGTGGGTGGCAGAATTGGCCGTTAAAGCAGTTGGGGCAGCGGATGTTTTTGTTGCGACTGATGATGCAAGGATTGCGCAAGTGGTGCGCGATGCTGGCTTTCAGGCGCTGATCACCAGCGAGTTTGCGCTAACCGGTACCGATCGAATGGCGGAGGCTTCCGAACAGATTGAGGCCGATATATATATCAACGTCCAGGGGGATGAGCCATTAGTTAATCCGGACGACATATTGAAAATCGCAGATGCGAAGGTTGAGCATTGCTGCGATGTGATTAATGGATATTATTGGATGGCTGAGCACGAACGTCCGGAAAACGTAAATATCCCCAAAGTTATAACAAACGAGAGCGACGAGTTGGTCTACATGTCCCGGATGGCCTTGCCCGGCTATAAGGAAAGCGCCAATGCGCCTGAACGATACAAGAAGCAGGTCTGTATCTATGCATGTACGCGCGACGAGCTTCGCTCATTTCGAGATTTCGGCAGAAAAAGCTATTTGGAAAAGTGCGAAGACATCGAAATACTGCGTTTTTTGGAGCTAAACAAGAAAATCAGAATGGTCGAGACTATGCCAGGTAGCTTGGCCGTGGATGTCGAAAGCGACGTGGCCGGCGTGGAGGCAGCTCTAAAAAAACTGCACGGACTCTGATAGTGAAGATAGCTGATTATAGAACGCTGGTTTTTGATTGCGATGGGGTCATACTCAACTCCAATGGAATAAAAACCGAGGCTTTCCATACGGTAGCAATGCCATATGGGGAAAGTGCGGCAGCAGAACTTGTTTCTTACCATGTTTTGAACGGCAGCATTTCTCGTTTTAGAAAATTTGAATACTTGTTGAGCAATATTGTGCCGTCGAAGCAGGGGCCAGCTATTGCCGAGTTGTTGTCGGGTTAAGCGATTTACGTTAGGCAACGGTTGCTGACCTGAGAGAATGAGCCGAATTTGCATCGATTGAGAGAAATGACATCGAGATTTCCTTGGCTTGTCGTCTCTGGCGGCGCACAACAGGAAATGCGAGAAATCTTCGCCGCTCGGGGGCTGGATAAGCTCTTCAACGGCGGAATATATGGTAGCCCGGAGAGCAAAACTGAGATTTTGGCGCGAGAGGTTGCCAACGGCAATATTTCGGGAACATCCATCTATATTGGGCATAGTTCGTACGATCACCGCGCGGCTATGGAGGTGGGGTTAGACTTTGTGTTCGTAAGCCGGTGGGCGGAATTTTCAAATTGGCCCGCCTACTGCACAGCACACGGCATCGAAGTAGTCGAATCTCTCTCGCAACTATGTGCTTCTTGCGATGAGGTACTTTCCAATATATCCAAACAGGATGAGCAGTAGTGGTCGTGGAAAATATCACAATTTTCGACTGTGAAAATGCTGCCGCGACTGAATGTGACGGCGAAAATGTTCGATATTTATTGTGGAGTTCGTATAGTCAGCAAGACTTCCCGAACTCCGTTTCTATCCCTAGATATATCGAAGAGCATGCGGATTTTCTAAGGCAGCGATATTTAGATTGGATTTATTGTCTTGGAGAAGCTGCGCCATTTGGTCGTCGAGTAATCGATATGCTCCAGCATAAAAGCGGACTCAGCCTTTGGTGGATGAATCCGGTGCTGGAGAAATGCAACTACGACAAATCGCCTTGGATAAATGACGCCATTAAGCTTATGGCGCTTGATGAGTGGATCGACAGCAACAAACCAGGATCGGTTAAGTTGGTCACGCCAAGCGACAGCATTGCGGAATGCATCGGAATGCTGTGTTTGAAGCATAAATTGCCATTTCAAAGGCTAGGTTGCTCCGATATACCCAAAACCGTCAAGCCACTTTCAAAAGTCATTTACAGGAAGCTTCCGGCTATGGCAAGAGGGCTTGTTTGGCTCGTGCGTCATGTGGCGAGTCGATGGCACTTGCGTGGCGTAGGAGTTGAAGAATGGAAAGCATCCCGCGCCACCCTTCTGTTCGTCTCCTATCTGCTGTACTTAACCCCCGAGTCTGCTAAAGGAAAAAAATACGAGTCAAGATACTGGGCTGATCTTCCTGACAATCTGAATGAATCCGGTGTGCCGACTAACTGGCTGCATATATATGTTCAGGATGGATTGGTGCCCACTGATGAAGCTGCGGCCGATCTCTTAAAGCAATTCAATTCCGGAGCAAAAGACAGCCAAAGACATGTAGCGCTTCACTCGTTTATGACAGCAGCGGTCATTTTTCGAACTTTAGCCGGATGGATTTGGTTTGTCCGCTTAGCCCGACCTGTCGAAGAAATCTTGTCGAATACAACGAGTAACGGACTCGTGCTATGGCCCCTATTTCGAAGTGAGTGGAGAGATTCGATGATTGGCGCTATGGCAGTCAGCAATCATTTATATGTAAATCTATTCATTGAAGCAATGCGTCTCTTACCGAAGCAAGAAACGGGCGTTTATCTGCAGGAAAACATGGATTGGGAGTACGCATTTCTCTCGGCATGGAAAAGCGCAGGTCACGGGCGCGTTATCGGGCATCCTCACGCGACCGTGCGTTATTGGGATCTGAGGTATTACTTTGATGCCCGCATTTATAGCGATACCAAACTCAATTCAATGCCGATGCCGGATGCGGTAGCGTTAAATGGAGCCGCCGCGATCGAATCTTACAAAAACGGGGGGTATCCTATGGATAAGGTGCTGAAGGTGGAAGCATTGCGGTATCTGCACCTCAATTGCGCGCCGCGAGAGCGTACATGGGGCTTGGCCAAGAAACAATTAGAACTGCTGGTTCTATGCGATTACTCCAGACTTCACACTAACGCTCAGTTACGGCTTCTTGCCGGAGCGCTTCAGATTTCTGGGCTCAGCGAAAGAGTGGGGGTTACTGTCAAGCCGCATATTTCATCTTCGATTTCCCCCAATGACTACCCAGACCTCCGGTTTCAGTTGTCCATGGAGCCAATATCGCAGTTACTGGAGCGGTGCGATATGGCCTTCACCAGCACTGCGACCTCCGCGGCGGTAGATGCATACTGCGCCGGGGTCCCCGTAGCGGTTTGTCTAGATCCGAAATCGTTAAATCTGAGTGCTCTACGAGGGAGGGAGGGCGTAAATTTTGTAGCGACCCCTAGACAATTAGCGACCGTACTGGAGAAATGCGCGGTGGGGCTAGAGAAAAACGGAGAGGCAAGGCAATTTTTTTTTCTGGATTCAGAGCTGTCCGCATGGAAGAAGCTGCTTGCTG
>Ga0078894_10004926_pt1 | contig 10247 bp, 21 predicted proteins | sample LauGreSu1BDMLBSD_2_FD_67506 | JGI IMG/M metagenome (GOLD analysis project Ga0078894, IMG submission 67506) | Freshwater lake microbial communities from Lake Michigan, USA - Su13.BD.MLB.SD (version 4) (version 4) | ecosystem: Environmental > Aquatic > Freshwater > Lake | place: Lake Michigan...
CATAATTGCATTCGATGCTCGTGCCATAACAACTCAACCATGCGCCTACCAAGAGACCAAACCTCTGTCCCCGTAGGCAAACAATACCACTCCATATCTACCCAGTCGTAGTCTCTAACCTTCATGACGTAGTCAAGAAGTACAGGACTGACCATTTCTTCATCACGGAAAATTACTTTGACTGGACCAAGTCCGCGTTCTTCGTGGATTTCTTTGGCTAAATAAAGAACGGCACTAGAGTCTTTGCCACCAGAAAATTGAACACAGACAGTATCGAAGGTGTCATAAACGTGGCGGATACGCTGCCGTGCAGCCTCTACGCACGAAATATCAAGAAACATGCGTTGCCGAGTCATGAATTAATCCTATTGCACCTGTTGCTCTTCATCTGAGTCGACACTAGCAGCAATACGGCGCATGGACCATCCATTGTTCAGAAACTCGTTACCAAGCGTCTTGATGTGACCCCAACCATTAATCATCAAATAACCATGCTTGCCAGTTTTCTCACATGTCATTGAACATACTTTTTCATATTTGCGAACAACAGCGTCCATGCTTTCCCTGTTGTGTGGACCAGAGGGGTTGTAGTAATAGCGCAAGCCACCAAATTTCTCTTTAATTTGAAATACGGTATACAAAGGGTCAATTAACGCCAATTCCTTATCGCACAAAGCAATAAGATTCCACCATCCCTCATCGCAATAAATATTAACCCCATATTCTGGGTTGATACGTTTAAGAACTGGTTGCAGATAATCTGGATAATCCATGTTAATCCTTTTTACGAAGGTCCAACTTCAAGGTTAGCACTCCCTCTTCAAGCGTTGCTTCGCAGTCACCTATCATGGCAAAATCTTGAAAATCCACTTTTGCCTGATTGACAAAAAGTTCTCTTTCTGGTCCTGCTACCGGCGGCAAAGGGCGTTTTTTAACTGCCTCTGCTCGTTCGCGAAAACGAGCAAGCATTTCATTCAAGTCCAGCATCATATTCCTCTTTAGTAACAAAACGAACGAGCGTTTCCCTATCTCTAGGAACAGGGTCCCCATCGGGCCATACCTGCTCCATTGGTGTCTCAAGAACATACCAAGTACGAGAATCAGTTTCAATAATTTTATACTTACGTATTCTTTCTACCGTCGACTCGTAGCGAATCCTGTCAATATCTTCGTTATGGGCCATCTTCTATTGCCTCATACAGTGAATCAAATTTGCTTTCGTTACACGAAAAAAAACCATAGTTATCAGCCTTAACGACATAATCACCTAAACGAACAAAAAACTCGCCATCTATAGTTTTCATAGAAATAACCAATTCGGGTCTATTCGGTTCGTCATCTTTAGTCAATACAGTCAGTTCACCATGACACCAATCAGCAACTTCACGCTGATTCAAAGGAACAAAACGAACAGCCTCAACATCTGGACCATTCGTGCGATACCACCTAACAACAGGAGTATCAATCATTGTTCTTCTTTAAAGTTTCTAAAATCTCTGCTAAAAGAACTTTGATTTCCTTCAATGTTTCGTGTGATTCACGAGCAGGCCTCCCAGCAAGATAGGCATTGCGTTGCGCTTCTAGGCGAGCATTTTCTTTGATTGCTGATGCGTTGCGTTCCATGACTATTCCTCCACTGTTGTTTTTTTATGACTGGCTGACTTCCTGAACTCCATCATTAACTCTTCAAGAATTTTCTGACTGACATCCTCAGGAGTATTGCCCTTAATGGCAGACATTAGTTTTTCACTAAACAATATTTCTTTTTTGAGTTGTTCGGTAAGGAAATAAACGTCATTTCTCAATGCAAAAACATCGTTAGAAAGGGCCTCGTACTCTCTACGTAAACCACTGAGGACGTATTCGGCATCACTGCTCATTTAGAACTCCTACATCGTTAAAATTTGTTGAGACATGGCCATTGACTCCCACATCGTAGACTGTTTCAATCCAGACCTGAGCACCACAAGATAATGGAGTGCTCGGCTGATAAACAACACGAGCAACAACATTTCCGAGACCATCACAAATCTCAACTTCATCACAATACGCCGCTTTAGCACTACGCGTTTTTCTTACGCTTAGCGGCGGCTGTTCTGCTTGATGTTTTTTATTTGAACGAATCGTATTGCTATTTACGTGAACTATTGCCATTTCGTGAGACTACTTGATTGGACAAGCACCTGTTGCACAATCATCCAACTCCATCAAGCCATCAAATGCTGGGCGATGCAAAGGAATTGAGAAGTCAATTTTGCTCAAGGACTTCTCATAAGCCTCTTTGGTGCACTCCTCATATGGGGGTAGCGGGAAGTTGTGGTCGGTGTGAAGAAGGAATGAAACAGACTTCACTGAATCATCATAATTCTTTGAGAGCCATTCTTTGATTTCCGCAAGTTCTTCCTTGCGATAATACACAGTAACCGAAACAGCATTGTCTGCCCATTCCGTCTGCATCTTCTTCACCCATTCCAGTTGAGCAACAGCAGTCATGCTGCTTGCCAACACAGAGCCCTCAGGAGACTCGCAGGGGAACTCGACAACGAAACGAGTATGGTCTTCGCGACCATCGATTCCAACGTCGTAGCAGACCTTGTATCCACGCTTGCGACACGCTTCTACCAATGGGTCGGAAGAACCAAAACGAACACGACGAATATAGTATGGAGCAAATGCTGGATGAATACCAGGAGTAACGCCAGGCAGGAGTGAAAGGGTTCCCGAAGGCTGAACGGTTGTCAAGCGAACAGAAATAGGGAGTCCGTTTTCTTTTGAATAACTGGCATCTAATGCTTCCAAATATGTGTACGCATCTGAAAGCCAGGTAATCTTTTCTTCATCGCACTGAAGAATTCCAGTGATTGATTGACCAAGGCGTGCATTCTTCTGAACAATTTTTGTCGTCTTCTCGTATGGGTAATTCATGCGGGTGATTTGCTTCTGTGTCTTATAGAGCAAGTACGAAATGTCTTTGAACTGCTCTAACGAAGTGACATTTGGAAGAAAAATCGTCGACAAGTTGCATGATTCTCCATCACCTAATGCAATTTCGGCGCACGGGTTATAGCCCTCGATGGTTGGGTCTGCCTTGGGATGTCCAACGCGACCAAATTTGCGTGCAAGTTTACGATTCACCAAACCATAAGGTTCGCCCGTGCCGTCATAACCCTTCCAGAGTTCTGTAGCAATTTCGTCGTACCCATCTGCGTAAATACTGTTATTGCTATTTGCTCGCCATGCAGGAACGTTTCCTGAACCCCAATTCTTTGCACGGAGGAACAAGACATCGTCAGGGTCGCCAATGGCGATTTGTGCTGAACGGCGCGATGAGCCTGAAACAACAATGCGACCAATGATGTTGCAAATATCCAATACGTCGATAGAGCGCAACTTCTTGCCAACGCGATTTTCAAGAACCTTACAAATGTCAGCAACGCCATCAATAAGGGCGCCTGGGCCCGATGCCGTGCCACCAAACTTCTTCAATGGCGCGCCGTACTCACGAACAAGAATTGTTGAGTATGTGAAAGAACGTCCTGTTTCAAAATACGACTTCAACACCGAGTGAAGAAGACGACGCCAGCCCTGGCGACTGTCGGGAACGATGATATCCGCGTCATTCGTGCGTTCGTGAGTGATTGCAACCCCGCTCTTGACTTTCGGAAGGTCATGAATCTTTGAGCGTTCAACTGAGAAACCAACTCCACCACCAAGCATTAGGTAATCAAAAAGAAGTTCGAAGTCTTCAATCTTCTCAATATTGGTGAAATAACAGTTATTTAGGCTCGTTCCAGAGAATTCTTTAGTCAGCGGCGTGCCAAGTTGCCACAATGAGCGACCCGAGAATGAGCAACGAAGATTGAACATGTGGTCAAAGAGTCGCTCTGCTTCGTCCTGAGTGTAGGGAACGCCAATTTCGATGGCTCCGTTGATTACACGCTGGAGTGTGTCTACCCATGATTCCGAGTCCCCATTTTCTTTTTTGCGGCTATAAGTACGAAGGAAAACAATTTCCCCCATTCCATTAAAGCCCCAAGGAGGAGTTTGTTCTGCGTAATTACGTACAAGTTCATCGGAAATCCGGGTCATGGCTATGTCTTTCTAGTCGATTGTGGCAGGTGGAAAGAAGATTGTAGACGACGCGAAAATAAAGAAAGTGTCTACAGTAGACCTAATCTTTTTGCTTCGTCTTGCGAAATACTTTCGCCCTTCTTGTATACCAGAACCCGCGCCTTCGTGTATGGCGTAATCGGCTTTTCTTCCCAAATATCTTCTTCGACAAACACCTTTATCCCGCCGCCACCAGACAAGGATGTATCAAATCCAATAATGTGCTTGGGGGGAACGCCATCGGTGCAATCGCCAGTTGGATGACCACATACAGGACATGTCTGACGGTCGGCCTTTGAAATCCTAATACCATCAACACCGTAATTAGAGAGTCCATGATGTTCAGAAAAATAAAGGTCCATTGACCTATCGTACCAGAGTGCCCCTGGCGGGATTCGAACCCGCGTGTCACCGCTACGGTTTCTACACCTTATAAGAGTGGGCCGATACAGGGGCCTGTTCTTAAAATTCCTCTACATTGAACCCATCCACATGCATGGCGCGAATCATCGCATCCATCTCGTCATCAGAGTATTCGTTCGTTGGGGCAAGACTAAGGGCATCCCTTAACATCTTGGGTACTGGTGCCGTTTTCATAACCTCATCAAGATTTCTCGTATATCCAGTCGTCTCGCCCCATTCGATAGAGCGTCCAATCTCGTATGAATAAGGGACCGTGGCGATTGTTGTTTGGATATTTCCATTAACTTCATTAATTTCGCAATGCGTCACAGTGATGCACTCCCTAACAATATTTTTGCCATCTGCAAATGCTTGGCGCAAATCTTTGCCTTTGAGTTTTGTTTTGTCAAGTGTTTCGAACCCCTCGGCCACCAGGGATACTGCGTCTATGGCCCATGCCACCCTGAGTGCGTTACATAATGCTTGGCATCGGGGAATTCGTTCAAGGACAGGAACCTGCATGTATTCGTTACGTAACTGAGCGACTAAAGATAAACGATTTTCGCGCCATCCAAAAAAATTAAACGCCAAATCTTCCCCTATGCCATATTCCTCTACCATTAAATCCTTTGCCACCTGGGCACTTGTAATAGTAAGAGCAATTTTGCTCATGTCATCGGGGTATTCTTCCATATGACAAAACTAATCGACATCATAGTTCCGCCATTGCAACTACAACGTTGCTATTATTCCATTCATGAGCAACAAAAACACATCAGACAAAAAAGCATCAACCGCCAAGGCTGCTGCCAAAAAGAAAAATACTCCGAAGAAAACGGTAGCCAAAAAGGCAACAGCCGTTAAGTCGGTGCCCAAGAAAGCCAGCACTACGCGGGTGGCGTCGGGAACCTCACCAGCCCCCAAAAAGAAGGCTGGTCGTCCACCCAAGTCGGCTACCCCTAAAAAGGCAGCCTATCCGTCAAGAACTGCAAGCAATACTGGATTGGCCGTTGGTCGACCCACAAACACCGTCCCTACGGGAGTAGAACTGCAATCAGCAACTTCAACGACCGCCGCTACTGGTGCCGTTGCAGATTCTGTAGTGATGAGTCTTTCTTGGCAAAAGTCGGCAGTCAAGCCCACAAAGTGGCAGCGTTTCAAGAAATTTTTCCGTCCGTCAGGTCGTAAGAAGAAGTCCTAAACGTAAGGCAAACTGACTATTACGTAGCCAATTTAGGCTATCATTTAGTCCGAGAGGTACGCTTTATGAAAAAGAAAATCGACGCCATCAGTGAAGCCGCAGCAATAATAGGCGCTGACCCTTCGACGTTAGACGAAGAGCAGGCTCAAAAAATACTACGCTCAATGGTTATGTCGAACGAAAGCATACGTATTCGTAAGGCAAAGAACGGCATCAGCAAAATCAAGGGCAAGGATAATGAGTGAATTAGTTTCACGCATTCGCAAACTAAGTAGCCGAATTTCCGAACTTGAAGAAAATGTGCTTGAGGAAAAACGCAAGTACGTTGATGAGGTCGACCATTCCGAGCAACTAGCCTATTTCCTCACAATATTGCACGATGGAAAGAATTGTGTTGCGTTTTGTTCTTTTTGCGACATCATTCGCACACATGAAATGCGGCGTTCCGTAGAAGATTCTGTAACTTCTGCTTCTCGTACGGTCCCAGAACAAACTGTTGATGATTTGTAGAAGTCGATGCATCTCAGGGTCTTAGAAGACTATATTGCCGAACTCGCAAGTGATTCCATTGATGGCAGGAGTGAATTCCAATCTACTGATGAAATTGTCAGACGATTAATGGACATAATTATTCTTGAGGAATCACGAATTCCTGATTTTCTTATCGATGGCGACCATATTTATGATTATGATTCAGAAATAGATAATGAATATATTTTTATCCCAGCAACAAAAAGTGATTTCCTGAAGATGGAGGAATTTATGAAAAAACTTATTTGGGTGGCAGCGACCGCACTTGTTGGTATTACGTGTTTTTTCTATGGTTTTTTTACTGCACCAGAAAGAGTTGTTAGAAAATGATTGCGAATACGGAACCAGAACCATTAATTGTTCTTTCTCCTGGACAAAAAAAGCCACAACCTATAATTAGTTGTTCTTATCAGGGAATTGAATTTACTCACAACGGGGGCAGGTGGGGCGCTAGGCGGGAATACGATACTGAAACAATCTCTTTGTTCACAATAAAAGAGTACGAGGGGAGCAATACTCGCACCCACTCACTTGTTGCTGTTATTCCTTCGGCGCACCCATTGCTGCAAGGTTTTGACTCATATTCGGATTTTTCGGCAATTGTTAAATATCTAATCGAACACTATTCCGCTCAGAAATATATTGAGGCACCATGAATAACGAAGAACTGTTTGAAGAAAATGAATTCATTGACCTGGACAACCCAGATAACGCCCCAATTCATTTTGCTATGGAGCGTTGGAATATTTGCATGTCGTGCGACAGGCTCTTGAAAGTTACTCGCCAATGCAAAGAGTGTGGATGCTTTATGAAAGTTAAGGTCAGACTCAAGAATTCAACATGCCCACTAGGCAAATGGGGACAAGCGTAGTTTTCAGCACTCGGAGTGTGCGTCAATAAAGGAAATCAACTTCCCAGCAGTCGTGTCCCCGTCATATGCTGCTTCATTCCTTAGCCACTTAATGAAGTCGTACCAGCGACGCTGTTGCTCTGGTTCGTCGAATACAATGGTGTACTGAACTACTGCCTTGGGGGCATTGGGTACCTGCATCTGATTGGTCACTAGCCCGCTACCACGTACAGCAACATCGTCGTGAGAGACGTTTGAAGGGGCGACTATTTGTCTCTCGCCATCGTCATCCTCCCTCACTAGGGATGAAAGAATGTGGGCTCCAATGTCTGCAATAGGCTGAATTACCGGAGTCATATATTCCGAACGCGACGCCTGTTCTGGCATGCGTTCTTGTTCATACATATTTTCTTCCATGGATGCAATTTCAAAATCGTCCCACCCAAGACCGTCGAGAAGTTCTGAGTAATCCTCAACGATGTCGCCAAGAAGGTCGGTAACGAGAGCGGAGTCGGAGCGACCAAGTTCGGACGTCCTATTGTCTGCAAGCGCAAACGCAACAGCCCTAGAATCATCGGCATCATACTGAATTGCGGCGATATGTGTCCAGCCTAATTTTTTTGCTGCCATAACCTGGTGGTTCCCGGCAATGATTGTGGACGTTCCGTCATCGTTTGGTCTAATTACAATTGGTCGCAATTGTCCAAATTCTGCATATGAAGCCATAATTGCATTAACATTTCCGGTTCTTGGGTTTCCGCTGAGATGCTCCAAGGTCGTTATATCTACGGCAAAATCCTCTAAAGATTTATCAATTTTATGATTCATTGTTATTCTCCACTTCTGCGGCAATTACTTCAATTCCGCAATTTTCTAAAAACACCCTGACTGTTTCCCAGTCGTTGTATGAACTATCTGGAGAAAATACCACACGAGATATTCCAGAAGAAGCAATTTGTTTAGCACAACCAAAACATGGAGGGCCATTGACTATCAGTGTTCCGTTTGTTCTGAGAGCGGGGTCTGACCATATAATGGCATTTGCTTCTGCATGTTGAGCAATACAATTATCGTAGGTCGACCCATTGGGGCTATTGGCGGAGAGTCGTGGGCATGCCCCATCAGTGCAATGCGCTATTCCGGGGGGAGAGCCGTTATATCCAACACCAGCAACACGACCATTCGGCATTAAAATTACAGCAAAATATTGACGTTTTGCACAGGTGGAGAATGTCTTCGATAAATGAACACACGAGCGCAGCCATTTTAATTCACGTGAATTCGGGGTCATTGTGGCCCTACCTGTACCCTCACATTCGCATTCAAAGTACGCATCGCGTCAATGGATGTACGGAGTGAAAGAAGTTTTTCACGCTTGGCTTTAACTAGGCTTTCGGAAATCTTGTAATCAAAATGTTCATCGGCAAGTTTATATTCAGCCCAAGCCTCACGCTCTTTGATTGACCCTTTTGCAGAGAGGTATTCTTTCGCCCAGTTCGATTTATACAATGCTTCCTTTTTTGCAGCATCGCCAGCGAGTTTTTCGAATGCTTCAGTCTCTTCTTCTAGCATGTCCAAAAGACGGAGCATCTCGTTTTCAATGTCAATTTGACTGATTGGTCCATTACGTATTCCCATGAGGAGTGCCCGTTTCCATTATTGGTGACCAATCAACATTTTTCAATGCATCAAGGCTCGCTTTTGGCCAATCATAGTGCCCCATGCCTAGTGCTGTCCAGCCCATTTCCTCTAGTAGCCAAGCATCGACTTCGTCATCAGCACCCTTGCCAGACCAGACTATCCCGGTTCGTGCAGAGACAGCAGAAATAACTTCAGTTTTTGCGGCGTTTCCTCGCCCTGTGGCAAACTTTGCTCGACAAGTTGGAGGAACATCCACATGAGGGATGCCCAATTCAAACAACATCAAACGGACAACACCGCCCAATTCGCCTATTTTGTGCGACTGCGAATTTCTAGCAGCAAAAGCATAACCCTCAACAACAACACTGGTTGCTTGATTCTCCACAATAACTCTATTAACTTCCTTGCGGATATCGTAAAGGCGCTGAGATTCTTTGGTTTTGACAGCAATTGAACCTGTTTTATTATTAATTGCCCAACCTGTTGAAGTCAGAGATAAATCAAGTCCTAATATGCTCACAGTGAGAGCATAGTGCATATTCTTGATATGAAATGAACGCATAAATAGCAAAAACGGCGGAGGATAATCCTCGCGCCGTTCTCACTACTACCTTGTCGGGTTTAGTTCTTGTTTATAAAACTATTGTACATTAACTTTAATAGTCAAAATCCACCCATATGCCGATAGTTAAATCTTCGCCTGAAATCTCTGTTCCCACTCTGTCAATATCAACCGCAATAATATCCCCTAGAGCAAATTTATTATTAGCCGCAGTCCCCGCTACTGAAGAATATGCCCCTGAGGCTATGGTTGGTCTATTGGCCTGAGTAGTAAATATTGTTGTGTCGGCAATATTGACATCAGCAATAACCGTCGCTCCAGTTGCTGGGGTTCCTATTGAGGTGTATACGCCAATAATTTTTCCGCTAGCGGGCATTCTTGCTGAGGTGCGTCTTTTTGCTGCGGATAGTTTTCCACTGACACATAGGGTTATTAGTTGTTTAGCCATTATCTTTTTTCTTATTTAATAGTTAGGTGATAAAGCAGAAAGCGGGAGGTTTCCCTCCCGCTTTCATACAAATGACTGAATTATTTATGAATTAGAAGCGGCTAGCGTCGAGTCCGCCAGGTGTAACTGAGGTGTCGGCTGCTTCGCTGTACTGGATTGCAAGGGTGAGACCCTTGGGGGCAGTCGAAGAAACAGATGCAGCGGCAAAATAAACGACAGCGCCAGCCGGAATGACGATTGGCGAGGTGGTGCAAACAATGGTTCCACCGCTAGCGTAGGTACCGGGGGTACCAACAATGCCAGTGACAGTAATCGTGGTTGCGGTAACTGCAGAAACCTGCTTGCCGGTGAAGTTGTAAGGCGTTGCGCTACCTGCTGAAACAGTAACCGAAGCAACCGTAACTACGTCGCCGACCTTGAAAATGTGACCAGTAGCAACGGTGTAAACAGCCGTGTTGCCAGCACCATTAACAGCACCAGTGATGGTCGCGTTCTTCTTAAG
>Ga0078894_10004927_pt1 | contig 10246 bp, 7 predicted proteins | sample LauGreSu1BDMLBSD_2_FD_67506 | JGI IMG/M metagenome (GOLD analysis project Ga0078894, IMG submission 67506) | Freshwater lake microbial communities from Lake Michigan, USA - Su13.BD.MLB.SD (version 4) (version 4) | ecosystem: Environmental > Aquatic > Freshwater > Lake | place: Lake Michigan, USA...
ACGGACGCAAGGCGGATGTGCGCGATCTCGCGCAGGCGCGTGGCACCGCTCATGGCTGCGCCTCCTCGGCACCTGCGAACCGCTGCGCGCCCGGTGGATGGCTGCGAAGCCACTTCTTCCAGTCTTCCCGCCCGAGGACGCCGCCGTCGCCCACGAGTGCGTCGTCGGGTAGCGACTCGATGCGCCGCAGCGCCCGCATGTGCGCGGCCTCGGCACGCGCGCGATCGCCGAGCGCCTCGGCGGCGTTCACCACCTGCACAAGCGCGAGCACGCTGGCTGCCGAATCGGAGTACTTGCGGTCGACCGCCTCGTAGAAGTCGATCGCGTCCTTGAAGTCGCCACGGTCGAAGGCGCAGTGGGCGCGCTGCAGGTAGGCGTTTCGCAGCATGTCGCGCGACAACCCGTCGAGACCGCGCGCCTGGGCCTCGAGCGACTCGATCGCATGCTGGTAGGACTGCTGCGCCTCGCGGGCCCGGTCCGCCGCAGTGCGCCCGAGCTGCGCCCGACGCGCCTCGGTCAGCTCCTCGGCGCGCGACTCGTCGGCCGCAAGGCGTGCGATCGACTGCAGGCTCTGCGCCAGGCGGAAATGCCGCTCGCCCACCGCAGGGTGCGCCGCATCGCGCTCGAGCAGCTCCGACAGCCGCTCGGCGCTCGCGACGAAGTCGCCGCGGTCGAACGCGAGCTGCGCGTAGAGGTCGAGCGCCTCGCGGTACTGCTCGCTGTCGGGGCGAAGGCCTGCATGGCCATCGAGGATGCGCCCGAGCTCCGCGATGGCACGCGTGGTGTCGCCCGCGTCGACGAGCACGCGGCACAGCGGCATCGCCACGCGCGGATCGTTCTGCGTGATGCGGTAGACGCCCTCGTAGGCGTCGCGGGCCTTGTCGAAGGCACGCGCGGCGGCGTGAATGTCGCCGATCCTGAGCAGCCGCTCGGTGCGCTTGCTGTCGCCCTCGGGAAGAAGCGCCAGCGACTGCTCGAAGTGCCCGAGCGCCAGCGCCGACTCGCCCGCGCAGTCGAAGCTGTCGCCCGCAGCGAACTGGAGTTCGGCGCGCTCGGTCCCGGGGAGTTCCTTCGCGGCGTCGCTCTCGAGGTACTCGGCGTACGCCTCGCCGGCGCGGCGGAACATGCGGTTGATGCGCGCCCGCGCACCCGGCTCGATGGCGGAGATGCTGCCTGCGGACCCGGTCTCCGCGTCGCGCATGGCCCGCGCGTGGCGCGACGCGCCCTCGGCCAGCGTGGCCAGCGCAAGCGCGCCCGCAGCGCCGCGACGGTCGAGCATCGCCGAGCGCTCGGCGTAGGCGATCGACGTCTCGAAGTCGTCGATGCCGAGCGCGGTGCGCGCGAGTTCGTTGAGGGCGCGCTGCGTGTCGGCCACGATCGCGTCGTCCAGCCGCCGCTTCTCGGCAAGCGCGAGCAATTCGTCGAAGTCGCGCAGCGCGTCCTCGGTCTTGTCGAGGGCGGCGCTGGCACGGGCGCGCGCCAGGGTGAGCGCCGACTTGATCGGCGCAGGATGCTCGGTCAGCACCGCGCGGTCGAGGATCTCGTGCGACTCCTCGGCCCGTCCGAGCGCAAGCTTGGCCAGCCCGAGCGCGAGATCGATCTCGCCCGCGAGCGGCTCCGACGGCGACACGAAGAGGCGCGCCTGGATGAGCGTGTGCTCGGCGTCGCCCAGCACGCCCTGCCTGCGGAACGCCTCGCCGAGCAGGTACCAGAGCTCGGCAAACTGCGCCGCCGAGACCGGGTCGCCGCGCGCTGCGGCTCCATCGGCCCGCGGCAGCTCGACAAGCAGTCGCTCGATCGCCGCCTCCTCATGCCCCGTTGCCAACCGAACTCGCCCGGCGAGCCCGGCGCTCCACGCCCGATCCTCGGCCGAGCGCTGGCCCGACGCGCGGAAGTCCTCGAACGCCTCGAAGAACGCGTCGACCTTGCGCGGGTCGGCCATCGCCTCGCCATAGGCCTGCTCGAGCTGCCGTCGACCGAGCCGCGATGCCAGGCGCCGCGCCCCTTCGGTGTCGCCCGATCCAGCCGCCGCCGTGACCGCGTCCGCCTCACGCCCAGCGCCAAGCAGCATGGCGCTGTACCGCGCCATCTGCGGCTCGCCGAGCTCGACACCATTCTTCAGAAGCGCCTCGTAGCGCGCCGCGGCCTGCTCGAACGCCTCGCGCGGCGCCTGCGCAGCCGCCTGCAGCTCCGCCGCAGCGAGGTCGGCGCGGACAATGTCCACCCGCAGTGCGTAACCCTCGGGCGCAGCGTCCAGATGCGGCGCAATGACCTCCTCGAGGATCTGCCTCGCCACGCCGAACTCGCGGGCGGCGAGCTGCTCGTTCGCCTGCGTCAGCGTCTCGTCCCACTGGTTCGGCGCACGATTCGCCTTCACGAACCAGAAGGCACCCGCCATGGCGGCCATGGCCACCACCAGCAGCGGCACCTGCCACGCATCGCGCACAAGCGCGCGCAGTCCGGAGTTCCCGGCAGCGCGTGCGGCGTTCGAATCGGTCGTGGTGGTGTCGGCCATCGCCTGCCTCAGAATCCTTCCGAGTGTGCCTGCGCACGTGCGACGCCACTCCTTGGCGTCGGGTCCTTCGAGGATGCCCCACCCTGCACCGCCTCCGCGCGACAACGGCGGAGGGCGGCACCCCTGGTGGGAGCCGTCCTGCTCGGTTCATCGGCAGGCAGGAAGAGAATCCTCAAAAGGCAGAAACTGCTCAACGCTCGGTCGGTTCTGCCTGCATGCGGGCGGATGGCCCGTCAGGCGCCGGTGCCGCCGCCATCGCTCTCGCCACCCGACGCCGCGAGTGCATCGTCGGCATCGGCCTCCTCGGCATCGACGACCGCCGTGCCCGACAGCATGTCGGCCGGCCCATCGCCACGCGGATGAAGCAAGACGAGGAGCATCACGACCGGGTTTGCCACCACCACGAGCGATGCCAGGGCGCGGGCGATGCGACGCCCCACGCTCGGCCGGCCACCACGGGCCGCGATCAGCCGGAGTCCCGCCACGCGCTTTCCGAGGGAGCGCCCGAACACGACATCGCCCACGCTCGCGAAGAGCCACCCCGCCGCAAAGACGATCAGCGACGGCACCGCCGCAGCCAGGTTGGTCTGGAACGCCGGGATCTGCAGCAGCTCGAACGGCGACCCGCGCACCACAAGCCAGACCACCGCCAGTCCCGGCAGCAGGTCGACCAACATGGCGAACGCGCGACGCCCGATGCGCGCGCCCCTGGCCCGCCGCACGCGACGCGGCGCGCTCTCAGTCGCCGCGCCCGCAGCCGCGAGCCGACTTTCAAGATACGCGTCCGAACCGAAGATCACGGCTCCGAGGACGAGCGCGACCGACAGGACACCCACGATGGGGAGGTGAATCCAACCTCCCGACGCGAACCCTGGCGGCGCAAGCTCGACCACGGGCTCCGGCTCCGAGGCCGACAGCGGCAGCGCGCGCACCACGCCGCGGCCGCGTTCGGCGAGCTCAAGCAATGCGGCGCGCATCGTCGACTCGGGTGGATGGAACGGCCCGAGGCTCCACGGGCGAGCGGGCTCGTCGAAGTCTGCCCAGGGCTTCAAGGAACAGGGCTTCAAGGCTGTAGGCTGGAGCCTGCCAGGCTGACTCGCCACCGGCGTCGATGTCGCCCCTGCCGTCGCACCATCGCCCACGAGGTCCGTGCGGATGAACCCCACTCGCACACGCTTGCCCGCGCGCTCGACAAGCGCCGGCCGGCCGTCGAGGGCGAACGCCCCGAGCACCGCGCGCGCATCGAGCGGCTCCTCGGGACGCACGATGTCCTGCTTGGTCCACACGCCGTTCTCGAGCACGGCCAACCTCGCGCGCGCCTCGGAACCCGCGCCGTCCTCGGCCGCCATGCCGACGGCGGCGAACTCCTTGCCCCGCGCGAAGAGCCGAACGGCCTCCGACAAGGCCAGCGGCGGCAGCGGCTGCTCCGTCCACGTCGCATCGGCGCCCGACTCGCACGGCAGCGTGCCGAACCAGTAGCGCACGGGCGATGCAGGATCGTCGCGCTTGACCCGCAGCAAGAGCCCAAGCACGTCGTTCGCGATCGCCACCGCCCGGATGTCGCCCTCGACGGGCGGCGCATCGAGCACCATCGGTGCCCCGCGCGGCAGCGTGTACCAGTGCCCGACCGCCTCGTTCTTGGCGGCGAACATGGTCACGATGAAGTGACTGCCCTCGCGCTCGCCGCGCGAGACGAGCACCACCCGCTGATCACCGGCAGCGATCGCGGCGGGCTCGTCGGCCAGCCGCGTGACCAGCCGCTCGGTCGGCGCAGGCGAGTCCGATGCGTGATGCATGAGCGCCCAGCCGACCGCATCCGGCTCAACCGCGGCCCCACGCGCCGTGCCGCCATCAGCCTCCTCGCGCGGCGCCACCTTGACCACCCACCAGAGATGTCCGTCACCCGCCGCGGAAAGCGGAATCGTCCCGGGCAGGTCTGCACGCGCACCTCCAACGGCGACGATCAGCGCCGCGAGAACCGTCACGAGCATCGCCATCCGAACGCGCAAGGCGCGAGCCAGGCCAAGTCCAGCGGCGCACATCGCCTTCATGCGCCCCCGCCTGGTCCGCCAACCGCATCGCCGACCGGACCATCACCGTTCTGGCCGCTCCCCACCTGTCCGTTCTCCGCCGCAAACACATGCTGCACCGAGTCGGGCCGCAATTGCGCCGTCAACTCCTCGAGCGCGAAGAGCCTCGGCTTCATCCGGCGCCCCATCGCCACGGGCGCGTCGAGATAGATGCGGACCTCCGACGTGACCTCGCCGGTCGCCGCATCGCGCGCGTCGACCTCGATGCGGCGCGGCACCTTGGGCCACGCACCTTGCGCCAGGTTCGCAGCCTGCGCCGGTTCGTACTCCGACAGCCGCGCCTCGAAGCGCGCGCGGCCCGCGCCGTCCAGCACGCGCACCAGCGTGGGCAAGGCCTCGGCGTCGAAGCGCATCGCCACATCGACACCCGTGAACGGCCGGTACATCAGCTCGAATCGCTCGTGCAGCGGCGCGTCGACCGCCGCTCCCTCGACGCGCCGCAGCGTGCCGCCGAGGCCATCGATCGACCCGACCGCACGCATTCCCGCCAGCGCCCGCACGCTCTGCGGCGCGAGCAGCATGAACTCGCTCCCCGGCGTGCGGTCCGCAGCAGACCGCCCGTCGAGCGACTGGCTGAAGATGCTCTCGTCGATCCGATCGTGCACGATCAGCGAGGTCGGATCCTTGTCGAGCAAGAACACCCAGCCACGCGTGCCGTCGCTGCCCACCCAGAGGAGGTTGTTGCCCACCTTGGTGGCGCGAACCGCGCCGCGACCACCCGATGCCAGGAAGATGTCGGCCTCGCACTGGTCGAAGTGCTTCCCGTCGGCATCGGTGTAGCGCAGCTCGAGCGATGCACGCGACTCGAAGGTCTCGAGCCGCCCGACGCGTGCGTTGTGCCGCACCACGATGTCGGCAAAGAGCCGCTCGGCGTCCGCCTGCTCGACGCGCAGCTGCTCGGGCGACCGTGCCTGCGACCCATCCGGACCGCCCTGCTCCACCGATGACTTGGGCGCGCACGAGAGCACGCACGCGGCCAGCGCGGCGCACGCGCAACCCTGCCACCGGCGCGAAGACCGAGCGTCACCCGCAGCGATCCCGCCGCTACCACGCGCCATCGAGCACCTCGCCGAGTTGCTCCGTGACCTCGCGGGTCGCCGCCTCGTCGAGCTTCGGGTTGACGACGGCGCTCGGCGCCTCGCCCTCGGCCGCTCCGCGCGGCAGCACAAGCCAGGTCTCGACGCCTCCCGCACTCTCGGTTCCAGTGACCCGCAGCAGCTTCTTGCGCACCAGCAGCAGCATGAGCACGAAGCGGAACCGCACGCGGTGCGGACGGTCGTCGGATCCAAGCCGGTCGAAGAGGTCGAGGAGCGTCTGGTCGTCGACGAAGCCGCGACGCTTCTCGTTGGGCTCGGGCACCTCGGTGCGCCAGAACGCGATCACGCCCTTCGGCCGCTGCGGCGAATCCCACCCCTGCTCGGAGAAGTCAAGTCGCACGAGCGGCGCAGCGGGCTCATCCTCGCGCTCGACGAGCGCCACGATGCACTGCTGCCGCGGCGTGAGCGGAGCGCCCGTCGCCGCGCATTGGCCCGAGGAACGTCCGATGTCCCAAGTGGTCGAGATCCTGCTCATGTGAGCGGCGATCATACGGCGAGATGCGTATGATCGCGGCCTCGATGGGAACCATTTCCGAGGTCTCCATTTCCGACGTGTTCCGGGCCGACGGGCCGCTCGAGATCGCCCTCGAGCTCGCCGTCATCTGGCTCGGCGTGTACGGGATGTTCCGCTTCCTGCGCGGCACGCGCGGCGCGGGCGTGGTCAAGGGATTCTTCCTCGTCGCGGTCGCGCTCGCGCTCGTGATCCGCGTGTTCGGCGACGCAACCGACGGCTTCTCGCGCCTGCGCTTTCTCTTCGACCGCGCCTTCAACCTGCTGGCGATCCTCCTCGTGGTCGTGTTCCAGCCCGAGCTCCGCGCCGCGATGGGGCGGCTCGGGCGCGCGCAGTTCTTCTCGGCGCGTCGCGCCAACGCCACGGGCCTTGCCGAGGAAATCACCGACGCCGCCGACTTTCTCTCCCGCAACCGCTTCGGCGCGCTGGTGGTCATCGAGCGCCAGATCGGCATCGGCGACCTCGAGGGCGGCCAGGAACTCGATGCCAAGGTCTCGTCGACGCTGCTTCAGTCGGTGTTCTGGCCGAACTCGCCGCTGCATGACCTCGCGGTCGTGATCCGCAACGGCCGCGTCTGGGGTGCAGGCGTGCAGCTTCCCCTCGCAGAGGAGGGATCGCTCCCCAAGGAACTCGGCTCGCGTCATCGCGCCGCCGTCGGCGTCACCACCGACAACGACTGCATCGCCGTCGTCGTGAGCGAAGAGACCGGAAGCATCCGCATCGCCGAGTCAGGCAAGTTGTCCGACCCGATCCCGTCGCGGCAGCTGCGCGAGGAGCTGCTCGGTCGCCTCGCTGCGCAGGCGCCTGGATTCGTGTCCGACCGCCGAGGGGAGGCCCCACCATGATGATGAGCCTTCGCACGAACGGAGCAAAGCATCCGCAGCACCAGCCCGAGTCGTGGCGCGAGAAGCTGCTGTCGTTCGCAACCGTCACGGCCACGGCGCTCCTCATCTGGATCTGGGCCTCGGGCCAGACGCGGCAGTCCGCGGAGGCCAACTGCCGCATTCATTTTGTCCCACAGTCCGCCGATACGCAGTCGGTCGGTCCCGAAGAACCCGTGTCGGTGCGCGTGCAGTTCAGCGGCTCGAAGTCCTCCGTCGAGGATGCCGTGAACGCGGTCAACGGACGCGTGTTCGACATCGTCGTGGGCACCGCCGGTGTGCCGAACACGCCCGGCGGACACGAAGTCTCGCTCGCCGAACTGATCGCGGCCATGCCGGCCATCGAGGAGACGGGCGTGCTCGTCCGGTCGGTGCAGCCGTCGATCGCCAACGTGGCAATCGAGTCGGTCGTGCGCCACGAGGCCCGCGTCCTTGTCCGTACGGCATCGGGCGCGATCATCGAGAATGCGGTGGTCGAGCCCGAGACGGTGTCGATCTGGGTGCCCCAGCCGCTCGTCGCGCGCATGACCGATCCGTGCACCGTCGACGCCATCGTGCCGAGCGCGCCCGCGCCTGGCGTGACGGTCGAGGTTCCGGTGACGCTGCCGGCAGATGTCGCGACCACGCTCGGCCGCGCGCGCATCGAGCCAAACAGGGTGCGGGTGCGCTCGCGATAGGCGCGCGGACCCCGCGACGCAGCCGATTCATCCAACCCCATCGATCACGCGAAACACGCGCGCGTCTCTCGCTTGCGCCTCACGCATGCGACACGCGCACCGCGTGATATGCCTTCTTCCCGCGGCGGACGAGGATCACGCCGCCCGGCAGCGTGTGCTCGCTCCTCACGACGAAGTCGGCGCCGACCTTCTCGCCGTTCACGCTGACCGCGCCGTTCTGCACGAACTCGCGCGCCTCGCGCTTGCTCGCGGCGCAGGTCGTGCCGGTGATGAAGTCGACGATGCCGACGCCAGCCGAGAGCGCCGTCGACGACACCTCGCTCGACGGAAGATCCGCGGCGATCTCGGCGATCTGGCCCGCGTCGAGGCTCTTCACATCGCCTGAGAAGATCGCCTCGCTGGTCGCGATCGCGCGCGCGAGTTCGGTCGCACCGTGGGTCATGCGCGTCATCTCGGCGGCGAGCGTCTTCTGCGCCTCGCGCTTGCCGGGGTCGTGCGCCAGCGCATGCGCCAGCGACTGGATCGCGTCCTCGCCGAGGAACGTGAACCACCTGAGGAACTTCACCGCGTCGGCGTCCGTCGTGTTCAGCCAGTACTGGTAGAAGCGGTACGGGCTCGTCCTGTCGGCGGTCATCCAGATCGCGCCGCGCTCCGTCTTTCCGATCTTCTGACCGTCACTGGTCGTGACGAGATGGCAGGTCGCGCCGAAGCTCTCGCCCTGCTCGATGCGCCGGATCAGGTCGATGCCCGACACGATGTTCCCGAACTGGTCGCTCCCGCCAAGCTGGACCGTGCATCGCTCGTTGCGGAACAGGTGCAGGAAGTCGTACGCCTGCAGGATCATGTAGCTGAACTCGGTGTAGCTGATCCCCTGCTCGCGGCCCTCGAGGCGCGACGCGACCGAGTCGCGCGCGATCATCTGGTTCACGCTGAAGTGCTTGCCGATGTCGCGCAGCATGTCGAGGTACGACACGCCGCTCAGCCAGTCGACATTGTTGACGATCTTGGCCGCGCGCGGCCCCGAGAAGTCGAGGAAGCGGTCGAAGATCCGCTGCTGGCTGCGGACATTGTGCTCGACCATCTCGCGGGTCTGCAGCTGCCGCTCGGCGCTCTTGCCGCTCGGGTCGCCGATCAGGCCCGTGCCGCCGCCCGACACCACGATCGGGCGATGGCCCGCGCGCTGGAAGTGCGCGAGCAGCTTGATCGGAATGAAGTTGCCGATCGTGAGGCTGTCGGAGGTCGGGTCGAACCCCGCGTAGCCCGCGCGCACGCCCGAGGCGAGGTGCGCCGCGAGTTCAGGCGATGTCGTCTGGTGCAGAAGCCCGCGCCAGGAGAGTTCGTCGAGAAAGCCGGTCGTCTGCATCGTGCGTGCCTTCGTTCAGCGTGCGGCGGCAAGCGCCTCGCGCTTGGAGGCGATCTTCGCGAGGAGATCGGCCCAGCTCTTGTTGAAACTGTCGCGGCCCTCGAGCTGGAGCGTCTCGGCGAGCTTGTCGAGGTCGACGCCCGCAGCGGTGACGCTGGAGAGGATCTTCTCGGCGGCCACGCCGTCGGTCGGCATCGCGCCCTGCGGGTTGCCCTTCTCGGCCAAGGCGAGGAGCGTCTCCTCGGGGATGGTGTTCACGGTGTTCGGCGCGCCGAGGACATCGCAGTAGAGACTCGGCGACAGCGCGGGATCCTTGGTGCCGGTCGACGCCCACAGCACGCGCTGCTCGGTCGCGCCCTTCGCGGCGAGCGCCTTCCAGCGCGGCGACGCGTGGAAGTCGAGCGCCGCCTTGAGCACGCGGCCCGCCATGGCGATGCCAACGGTGTTCTGCAGATTCGCGGGCAGCGACTTCGCAGTGCCGCGGTCCCAGCGCGAGACGAAGACGCTCGCCACCGAGCACACGAACGGATCGAGCCCCGCCTGCACGCGCCGCTCGATGCCGCGGGTGTACGCGTCGACGCAGGCGATGTACTGCTCGCGCGAGAAGAGGAGCGTGACGTTGATCGGCACGCCGCGGAAGATGAGCTCCTCGATCGCGGGGCAGCCCTCGGGCGTGCCCGGGACCTTGATGTAGAGGTTCGGCCGGCCCGCGCGCTTGTGCAGCTCGACCGCCTGCGCAACGGTGCCCGCCGTGTCGTTTGCAAGGAGCGGCGAGACCTCGAGCGAGACCCATCCGTCGACGCGGTTCGTCTTCCGGTGGATGTCGGCGAAGAGGTCGGCCGCACGCGTCAGGTCGCTGATCGCGCAGGCGAAGAAGATCTCCTCGACCGAGTGCCCCTTGGCCGCGAGCTCCGCGACCTGCGAGTCGTAGGCGTTGCCCGAGCCGATCGCCTTCTCGAAGATCGTCGGGTTCGAGGTCAGGCCGGTCACCGACAGGTCGCGGATGTAGCGCGCCAGCGTGCCCGAGTCGAGCAGCGTACGGGTGATGTTGTCGAGCCAGAGCGACTGGCCGAGGGCGGCGAGACGGGCGGTGGGCTTGGCGGCTGCGGTGG
>Ga0078894_10004928_pt1 | contig 10245 bp, 7 predicted proteins | sample LauGreSu1BDMLBSD_2_FD_67506 | JGI IMG/M metagenome (GOLD analysis project Ga0078894, IMG submission 67506) | Freshwater lake microbial communities from Lake Michigan, USA - Su13.BD.MLB.SD (version 4) (version 4) | ecosystem: Environmental > Aquatic > Freshwater > Lake | place: Lake Michigan, USA...
GACCTTCAGCATCCTGTTGTATGCGTTTTCGGCCTTGGGCGCGGGATTCGCGACCTCGTTGCCGCAGTTGCTGGTGTTGCGATGCCTCGTGTTCATCGGCGTGTGCGTCGAGTTCGTGGCGGCGGTGGCCTGGTTGGCGGAGTTGTTCCCGAACCACGAGCAGCGCGAGAAGGTCCTCGGGTACACGCAGGCGTTTTCGTCGTTGGGTGGTTTCATGGTGGGCGGTGCGAACGTGTTGGCCGCGAAGTGGGCGCTCAGCCTGCCCACGATCCATGATGGCCACGACGCGTGGCGGTACACGTTGATCTCGGGTGTGATTCCAGCGTTGCCGTTGATCGCAATCCGGCCGTTCCTGCCGGAGTCGCCCGTGTGGGCCCAGAAGAAGGCTTCGGGTGCCCTGCGTCGGCCTTCGATCCTCGAACTCTTCAGCCCCCAGTTGATCCGCGGTACGGTGGTCACGACGCTGGTCTTTGCTGCGAGTTACGGGATTGCGTTTGGCGCGATCCAGCAGTTGCCGCAGATCCTGGGTGGACCGAAGGGGCACGCGGCGATCCAGGCGGTGGCGAAGGCGGCCCGTGAGAAAGTGACGGCGGATGCGGCGGCCGCGGGCAAGCCGGTTCCGGAGGCGCGGGCGCTGAACCAGGCGGCGGGCAACGCCACGGATGCCGCGGTGGCGAAGATCACGCTGGCCCAGGAGGTGGGCGGGTTGGTCGGGCGGTTTGCGCTGGCGATGCTGGCGGGTTGGATGGTGAGTCGGCGGGCCTTGTTGCGGGTGTTCCAGATCCCGGCGCTTTTTGTGGTGCCGGCGCTGTTCTGGTGGATCTCGACGAAGCTGCCGGATGCGGGGTCGCTGGATGCGATCCGTGGGGGCGTATTCGTGGCAGGGTTCCTGACGGTGGCTCAATTCAGTTTCTGGGGGAACTACATCCCCTTGGTATTCCCGCTGCACCTCCGGGGCACCGGTGAGAGCTTTGCGGCGAACATTGGTGGACGGGTGATCGGTACGGCGGCGGCGTGGTTCACGATCACGTTCTCGCAGTCGACCCCTCCGGATCCGGCGAAGATTGCGGTGGTGGGTGCGGTGGTGGCCGGGATCTATGCGTTGGTGGGTGTTATACTGACCCAGTGGTTGCCGGAGCCCGGCAAGGGCGCGGTGGAGGGGTGAGTCCCGAGTTTTCGGTTTCAAGTTTCAAGCCGGCCTCTCGAGCCGGCGTGGAAACTCCCGGGTGTGTCATGGGTTGCAATTTGCCACCGGGTGACGACGCTGCGCCCATGCTCCCCGGGTGGATGGCCGAATGAACCGGGGGCGGTTCCGACCATGAACCTAAAACCGGCAGTTCATTTAACCGCAGAGGTCGCCGATTGCGCAGATGGAGGGACTGCACCACCCAATCCATGCTGGGTTTGGGCCTCCCCTCGAGGGTGCGTGGGCGTTTTACTTCAAGCCCCTGTCTATCCGCGTCATCTGCGTCATCGGCGGTTTCAACACCCTTTTCCGGGATGAATGTTCCGCCCGACTTGCCTCCCCAGGGTCCGCCGCCCTTGCCGCCCTTGCCGCCTTCCCAGCGGTTGCCTCCGCCATTGCCGTCGAGTGGCCCTGCGAAGAGGAAGTACTCGATTGGGCGGCGAATGGCCCGGTGGATGGTCTGGGGCGTTTTGGTTGGAGTCGTGCTCTACCGCTTTTTCGTGTTTCGGCCGGAGTCGCCCGTGCGACAGGCGAACGTGGGCGGCAATGGATGGCACGGGCAGGTCGGGGGCGGCGAGGATCGCGGTAGACGGGAGCGCCGGGGGAGTTGGCGGTCCGAGGGACGGAGTCGGAAGCCTCAGTCGGCCTTGCCCACCAATCTGTGGCGGATCGAGCTGGAGTTGACCTCCAAGGCCGAGGAGGCGTTGCGTGGGCACCAGCAGCAGTTTCGTGGGCACGGCGAGTTGGAGGTGGTGGAGCGGCCCGAGGTGATGGTGACGGTGCGCGAAGGGGGGCAGGTCTATACGAACGTGGCCGCGCATCTGAAGGGGGCGGCGGGGAGTTTCCGGCCGTACGACGATACGCCGGCGTTCACCCTGAACTTTTCAAAGCACGTCAAGGGACAGCGCTTCCACGGTTACTCGAAGATCTCACTCAACAACTCGGTGCAGGATCCGACGCTGATCCACGAGATGCTGAGCCGGGAGATCTTCGTGGCGGCCGGGGTACCTGTACCACGGGCCCACCACGGGACAGTGGTGGTGAACGGGCGGGACCTGGGGCTCTACGTCGTTGTGGAAGGTTGGGGAAAGCCATTCCTGAAGCAGCACTTCGACGACGTGTCGGGGAACCTTTACGACGGAGGGTTCGTGCAGGACATCGACGGCGAGTTGACCGTGGTCTCCGGCGAGGAGAAGGAGATGCATCCGGGTCTAGAGCGGTTGCGGACGGCGGTTCAGGATCCGGACCGGACCGGTCGCTGGAAGCGGATGTCGGAGGTTTTGGATGTCGATCGGTTCGTCACCCTGTTGGCGTTGGACACGATGCTGTGCAACTGGGACGGGTACGTGATGAACCGGAACAACTGGCGGGTGTTCCATGACCGGTCGAAGGACCGGATGGTGTTCATGCCGCACGGGCTGGATCAGTTGTTCGGGGTCGGGCGCCGGATGGGCGTCGACGCGACGATCGAGCCGCAGTCGCGAGGCGTGGTGGCGCGGGTGCTGATGTCGACTCCGGAGGCCCGGAAGTTGTACCGGGCGAAGGTGGTTGAGTTGAACACGAACGTCTTCAATCCGGAACGCCTCGAGGCGCGGATCCGGGAGATCGATGGAACAATCCGACCGACGCTGGCGGCTTACCATCCTGATCTGGCGAACGCGCATGATTCGAGGGTGGAGGATCTTGTTGAGCGGGTGAGGGCCCGCTGGTCGAGCATCACGCAGCAGTTGGCTCGGCCGAATTCGACGTTGAAGTTTGCTCAGGATGGAACGGCCCATCCGGGGGCGTGGCGGCCCTTGAACACCCAGGCCTTGGGCGCGGAGCTCGTGCGCCGGAGCCTTCCGCAGGACGTGCTGGTGGTGCGGGTTCGGGGTGTCGATGGGGCCGGGTCCTGGCGGGCGCGGGTCAATCTGGGCGAAGGAGTGTATCGGTTCGAAGGCGCGGCGAGGGTTGCCGGCGCGTTGGGCGACGGGTACGCCAGTCTGAGGGTGAGCGGTTTCCGGGGCGAACTGAGGGACGTGGGTGGTGGCGCCTGGGTGCGCCTCGAGCACACGTTCGAGTGCGAAGGCCTTGTGACGGAGGTGGATCTCGTGGCGGAGGCGGCGGCATCGCAGTCCGAGGTCGAGTTTGACCTCTCTTCATTGCGGTTGGTGAGGATCCGCCAAGGGAATCCGGAAGGGGACCCGTAGCGAACTGGGTACTGGCATCGGGAAAGTTCACACTTTGCAGCAGATCGTACCGTGACGTACTGGGGGAGCGTATGTAGGTTGTGCATCATGGCAGGTAGAGTACGGGTAAAGATTTGCGGGCTGACGCGGGTGGAGGACGTGCGGGCCGCCGTGGACGCGGGAGCGGACGCGGTTGGATTTGTATTTGTCCCCGGAACACCTCGTGCGGTGACGATGGAAGTTGCGGCGTCGTTGCGTCGGGCGGTTCCTCCTTTTGTGAGTGCGGTGGGATTGTTCGTGAATGCCGATCCGGAGCTGGTGCGTGAAACGGTGCAGGCAGCGAGGCTCGATGTCGTCCAGTTGCACGGGGAAGAAACGCCGGAGGTGGCCTCGGCATGTGGGAGGTGGGCGAGGGTGATCAAGGCGTTCCGGGTTCGGGGTCCCGAGACCCTTCGGGAGATGCCCGCGTATGACGCGGTGGCGGATGCCTACCTGCTGGATGCCTACGTCGCGGGTGCGCACGGAGGCACGGGTGAGCGGTTTGACTGGGATCTGGCGGTGGAGGCCAAGGCGTTGGGGAAACCCCTGATCCTCGCAGGTGGCCTGAAGTCCGAGAACGCGGCCCAGGCGGTCGCGCGCGTGGGACCCTTCGCGCTGGATGTATCCAGCGGCGTCGAATGGTCGCCGGGAATCAAGGACGCCGGCCTGATCGCCCGACTGATGGATGCGGTGCGGATCAGCTCTGGGCTTTGGCCCAGCCATCCTTGAGGGAAATCGTCCGGTTGAAGATCGGCGTACCCGGGCTGGAATCGGCGTCGAGGCAGAAGTAGCCGAGCCGTTCGAACTGGAATCGGTCCGAGGCGTTGGCACCGGCGAGGGACGGTTCCAGGTGGGCGGTGATGGTCTCCAGGGAGCGCGGGTTGAGCACCGATTTGAAGTCGCGGCCGTCCTTCTCGGGTTCCTCCTCGGTGAAAAGGCGGTCGTAGAGGCGGACCTCGGCGGAAATCGCCTGGGTCGCAGAGACCCAGTGGATGGTCCCCTTGACCTTCTTGCCGCAGTTCGGTTGGCCGGTGCGGGTGGTCAGGTCGGCGAAACCGTGGATCTCCGTGATCTGGCCGGAGGCATCCTTGATGACCTCGTCGCATCGGATGATGCAGGCGTATTTGAGACGCACCTCGCCACCGGGACGGAGGCGGAAGTACTTCGGCGGCGGCGTCTCCATGAAGTCATCCTGCTCGATCCAGACCTCACGGGTCAGGTGGAGCGTGCGGGTGCCGGAGGTGGGATCCTCGGGGTTGTTGACGGCCTCGCAGGGGATGGTCTCGCCCTCGGCAATGTTGGTGAGGACGATCTTGAGAGGGCGGAGGACGGCCATGCGCCGGGCGGCCCGGCGGTTGAGGTCATCACGGATCGCTTTCTCGAGGACGGCGACGTCGGTGAGTCCGTGGTATTTGGTGACGCCGATGTGGTAGGCGAAGTCGCGCAAGGCCCCGGGCGAGACGCCGCGGCGGCGGAGACCGGAGATCGTCGGCATGCGGGGATCGCTCCAGCCCTTGACGATCTTCTCGTTCACGAGTTGGAGCAGCTTGCGCTTGCTCATGACGGTGTAGCCGAGGTTGAGGCGCGCGAACTCGTACTGGTGCGGCAGCGGGCGGGCGAGCTGGAGGCCCTCGAGGATCCAATCGTAGAGCGGGCGATGGACCTCGAACTCCAGCGTGCAGATCGAGTGGGTCACGCCCTCAATGTAGTCGCTGAGGCAATGCGCGAAGTCGTACATCGGGTACACGCACCAGCGCTTGCCGGTCTGGTGGTGCTCCGTGTGACGGATGCGGTAGAGGATCGGGTCGCGCAGCCAGACGTTGGGCGACGTCATGTCGATCTTGGCGCGCAGGGTGCGCTTGCCATCGGGGAACTCGGCCGCGCGCATCCGGCGGAAGAGGTCGAGGTTCTCGTCGACCGAACGGTCACGGAAAGGGCTGTTGGTGCCGGGACGGTCTGGAGCGCCGCGGTAACGTTCGGTTTCCTCCGGGGTCAGGTCGCAGACGTAGGCCTTGCCCTTCAGGATGAGGCGTTCAGCGAATTCGTAGATCTGGTCGAAGTAGGCTGAAGCGAAGAACGGTTCGAGCTGCTGCCCTTCCGATGCCGCCGGCAGGACGGCGGAAAGGTGGTAGTCAACGCCATCCGCCACGGGGTTGGCTGCCGGGATTGCCCCGGCCGGCTTGAGGCCGATCGATTGGTCGGCCCAGCCGCCGATCAGCCACCGGACGTCCTCCTGGATCGAGTCGACGTATTCCAGGTCCTCCTTCGCTGGATTCGTGTCGTCCATGCGCAGGTTGCACTGGCCGCCGTTCTCGTGGGCGATACCGAAGTTGAGGCAGATGGATTTGGCATGGCCGATGTGCAGGTAGCCGTTCGGCTCCGGCGGAAACCGCGTGACGATCCGCTGGTGCTTCCCGGAAGCGAGGTCGGCCGAGACGATGTCCCGGATGAAATCAGTGGGTGCTGCCGGTGCGGCGGGAGTGACGGTATCGGACATATTCAAATTGAGCCGCTTTTCTAGGGATGGCCGGCCGGGTGGGCAACCCCGGAAAAGGGTGTGTATCGGAGTTTCAGGTTTTCAGATTCAGGTTTCGAGCGGGAGCCCAGTTCCCTGAGCTTGCAGGCCGGGTGTCCCCAACACGGCGTGGGGCGTGAAGCGCCGCGTGGGGGCACGCAGCCTAAAGAAGGGCGTTGAATGACTTGAAACTTGGAACTGTGAAACGGCTCGTGAGGCCGGTCGTCCCATCGTCTCACTTGTCGCGCACGACGACGATGTTCCTGGGGATCTCGATCCGGTCGAGGGCGATGGGGCCGCCCTTCCAGAAGTGGAGTTCCAGGACGTAGCCGGATTCCTGCGCGGCCTTATGCCGCTGCTCGGGCGTGCTGGATTTGTCCATCGCGAGGCGCCCGAGGTTGTGCCAGCCCTTCGGACAGGTATAGAGCTTCCAATCGCAGGGGCGCCCCTCCTTGCCCCAGGGCGATTTGGCCTCGCCGACGCCTTCGTGGACGATCAGGCGCTTGGGCTCGGTACCCCCGAGCTGGGCGTAGTCCTTGAGGAACTCGGTGAATCGGGCCTCCGATCCGGCGAAGAAGTAGAAGTCCTCCGAGTTCACGAAGAACCCGTGGACGCGGTGGGTGGAGTTGACGAGACGTTCAAGTCCCGCGGGCCAGTTGGTCTGGGCGGTGAGGGGCTTGTCCGACGGATGATCGGCGCCAAGGGCGAAGGCCTTCGGGGCGGTGATGAGGGAAAGGCCGAGAGCGAGGGCGAGGAGTGGGAGGGGCAACGATTTCATACGCAGGTACGACATGGCGGGGCAGAGTTTCTTAGAGCGACCTTGCGATTGAGAGCGGGGAAAGGTTCACGGGGAGACGCGGAGGGAAGGCGATCCGAAGGTGAGCAGCTGACGTACGTCCGGTCATGGTTGGATCAACCCGACCCGGTTGGTGAAGAGGCGTTGCCTGAGCAGGTCGTTGGTGGCGGGTGGCAGGTCGAAGGGGCGTAGGGCGTCCTCGATACCCGGAGGAAAATGGCGTCGCCACTGGGACCGGTCGTCGGTCAGCGGAAAACGGCGGGTGACCGGGGACTCTGAAGTGGGGATCCAGTAGCGATGTTCCCTCGGGTGGGAGAGGCCGGGTTCACTGACGAGGAAGAAGTCACCGGCAGCCGTGCTGCCCCGATACCAGATGACGGTGACCATCGAAAGGGCCTGGCCCCGCATCCAGAGGGCATCGAGTTCATTGCTCGTGATGCGTCGGTCCGCAGGGCGATGGGAAGCGCAGCCGAGGCAGGCCAACGTGAGGAGCAGCGCCAGTCGGGCCATGATGTCGAGGTGAGTGGGGCGTGAGTGGCCCATGGTCGGGTCGCTTCAACGGGCACGTGCAGGGAATGGCTCAACGGCAATCACATCTGCCCTTCGTACCAGACCCGGACGACCTGGTACCAATGGCTGCCCATTTCTCCGCTGGTCCGGATGCCGACCTTCGAGGCTTCCTCGGTGGTTTCGACGTTGGGGAGAACGACGGTCTCAACGTTGATCACCCGGACACCGGCCCCGAGGATCCACTGTCCAGCACGGGAGACGGTCGCGGGGAGCGCCTCGTGTTCGATGGAGAAGAAGCCGCTCTTGATGACGGTCGGGAAGAAGTCCTTGTAGGCAATTGACATGGTCCTGGAAGGATGGGGTTGTCGGAAGGAGGGTCCGATGAGCTGGCCCGGGAGGTCAATCCGAAGCTGGGCGAGGGAGGGTTCATGGCGCATCTCTCCAATGGCGCCGAAACTGCTGGGGCGAGCCGTTCCGGAGTTCGAAGTTTTCAGTTTGAAGTTTGAAGCCGGAGCCGGCCTTGAAACTCGGGACTCGTCAGCGGCTCGTTAGGATACTCGCCCCACCCCTCGCTTGGGGCAGGGACAAGATGCGCCCAAGGTTCGTGGCGCCCAGCAACGTTACCTCGGCTGCTACGGGTTCAGGCTACGGGCCGAAGCAATAGACGGAGCCGTCGTCGCTGCCGATGAGGAGGCGGTTTTCGACGATGGCCGGGGAGCTCTGGATGGGTTGGCCGATCTCGTACTTCCAGAGTTCGGAACCGTCGGCGAGGGAGACGGCGTAGAGACGGCCGTCATCGGACCCGAAGAAGACCTTGCCGTCGGCGACGACGGGGGAGCTTTCGACCTTGCCTCGGGTAGGGAAGGTCCAGACGCCCTTGCCGTCGGCGCGCTGGACGCAATGGAGGCGCTTGTCGCGTCCGCCGAAGAGGACGCGATCGGGGGTGATGGCGGGCGAGGTGGCGTAGGGAAAGGCTCGGTCGCGGTAACGCCAGAGGACCTTGCCGTCGGCGAGGTCGATGCAGAGGAACTCGTTCTCGTAATGGCCGACGTAGGCCTTGCCGTCGGCGAGTGCGGCAGAGCCGATGATCGGGGCGCCGGCCTCGATCTCGCGGGCTTTGGTGCCGTCCTTCAGGTTGAGGACGTGGACGATGGTGTCGCATCCGCCGAAGACGGTTTTGCCATTGGCGATGGCGGGGGAGCCGTTGATGTAGTTGCCGGTCTCGTAGACCCAGTTGGTCCGGCCGGTGTCGGCGTTGAGGGAGTAGAGCTTGAAGTCGTAGGAACCGACGAGGATGGCGGTGGGTTGGCCGGGGCCGGGCGAGTACCAGGAGGCGCTGCTCTTGATCTTTTCGTCGAATCCCTGCGACCAGACCTGTGAGCCAGTCTCTGCGTTGAGGGCGTAGAAGTTCGTGTTGACGTCGCCGATGTAGACGCGGCCGTTGAGGACGAGTGGGGAGGCCTCGATGGGGCCGCTGGCCTGGAAGGCCCAGCGTCGCGTGCCGTCCTTGAGGTTCAGGCAATAGACGTTGGAATCGCCGGAACCGACGAAGACCCGGTCACCGACGATGGCGGGCGAGGAGAGGACAGGGCCGCCGGACTTGAAGGTCCACTGGAGCCTGAGGGGGGCCTGGATGCGGGCGGAGGAGACGCCGGTGAGGGCGGGGTCGCCGCGGAACATGGGCCAGTCGGGTCCGGCGTGGACCGGGAGCAGGCTGGCGCCGAGGAGGGTGACGGCGGCGAAGGCGGCTTGGGGAACCGGGAGGTGGCGCAGGAGTGCTTTCATGGCGCGTGGCGGTGATCAGTCGTTGAACAGGAACTGGAAGTCCTCGAGCGAGAGATTATTCGCGAAGGATTCCTCGCCGAGGACGTCATCGGCCAGTGCCTTCTTGGTCTTCTGGAGGGCGCGGATCTTCTCTTCGAGCGAGTCCTTGATGAGGAGACGGTAGGCGATGACCTTCTGGGTCTGGCCGATGCGGTGGGATCGGTCGATGGCCTGGGCTTCGACGGCGGGGTTCCACCAGGGGTCGAAGAGCACGACGTAGGAAGCGGCGGTGAGGTTGAGGCCGAATCCGCCGGCCTTGAGCGAGATGAGGAAGACGGCGTTGCCTTCGGCGGCCTGGAATTCGCGGACGAGTGCGCCGCGGTCCTCGGTCTCGCCGGCGAGGAAGAACGTGTTCCATTGGCGGGCGTGCATCTCGGACTGGAGGAGTTCGAGGAGGGAGACGAACTGCGAGAAGACGAGGACCTTCTGGCCCTCCTCCATGAGGGGTTCGAGTTGTTCGATGAGGGCCTCGACCTTGGCGCTGGGAGCGGTGGAATCGGGCTGGATGAGTTTTGGGTGACAGCAGATCTGGCGGAGTCGGAGCAGTGACGTGAGGAGGTTGAACCGTTCCTGTTGGAGTTGTTTGGCGCTGCCGACGCGGAGGAGGAGTTGCTGGGCGCGCTTGAGTTCGGCGCGGTAGAGGCTGAGTTGATCGCCTTCGAGTTCGCAGAAGAGGTCTTCCTCGATGCGGTCTGGAAGGTCGCGGGCGACCTGGGACTTCGTGCGTCGGAGCAGGAAGGGTCGGATCCGGGCGCTGAGACGGCGTCGGGCGAGGGGATCCTGGGCGGAGTCGAACTGCTTCTGGAAGCCATTGCGGGTGCCGAGGAGGCCGGGCATGGCAAAGGACATCAGGCTCCAGAGGTCGAGAAGGCGGTTCTCAATGGGGGTGCCGCTGAGGACGAGTCGGTGGTCGGCGCGGAGTGTCTTCGCGATGAGGGCGGTGACGGACGAGGGGTTCTTGATGTACTGCCCTTCGTCGAGGACGACCGCAAGGAACTGGTGTTCGGCGAGGGTCTCGCCGATGCCTCGGAGTTGGTTGTAGTTGAGGATGTGGATGTCGGCTTCGGCGAGCCGACCCGGCATGTGGTCGAGTTCGGTGCCACGCCAGGCGCGGGTGCGGAGGTGGGGCGTGAAGCGTTCGGCCTCGGCTCGCCAGTTGTCGCAGACCGACTTCGGGCAGACGACCAGGATGGGTGCGGCGCCAAGG
>Ga0078894_10004930_pt1 | contig 10244 bp, 9 predicted proteins | sample LauGreSu1BDMLBSD_2_FD_67506 | JGI IMG/M metagenome (GOLD analysis project Ga0078894, IMG submission 67506) | Freshwater lake microbial communities from Lake Michigan, USA - Su13.BD.MLB.SD (version 4) (version 4) | ecosystem: Environmental > Aquatic > Freshwater > Lake | place: Lake Michigan, USA...
TACGGCTCGTCGCGCCAACGTGACGTCCCGTTCGCCACCATGTCCGGCATACCGCTCGAACCGGTCTACGGACCTGCGGACGCCGAGCACCCGGGCGTGTTCCCGTACACCCGCGGACCGTACGCGTCGATGTACCGCAGCAAGCTGTGGACGATGCGCATGTTCGCCGGCTTCGGCACGGCGGAGGACACGAACGAGCGCTTCAAGGAGATCATCCGCGCCGGCGGGGACGGCCTGTCAACGGCGTTCGACATGCCCACGCTCCTCGGGCTGGACAGTGACGACCCCATGTCGCTCGGCGAGGTCGGCCGGTGCGGGGTGGCCATCGACTCCCTCGCCGACATGCGCGACCTGTTCTCCGGGATTGACCTCGGGTCCATCACCACGTCGATGACAATCAACTCCCCGGCGGCCCCCGTGCTCGCCATGTTCGTCGCCCAGGCCGAGGAGACCGGCATCCCGCGCCGCGCCATCGGCGGCACGCTGCAGAACGACATCCTGAAGGAGTACCAGGCGCAGAAGGAGTTCGTGTTCCCGCCGCGCCAGTCGATGCGGCTCGTGCGCGACGTCATCGCGTTCACCGCGGCGGAGATGCCGCGCTGGCACAGCGTCTCCATCAGCGGCTACCACATCCGCGAGGCGGGCAGCACGGCTGCCGAGGAGCTGGCGTTCACGCTGGCCAACGGGTTCGCCTACGTCGAGCTCGCCCGCCAGGCCGGTCTCGACGTCGACGCATTCGCGCCGCGGCTGTCGTTCTTCTTCAACGCCCACATCGACTTCTTCGAGGAGATCGCCAAGTACCGCGCCGCACGCCGCATCTGGGCGCGCTGGATGCGCGACCGCTACGGGGCTCGCGACGAGCGCTCGATGCAGATGCGTTTCCACGCCCAGACCGCGGGCGTGTCCCTCACGGCCCAGCAGCCGGAGGTCAACATCGTGCGCACCGCGGTGGAGGCGCTCGCGGCCGTTCTCGGCGGCACGCAGTCGCTGCACACCAACTCCATGGACGAGGCGCTCGCGCTCCCCACCGAGAAGGCGGCGCGCATCGCGCTGCGCACCCAGCAGGTCATCGCCCACGAGACGAACGTGGCGCACGTGGCGGACCCGTTCGGGGGCAGCTGGTTCATGGAGGAGCTCACCGACGAGATGGAGCGCCGCGCGGGGGAGATCTTCGGTGCGATCGACGCCATGGGCGGCGGTTCCATGCTGGAGGGCTGCATCAAGGGGATCGAGGAGAACTGGTTCCAGGGCCGCATCGCCGACAGCGCGTACGAGCTGGAGCGCGCGTTCAACGCGGGCGAGCGCGTGGTGGTCGGTGCGAACAGGTTCCTCGAGGGCAACGAGGAAGGGTTCGGGGACATCCTGCGCATCACCCAGGAGCAGGAGGAGCGCCAGCGCGCGCGCCTCGACTCCGTGCGCCGCGACCGCGACGACGCGAAGGTGGCCGAGGCGCGGGACCGGCTGGCGTTCGAGGCCGCCGACCCCGAGGCCAACCTGATGCCCGCGTTGATCGACGCCTCGCATGCGTACGTGACGCTGGGGGAGATGATGTCCACGCTGGGCGGGGTGTTCGGCCGGCACACGGAAGTGCCGAGCATCTGATGCCCACCCGCGTGCTGGTCGCCAAGGTCGGTCTGGACGGACACGACAGGGGCATCAAGATCGTGGCCCGCACGCTGCGCGACGCGGGCATGGAGGTCATCTACACCGGCCTGTTCCAGACGCCCGACACCGTTGCGTCCGCGGCGATCGACGAGGACGTCGACGTGGTGGGGCTCTCCATGCTCTCTGGCGCGCACATGACGCTCGCGCCGCTCGTGGTCAAGGCGCTGCGCGATCGCGGAAGCGATATCCCCGTAGTTGTCGGGGGGATCATCCCCGACCAGGACGCGGACGAGCTGCGGTCTGCCGGTGTTGCCGCCGTGCTCGGGCCCGGTGCCACCGCTGACGCGGTCGTCAGCACCGTCGAGTCGGTCGTCCGCTGAGACCGGGCGTCAGTGACGGGTCGGGACCGTCACACCGCGCACTCGGAGTCGCCGACCTCGCCCGTGAACGGGCCGGTCTCGCCGTAGTCCACGAAGAAGTCGGGGGCTTCGTCGGGCAGCGGGACGTTGTCCAGGTCGGCGAGCGTGGTGCCCACCTGCTTGGCGCCGCCGCTGCGTGACAGCCACCCCTGGAAGGTCTCGCCCGCCCCGCGTTCCTCGGCGAACCGCCGGACGACCCGTGCGACCGCCTCGGGTGCGTTCTTGGCGGGGAGGCGCAGTGCCTTCTCCCCGAAGTGGATCTGCTCGTCACCGATGTGGCCGCCGAGCAGCATCTGGTAGCCGGGCAGTGACTTGCCGTGGGCGCGGCGCTCCGCACCGAAGAACCCGATGTCGCTCGCATGGTGCTGACCGCAGCTGTTCGTGCAGCCCGAGATGTTGATGCGCACGCCGCCGACCTCGGCGAGGCCCTCCTCCTCCAGCTTCGTGCCGATGGCGTCGGCGAGACCGCGCGACTGTGTGACGGCGATGTTGCACGTGTCGGCGCCGGGGCACGCCACCACGTCACGGGCGAGCTCCGCGCCGGGCCGGGCCATGCCAATCGCGTCGAGACGCGCGAACAGCTCGCGCATCCGGTCGGGCTGCATCCCGCGGAACGCGATGTTCTGGCGGTTCGTCAGGCGCATGTCGGCGCCGAAATGCCGCTGGATCACGGCGAGCTCGCGGAACTGCTGGGCGGTGATGTCGCCGAGTGCGGCGTAGGCGACCGCGGAGACGGTGCCGTCGGCGGCACCCTGGATGACCGAGGCCTGCTCCCACCTTGTGAACGGGTCGCTGGAGCGGAGCTCCACGCGCACGCCCTGACCGATGCTGCTGACCTCTCCGTCACCGCGGCCGGCGGGGGCGTCACCCGCGGCCGTCACCTCCGGCGGGATCCCGCCGGGCCACGTGGACGAGGCGGGCAGGGTGGTGCGGATCTTGATGACACGGCGGCGCACCTCGTCGATGCCCAGCTGGTCCACCACCCACTTCAGGCGGGCGCGCAGCTTGTTGTCGCGGTTGCCCGTCTGGTCGAACACGCGCAGCACCGCCTCGATGGTGGGCAGCAGGTCCTCGCGGGTGGTGAAGTCCTCCAGCGCGAGCGCCGGGTGCGGGGTGGCGCCGAGACCGCCCGCGATGAACACGCGGAAGCCCTGCTCGACCGTGCCGTCCTCACGGGTGCGGGTGGCGGCGATGATGCCCACGTCGTTGAACATTGCCTGGCCGCAGTCAGTGGCGCATCCGCTGAAGTTGACCTTGAACTTGCGCGGCAGGCGCTGGCCCAGCGGGTTGCGCACGAAGTGTCGGAACACTGCCTCCGCCCACGGGGTCACGTCGATCTTCTCCTCCGGGCAGGCCCCGGCGAGGTGGCAGGCCATCACGTTGCGCACGGTGTCGCCGCACGCCTCGCGCGAGGTCAGCCCGACCGCCGCGATGCGGCGGAGGAGCTCGGGGATGCGGCGCAGCTCCACGAAGTGGAACTGGATGTTCTGGCGGGTGGTGATGTGGCCCCAGCCGCGCGAGAACTCGTCGGCCAGGTCGGCCATCACGTCCCAGTGCTCGGGCCGGATGGACCCGGCGGGGAACTTGATGCGCACCATCTGGTTGGTGCCGCCCTGGCGCTGGCCGTAGACGCCGTTGTTCAGGCGCATCACGCGGAACACGTCGTCGCTGATCTCGCCGTTTAGGTACTGCTCGATCGCGATCTCGAATCGTTCGATGTCGCGCTGCTGCTCCGCGTCGAGGTCGCGGGGGACGGGTGCCGGTGCGATGGTCATGGTTGTTCTCCTATTTCCTTCAGTGCGTCTGCGAGGGCGGTGCGCAGCCGTCGTGCGTTGGCGGCCGAGAGATGGGCGACAAGCCCCTCGCCGGCGCCGCCCAGCGGCTCCACGGTCAGTTGCACACGGGGTTCCGCGTCGTCGTAGTCGTCGCTGACCGCGACGGTCCACGCGACCGGTGCGTCGTCGAGTCCCTCGGGGTGCTCGCTGAGGTCCAGCTGCACGACGTCGATCGACCTGCGCATCAGCGGCCCGCCTTCCGGTCGGCTGCGGCCGTTGCCGCCGCGCCGCTCGTTGGTGCCGGGGGGGAGAAATCGAACGCGGCCACCGCGCCGACGACGATCGTCGACGGTGCGGAGATGTCGGCGGCACCGAGCCCGGCCAGGTCCGTGCGCACCACCGTCTGCCCGGCGCGGGTGCCGTAGCGCACCGCGGCGACAGGTGTGTCGGGGGCGAGCCCCCCGTCCATCAGGCGGCGCGCGATGATCGCGCGCTCGGCGACACCCATGAGGATGACCACCGTTCCGCCCACCTTGGCGAGGGCCTCCCACTCGATCGCCGACGCGCCGCCCTTCTCGCGGTGGCCCGTGACCACGGTGAACGCGGGCGAGACGTTTCGGTGCGTCACGGGGATGCCGGCGGCCGCGGGGACACCGACAGCAGAGGTGATGCCGGGCACCACTGTGTGCGGCACGCCGGCCTGCAGCAGTGCCTCGGCCTCCTCGCCGCCGCGGCCGAACACGAACGGGTCCCCGCCCTTCAGTCGCACGACCTCCAGTCCCTGGGCGCCGAGATGCACGAGGAGGGTGTTGATGAGGTCCTGGGGGGTGGGGTTGCCGGGCTTCTTGCCCACGTCGATCAGCTCCACACCCGGCCGCGCGAGCGCGATGATCTCGTCGCTCGCGAGCGCGTCGTGCACGATCACGTCCGCCGCCGCGATCAACCTCATCGCGCGCACGGTCAGCAGTTCGGGGTCGCCGGGCCCCGCACCCACGAGATGGACGGTCACCGGGCCACCTCCACCGCGAGGAGCGAGGAGTCGATGCCGAGATCGTCGATGGCACGGGCGATGATCGGGGCCCAGTCGATGTCCTCAGTGCTGCGTCCCTGGGCGTGCACCGCCGCGCGCTCGGCCGCGAGGGAGTCGACGAGCAGCGAGAACTCCGGTCCGATCGCCGACTCGAGGCGCGAACGGAGGAAAGAGGCGAGGGCGGGGGAGGCGCCGGCAGTGGACACCGTGATCATCAGCTCCCCGCGGCGCATCGTGGCCGGCAGTGTGAACGCGCACCGCTCCGGGTCGTCGGCCGAGTTCACCCAGATGTTGCGGATCTCGCAGTCGTCATAGATCTGTTGGTCGACACCGCGCACACCCGTTGCGGTGATGACGAGGCGGTAGCCCGACACGTCACCGATCCGGTACTCGCGCTCGATCGTGCCCACGGGAAGGGCGCGGAGTTCGTCGAGAATCGACGGGGCGAGGACGGTGACGTCGGCATCGGCGAGGAGAAGCTGCTGCACCTTGCGCAGCGCGATGCGACCGCCGCCCACGACCAGCACGGGCCGACCCGCCAGGTTCAGGTTGATCGGAAACTGCCCCATGAGGAGTGCAGGTTAGCCAATTCCCGACAAATCCAGTCAGAATTATGGACAATCCTCTGTGGGGGTCCGGACCCGGGAAACACCCATTATTTGCGCCTCCCATGGCGGGTACCGAAGAAAAACCGATCCACCCTTGCCCCACACTGCCTCCATGACCAAGTCGAAGTTGCCCCTCCTCATCGTGCTCGTTGCCGTGGCCGCCCTTGCGGTGGCTCGGTTCGGGGATGCGCGGGACTCCGGCGGGGAATCGCTCGAGTGGGGCACCTGCTCGGTGCTGTTCGAGATGAGCGAACGCTTCCAGTGCGCCAGTCTTCGTGTCCCGCTCGACCACTCCGACCCGGACGGCCCGAGGATCTCGTTGTCCCTCGTGCGCCTGCCCGCTGCAGGGGAGAGGAAAGGCGTGCTGCTGACCAATCCCGGCGGCCCCGGGGCATCGGGCAACAGTTTCCTGAGGGACTTCGGGGCCGATCTCGCGGACAAAGTTGATCTCTCCGCCTTCGACATTGTCGGGTTCGACCCGCGCGGTGTGGGTGCGTCGGCACCTGTCACGTGCTACTCCGACGAGGAGATCGACGAGTGGATGTATCTCGATGACACGCCCGACAACTCGGCAGAGCAGGCCTTGTTCGACAAGTGGGACGCCGACGACACGGACCAGTGCACGGAGAAGTACGGCGACGACCTGCGTCACTTCTCCACGGAGTCCGCGGCACGCGACATGGACCTCATCCGTGCGGCCATGGGGGTGGAGACAATCTCTTATCTCGGCATCTCGTACGGGACGCATCTCGGCGGTGTCTATGCGTCGCTGTTCCCGGATCGGGTCCAGGCGATGATGCTCGACGGTGGGTACGACAAGGAATCCGACTCGGTCGAGGAGGATTACCTCACCCAGGCCCGCGGGTTCGAGGAGTCGTTCGACCGATGGGCCTTCTGGTGCCAGGAGCAGGCTGCCTCGTGCGCATTCCGTTCCGCAGATGTGCGTGGTGCGTGGGTGGATCTCTACGACCGACTGGACCGGGAATCGATACCCACGGGGACGGATCGACAGGCGAACCACAGGGTGCTTCGCTCGGCCACAATCTCGTTGCTCTATTCGCGCGAGGGATGGTCCTATCTGGGTGATGCTGTCGCTGCTGCGGCCGCCGGGAACGGAGCGGACATCCTGTGGTACGCGGACTACCAGAACGGTCGTCTCGAGGACGGAACATGGGGCAACGACAGCATCGCTCGGGGCGTGATCCTGTGCTCATCGGGTCTCGGACGCACCAATCCACCCGACCCCGCCGCACTGCTTGCCACGCTGCGGCGGGTTGCTCCGTGGTACTCGATGGGGGTCGAGGTCGAGGATTTCGAGGACGTCGAGTGCGAACCCGAGTACGGCGACGGCAAGGTGTTCCCGGTTCGTTACTCGGGCACGGCGCCGGTGGTGGTTGTCGGTGGTCTTCGCGACCCTGCCACCCCGTTCCGCTGGTCGGAGGAGCTCGCCGCACGTCTCGGTGACGCCGCGCGCCTCGTCCCCGTGGATGCCGACGGTCACTCGCACATCGTCACTTCGTCGTGCGTCAACCAGGTTGCGTCCGCGCTCTTCAACTCGGGGGAACTCCCGGCCGCAGACAAGAAGTGCTGACCCCACCGGGTCCCCGGTGGGAAGCGCCGGTCAAGCCGGGGTGAGTGTGGAGGCGTCGGCCCAGTAGGCGTGCGTGCCAGAGCAGATCCGCTCGGGCAGGCGAACCCTGGCGATCGGACCGTCAGCGGGGTTCTGCGCGTCGAAGATCGCGCAGTGACTCTCGTCGTTCACCACGTCGGTGGTGTAGGTCAGCAGGTAGCCGTCGTCCTCCGACGTCGCGGCGGGCCGCGGCGCGAACACGGTCTCGGAGCAGTAGGTGCCCTCGGGGAACGCGTACGTCTCCATCCGGCCCGTGGTGACGTCGTGCTTGATGATCCCCTCGAACGTGAACCAGCCCTCGGTGGGAAGTGCCGAGTAGGCCCACCGGTACGGTCGGCCCGCCACGGTGCTGTTGACCATGCCGAACTCGGTGATCGTGTCGCTCAGCGGGCCCTCCTTCGTCTCGCCCGTGCGCATGTTCATCTGCCAGCGCCACGGGATGGACCTCATTGCGTGGAGGTCGAGGTAGCGGAAGAGGCGCTGGTCCACCGTGGCATCAGGCGGCAGGGACGGTGCGGGGTCCTGCTGGAAGTACCCGTCGACGATCACCCAGTCGCCGTCCTCGTGGGCGTTGATCCAGTGGAGGACGAAAGTGGCCGTGAAGTCGAACCAGCGGATCTGGTCACCGCGACCGTTGCGCGGGATCACGCCCAGCCGCATCGGCATGTCGGGATGGAACTTGTTCGCGTAGACACCCTTGGGGATGAGGTCCTCGTCCCAGAACAACGGGCAGTCGTTCAGCACCGCGTAGTTCTGCGTGAAGCACATGTCGTGGGGGAGACGCGGCCCGGGGAGCTCGATGGGCTCGTACGTGGTGAGCGCACCGGTGCGGTCGACCACGCCATAGTGCATGAACGGCGCCGTGGTGCCGTAGTTGAAGAAGAACAGCTCGCCCGTTGCCTCGTCCACCTTGGTGTGCGCCGAGACGCCGGCGGACGGGAACCTCCCGTTCCATGACTCGGTGCCCATGTCGGCGAGCGTCACCGGGTCCAGCCTGTACAGGTCGCCGCATTGGTAGAAGCTCGTCAACGCGATGCCGCGGTGCACCACCACGTCGGTGCTGGACGCGTCCTTCATGCGGGTGCGCGCACCCCAGCCGTCCTCGCGCAGCGCCTTTCGCGGCGACTCCGCGAGGCCGGACCACAGCGCCTCGCCCGCCTCCAGTTCCGCCGCCAGGCCCTTCGTCCGCACGAACCGGTTGCGGTACTCCACGTGCCCCTCGCGGAACGACATGGAATGCAGCATGCCGTCGCCGTCGAAGGGGTGGTAGCGCTCGCGGTTCGGCACCAACGGGTTCTCGCAGTTGCGCAGGTACACACCGTTCAGGTCGGAGGGCAGCTCCCCCTCCACCGGCGGCTCGAGGTCCGTCCACTCGCGGTTCTGCGGTCTCCACGCTCCGGTGCGGTACGGATGCGTGTCGTCGGCGGGCAGGAGCGACACGAACTCGTGCTCAAGTTTCGGTGACATCTCGTACCCCCCGCACCGGTCGCGCCGTGCGCGCGCCGTGTTCTCACAGTAGGCGAACCCCCGCCGGGGTCACCAGCGGATCTCGAACCAGCGGCGCAGCTCCGACCCCGCGGTGACGAGGTGGGGGGAGTCATTCGGGCCGTTCGGAGGACCGCTCTGGGGCTCGATGCAGATGCCGTGCTCCCGGCCGTCGAACACGACCCAGTGGGAACAGTTCGAGTGCAGTGTCACCCGCAGGTCGTCGCCGAAGCGCACCGCGGGGTCCGCGAGCGGGTCCGCGAAGCAGTCGTCGATTCCCTTCACCTGCGGCTTGACCAGGCGGCCGGTGGGGATCCCGTCGGCACCGCGCTCGTACATCGCCCCGAACTCGAACGAGGCCTCGCAGGGCCGCGCGAACCACGGGTGCCAGCCCACTTGCGCCGGCATCTCGTCCCGCGCGGCGAGGGACAGCTCGAACCGCACCTTCCACGGCTGCACCGAGACGGTGTGGAACACGACGCCGCGGAACGGCCACGGCGGTGCGAGCTCGAGACGCATGACGATGGCCGAGTCCGACTTGTCGAAGATGCGCCACTCGGCGTCGTGCGCGTACCCGTGCATCGCGTGCGGCGGGGCGTTCCGCGGCAGTTGGTGCGACGTCCCGCGGTGGCGCAGGACCCCGTCACGCACGCGTCCCGCGAACGGCACCATGGGGTAGAGGCCCCATTCGAACCCGCCGAGGCCCGCGGCGGCACCCGAGATCACCTCTGTCCCGCGCACGTTGAGGGACGTGACGCGGCCCCCGTTTGCCGGGTCGACGAGGACTGTCGCGTCACCGGCGGAGATCGCGAGGGCAGCCACGACGGAGACGATAGGTGCGCGCGTGCACCAGTAGCGTGGCACCCCGTGCGTGGCCTCGGGACCCTCATCAACACGGCGACCGTGCTCATCGGCGGTTCCGTCGGCTATTTCGTCGGCCACCGCATCCGGGAGTCGGTCCGCACCACCGTGGTGCAGGTCATCGGCATCGCCACCATCGTCCTGGGCGTCAGCGACGCGCTGGACACCCGCAACCTCGTCTTTCCGCTCGTCGGCATGGTTCTCGGCGCGGTCGTCGGTGAGCTCCTCCGCATCGAGGACCGTCTCGAGTCGCTGGGGGAGCGCCTGAAGCGCAGGTTCGCGAAGGACGACAGCGACGGCAGGTTCGTCGAGGGGTTCGTCACGGCCACGCTCCTCTTCTGTGTCGGGCCGATGACCATCCTCGGCGCCATCGAGGACGCCAGCGGCAAGACACCGCAGCTCTACATCATCAAGGGCACTCTCGACGGCTTCATGTCGATCATCTTCACTGCCACCTACGGCATCGGCGCCATGTTCAGCGCGGCCGGGGTGCTGGTGGTGCAGGGGCTGCTCACGCTCGGCGGGACCGGCATCGACAGCCTCCTCGACGACCGCATGCGCACCGAGCTGTTCGCGGCCGGAGGGTTCGTGGTGCTCGCCATCGGCCTGAACCTGCTGCGCATCACCAAGATCCGCCTCGGCTCGCTGCTCCCCGGTCTGGTGCTCACCCCCGTGCTGGTCGCGCTGTTCGCGCGCTGAATCGACGGGGTTACCCGTGCGTCCCGGGCTCATTTGGGCAAATGGCCCCTTTTCCCGTCGTTCCGGGCCGGGCGCGGGACCTGCGGTGCCAGGGCACAAGTAGGCTCGTACCGATGTTCCGCACCCGTCTCG
>Ga0078894_10004932_pt1 | contig 10241 bp, 6 predicted proteins | sample LauGreSu1BDMLBSD_2_FD_67506 | JGI IMG/M metagenome (GOLD analysis project Ga0078894, IMG submission 67506) | Freshwater lake microbial communities from Lake Michigan, USA - Su13.BD.MLB.SD (version 4) (version 4) | ecosystem: Environmental > Aquatic > Freshwater > Lake | place: Lake Michigan, USA...
GCGTTCTACCACCCGTTCCTGCTTGCCTTCTCGATCGGCGTCGTGTTGGCGGTGGCCGGCATCGTGCTGGTGCTCGGGCGTGGAGCCATCCGCTCCGGCGTCAACGAGTCCCGGTGCAAGTACGAGGTGGTGGGGTGGATGGAGGAGCTCGCGCGCCATCCGCGCACGTTCATGGTCGGCACGGGGCTGGCGTTCGCGCATGCCCGGGCGGACGCGCTCGTGCGGGACTACCTCGGCGCTCGCCGGGACCACTTCCGCGTGCTGATGCGCCAGATCGGTGCGCTGCTCGCGCTCGAGGCGATCGCCGCGACGTTGCTGCTGGTGCTCGGTGGCTGGCTCGTCCTCAATCAGCAGCTCACGCTCGGCCAGCTCGTGGCCAGCGAGATCATCGTGTCCGCCATCGTGGCGTCGATCTCCAAGCTCGGCAAGCAGTTCGAAGCCTGGTACGACGCCGTCGCGGCCGTGGACAAGCTCGGCTACCTCGTCGACCTGCCGATCGAGCGCCGCGGTGGGCAGTCGGCCCCGGCCTCCGGTGCGGGTGCGTCCGTGGCGGCCCGCAGCCTCGCGTGCACCAAGCCTGGTGCGCGCGGCATCATGGCGCCGATGGACCTCGATGTTGCGCCGGGTGAGCGCGTCGCGCTCCTGGGCTCCCGCGGCAGTGAGGCCGGAGTGGTCCTGGAATCGATGCTTGGACTCCGTCAGCCGCAGTCAGGTGACCTTGCGGTGGATGGGCTCGACGTCCGTTCGTGGGATCTCGCCGCACTGCGGGCGAAGTCGCTGCTCGTGCGTCCGGGTGAGGTGATGACCGGCTCGATCGCCGACAACCTTGCGCTGGGTGATCCGTCGATCGACGACCGCAGGATGCTGCAGGCGCTCGACGAGGTCGGGTTGCTCGGTGCCGTGCGTGGGCTTCCGATGGGGCTGCGGACACCGGTGGTGACCGGTGGGTTCCCGCTCTCGGAAAGCGAGTCGGATCGCCTCATCGCCGCGCGGGCGATCGTGCAACGGCCATCCCTGCTGCTGGTCGATGGTCTGCTCGATGGGCACGAAGGGACGCGCGATGCACTCGCCGCCGCACTGTTGAAGGCAGACCGGCCCTGGACCGTGATCGTCGCCACCACCGACCCGAGAGTCGCAGCGCTGGCGGGCAGAACGGTCGAGCTGGCGCATCCGCAGGAGCCGTCCCATGCATGATCCGATGCCGCTTGAACCGCCCCCCATGCCGGTGCTCGCCATGGCGGGCAACGCCCGGCGGTCGCGCCTGCTGGCTCGCTTCCTCGCGTTGCTGTCGGTCCTGCTCGTCCTGTCGCTCGTCGTCGTCCCCTGGCAGCAGTCCGTCCGGGGCAGCGGGCGCGTCATCGCGTTCAATCCGCTCGACCGGCGTGCGAACATCGAGGCTCCCGTTGAAGGCCGTGTGCGCCGGCTGAACGTCGTCGAGAACCAAGTGGTGAAGCAGGGCGACGTCCTCGCCGAGATCCAGGACAACGATCCGAACCTGCTGCTGAACCTGCGGCTGCAGCACGATGCCGCCATCGCACGCAAGGCCGCCGCGGAGCAGCGCATCGTCGACCTGGACCTGCAGATCGAGAGTCAGGAGCTGGCCAAGCCGCAGGCCGTCGATGCCGCCCAGCAGCGGGTGAATGCGGAGCAGTTCGTCGTCGAGACCAACGAGATCAACGCGCGGCGCATGGAGCAGCTGCTCTCGACCGGGGACATCTCGCGCCGCGACTGGGAGCTGACCAAGCTCGCGCTGGACAGCGCGCGCGCCAACCTCGCCGCGGCGAAGGCCGTGCTCGAGCGGACGGCCCGCGACTACGACGCCACCATCGCGAGCACCAAGGCGAGCCGGGGCACCGCCGAGGCCGAGCTGGCCACGGCTGCCCGCGACATCGCCGCCATCGACATCCAGATCAGCAAGACCGAACAGCAGGTCGTCCTCGCTCCGCGCGACGGCATCGTGCTCAACGTGGCCGCCACCGAGGGCGCGTACCTCAAGCCGGGCTCGCCGATCTGCGTGCTCATCCCGCAGACCGACGAGCGGTTCGTCGAGGCGTGGATCGACGGCATGGACATGCCGCTGGTCGCACCGCGCGGGAGCGAGGCAGGCTCGGGCGTCGGCAGTCGTGTCCGCCTGCAGTTCGAAGGCTGGCCCGCGGTGCAGTTCGTCGGTTGGCCGAGCGTGGCCGTGGGAACCTTCGGTGGCGAGGTGATGTCGATCGATGCAGTCGACGACGGTGCCGGCCGCTTCCGCATCGTGATCCGTCCCGACCCCGAGGATGCCCCGTGGCCGGGAACGCAGTACCTGCGGCAGGGTGTTCGTGTGAAGGCGTGGGTGCTCCTGCGCACCGTGCCGCTCTGGCAGGAAGTCTGGCGGCAACTCAACGGCTTCCCGCCGGTGGTGGCGCCGAAGGAGCCATCCGCGAAGCAGCCCGCCGAGTGAGTGCCTACGCCGCCTGCTCGTCGGCATCCAGTCCGTCGGGTTCGTCCGCGAGTTCGTCAAGCAGCCAATCGAGCTTGCCCAGGCCGAGCAGCGCGAGGCCGCAGAAGATGGGCATCGGCGACACGCGTGCGATCATGTATCCCTCGAAGATCGATCCGGCGAGGTACATCATGAGCATGGCCACGAAGAGATCGACGAGCGGATGGGCATCCGGCACGTCCCTCGTCCGTCGGACCATGGTGACGCACCGGGAGATGATCCAGATCACGAAGGCCACGAGGCAGGCGGCTGCGAAGATGCCGTACGAGGCGGCGGCATAGAGGATGCTGTTTTCGCTCTTTTCAGAGGCCCCCGTACCCACGCCGATGATGGGCGACGACATGAACTGGCTCACGAGGATGCCCCACGCCTGCTCACGGGTATTGTCGCCGGAGAGGAGCCTGCCGAAGGGGAGCGAGATCCCGATTGCATCGACGAGGATGGTCAGCAGGAAGAACGACAGGCCGACCACCGGGATCACGATCACGATGCGCCCCAGGCGGCGCACGGAGATGATGCCCAGGCCGAGCGTGAGCAACAAGAGGCCGGTCCTGCTTCCCGTTGCCGCGATCACCCCGACACCGAGCACGGCGATGACGACCCACAGCAGCCGTCCGGCGATGGACCCGTGGTAGAAGAGCCAGACCGCACACAGGACCTGGAAGGCCGACAGGCAGGCCATGAACTGGGGATTGGCCCCCATCCCGATGAAGCGGTAGGTGTTGCCGATGAAGGCTCGGGAGGGATCCAGCACGAACTGGACGGCGGTCGCGGCGAGGGGGAGCAGCGCCGAGAGGGCGACCACGCGGGGGATGGAATCCAGGTCCTCCCACCGGTCGATGCGGCGACCCGCCACGAGCATCACCGCACCAAAGGTCAGGATGGTGAGGAGGATCGTCAGCACGGCATCCGGGACGCCGGCGTGCACCGCCCGGATCAGGCCGATGAGGATGCCCATCAGCATGAGGTAGAGCAGGGGCCGGACTGCGCCCCCGACCGAGGAGGGCGGGACGAGCAGCCACCCGCAGGCGAACGTGCCGAGGGAGACCCCTGCCAGCACGATGTTCCGCTGTTCCTGCAGCGGGTACATCCATTGGATCCACGGGCTGCCGCGGTAGTCCGTGGCCACGCCGATGCTCGACATGAACAGCATCGCGAGCAGGCCCAGCATGGCCGCCCGCCGGTCGACGGCGGTCAGCACCAGCAGCAGGATCCCCACGCCGATGCCGACGGCGAGGAAGGTTGGATTGATGCCGCTCATGGACGGAGCGCTCCATCGATGAGACCGGGCAGGCCAGCCCAGAATGCCGGCGTGCAGGAGCCCGGATCGTTCCAGAGCAGGGCTTCCACGATGCCGCGGCCTTGCGCCAGGCCGAGCGCGCCCTGGAAGTACGCCGCATCGGAGACGAGCCGATCGCCGCCTTCCACGCGCTCCTGGATTCCCTCGATCCAGGGACAGATGCGCGTCGGTGGTGTCCCGCCGAACGACTGCTCGATCCGTCCGAGCGCGATCCGGTGGAACTCGAGTGAGGCCTGGGTCGGGGGGAGCCCGCGGTCCTTGCCCCACGCCGACGCCACCGGGTAGAGGTTTGGGGCCTGCATCGATGAGCGACCGCGGTGGATCGTCTTCAGCCAGGGGTTTCGCGGATCCACGTCGTATCGATCGTCCACACCGTCGAAGGAACTGGAGAGGACGTAGTTCGACCAGAGGCAGGAGGGCCAGAGGGATTCGATCGTGGATCCGACGGCCGCGGCGAGCGCTGCGCTCGAGGCGGAGAACAGGATCCCCTGGTACCAGCATGCCCACTCCCGGTTGACGGGGTCGAACCACGTCCGGGCCCGGTCGGGAGTCAGCCGCCCACCACGCTCCCACAGCACCGACAGGGGTTCGCCGAATCCCTCGATGGGCTCGACGCTCCACCGTCGGTCGAGCATGGCGGCGAGGAATGCACCGACCCCGCCGCGTGCCGAGGCGACCACCTGCGGCCACTCCTCGGAATCGAAGTGGAACCGCGTCGGTGGAGCCAGGGCAGGCATCTTCGAGCAGGCGTTGGCCAACTGCTCCGCGAACTGCCGGAACCACGGTGCAGACTGGCGAATGCCCTGGCTGAACCACGGCGTGATCCAGGGCGCCTCGCACGAGCCGTCGGCGAGCCCATCGGCAGGGTGGGCGAAGAGCGCGGTCGTGGCCGTCCGCCGCCAGGCAGCCCCGTCCGGTGGTCCGCCGCCCATGCCGAAGTTCTGGAGCAGCACGGCGACGTCCCCGGGCGCGAGCCTCGACTGCATGGTGCGCATCCCGACGCGACCGGCCGCGTCCTCGGGCCGCAGCGAGTCGACCGCCACACGGACCAGCGGGCGGATCCTCGGATCACGCTGGGAGGCTCCGATCGGTTCGTCCCAGGTCCAGAGCCTGAACGGCGGTGGTGAGCCCCCGGACGACTCCCGCACGCGGATGCCGCGCGAGGCGATGCCGGAGGTGGCGCACAGCCCGAGGATCGCCACGGCATCCCGGCGGGTCAGTCGGCGCTCATCGGCGTGCATGCGCCCATCCTAGTCCCCACGCCGTCCTCCTCATCGCGTGAGGCCGTACATGGCTTCGAACCTCGCGGCGATTCGGTCGGTCGCGAGGTGCTCGAGCGTCCATGCGCGTCCGCGCGCAGCCCGGGCCGCGAGCTCGGCGCGATCCTGCAGTGCGCCGGTGATGGCTTCGGCCACGGCGTGCGCGTCCTGCGTCACGATGAATCCTGCGCCGCTCGACTCGATCTCCCGCCAGGTGTCGACGAGGTCGGTCGTGACCACCGGCAGGCCCGCTGCGAGGGCCTCGAAGAAGGCGAACCCGAAGTTCTCCTGGCTCGACGGCAGCACGAAGAGATCGCTGGCCGCGAAGAGCGACAGCTTGAGCGGGCCGCCGACGTGGCCGACGAACGAGACGGGCATGCCCGGCCCGAGGTCGTCCGCCATGCGTCGCATCCGAGCCTCGTAGGCCGGATCGCCGGTCCCGGCGATGATGGTCCGCAGGCGCAGCCCTCGGCGGGCCAGGAGTGCCAGAGCGCCCAGCAGGTGCTCGATGCCCTTCTTCGCCGAGATCCTGCTCAGGAAGAGGATCATCGGGGGGCCGGCGGGATCGAGCCCGAAGGCCACTCGCGCGGCGGCGCCATCGGGCTTCGTCGAGAAGGGCCCGAGGTCCATGAGGTTCGGGATCACGATCGCCCGGCCGCGGGGGAACCACTTCACGCTCTGTTCGCGTTCCGCCTCCGCCGTGCAGTGCACGGCGACCGCCGATTCGAGCATGCGCCTGCCGCCGAGCGCGAGGAAGGCGCGCTTGCGGAGGCGTCCCTGCGCCATGCACCAGTCGTCGAGCATGCCCCGGAGGCTGACGAAGACCTTCGTGCCGCATGACCGCGCGACGGCGGCAGCCTGGAGGTTTGCAGGTTCCCACACGCCGTGCAGGTGCAGGGCGTCCGCGTCCTTCAACCAGGCCCGGAGGCCCCTGAGCGCGGACGGCGTCATCAGCCGGCCCCGGATCGACGGCAGCACCGTGGCCGTGCCGTGCCCACCATCGGTCACCCAGGATGCGGGAAGGTCCGGCCCGCTCAGGCAGGCCAGGCGGGTCGCGTGGCCGCGGGCGTTCAGCACCCGGACCAGCGTGGTGACGGCATTCGCGGGACCGCCTCGGCGGAAGTCAACGTGGTCGAGGAAGTGGACAATTCGCATGGTGCGATCCGCGTCGCGGGATCCTGCGGGACCGCGGTAGAGTACGAGCGGATGTGCGGATTCGCAGGCATCGCTGATCCCGCCGGCCGGCTTGCCGACCTGGCGGCTGCCGTCCGGGGCATGGCGTCGACGCTGTTGCTCCGTGGTCCCGATGACGAGGGGTTCTGGCACGATCCTTCGGCCAGGGTCGCCCTTGGCTTCCGGCGCCTCGCGATCCAGGATCTCTCCGAGGGTGGCAGGCAGCCGATGCACTCCGCGTCGGGCCGGTACACCGTCGTCTTCAATGGCGAGGTCTACAACTTCAAGGAGTTGCGGTCGGAGCTGACCGGTCTGGGCCATGCGTTCCGCGGGGGTTCCGACACCGAGGTCATGCTCGCGGCGTTCGAGTCCTGGGGCGTCGAGCAGTCCCTCCGGCGCTTCAACGGGATGTTCGCGATCGCCCTGTGGGATGCCCGCGACCGGACCATCACGCTCATCCGTGACCGCATCGGCGTGAAGCCGCTCTACTGGGGCCTGATCGGACCTGGCAACGACCTCCTCGCCTTCGGGAGCGAGTTGAAGGCGATCGATGCCCTGCCGCTGCCGAGGCTCCCCATCGACCGGGTCGCGCTCAGCCTGTTCGTGCGATTCGGCTACGTGCCCAGCCCGTTCAGCATCCGGTCCAACGTCCGCAAGCTCCAGCCCGGGCACCTGCTCCGTTGGCACCATGCTTCAGGGCGCTTCGAGGTCGAGCAGTGGTGGAGTGCGAAGGAGGCCGCCGAGCGGGGCAGCCGCGATCCGGTCACCGATTACGGCGAGGCCTGCGACCTCGTCGAGGACTGCGTGCGAAGCGCGGTCGCCGCACGACTCGTCGCTGACGTGCCGGTCGGTGCGTTCCTGTCGGGTGGCATCGACTCCTCGCTGATGGTGGCCCTGGCGGCGCAGGAGTCATCCAGCCGGGTCAAGACGTTCACCATCGGCTTCGAGGATCCGGACTTCAACGAGGCATCGCACGCAGCGGCGATCGCGAAGCACCTCGGGACGGACCATACGGAGCTCTACATCGCCCCGCGCGACGGGCTCGATGTCCTGCCGCTCCTCGCGGACGTCTTCGACGAACCGTTCGCCGACAGCAGTGCGATCCCGACCTACATCGTCGCGAGGCTCGCGCGCCAGCAGGTCAAGGTGGGCCTCAGCGGCGACGGCGGGGACGAGTTGTTCGGCGGATACGAGCGCTACGCGGTGTGCCGGCGCATCGAGCGCGGCTTCGGTTGGATGCCCCACGCAGCCCGGCGCGCGATCGGCATGGTCGCGGCCGGCGGTGGTTCCGGCCGCATCGGCCACGGCGCGGTGGCGCACCTGGCGAGGTTGCTCGGGGTGACGGGGCGTTCGTCGGCCGTGGACAGGCTCGGCAAGTTCGCGGCCATCCTCGCGCAGCCCGACGTGGACGGCTTCTATCCGGTGATGGCCTCCATCATCAAGGATCCGCTCGAGTTCGTCGTCGATGGGCGTGAGGGTCCGTCGCCCATGACGGATCCCGCGTGGCGTCCGAGCATCCCGTGCCGCCTGACGCGCATGATGCATGCGGATGCCGTCAGCTACCTGCCCGAGGAAATCCTGACCAAGACGGATCGCCTCACGATGGCCAACAGCCTCGAGGGGCGCGATCCGTACTGCGACTACCGGCTCGTGGAACTCGCCTTCCGGATCCCTGCATCCATGAAGATGCGGGGAGGCGTCGGCAAGGTCATCCTGCGCGACGTGCTCGCCAGGCATGTCCCGCGGTCACTCAACGTTGGCCGCAAGATGGGATTCGGCGTTCCGCTCGACGAGTGGCTCCGTGGCCCGTTGCGCCCGTGGGTGGAGGAGACGCTGAGCGATCGCCGGCTGCGCGATGACGGCTTCTTCAAGCCCGCGGCGGTCCGGGGCCTGTGGGATGCCCATCTGGCCGGTCAACGGAACGCGCAGTGGGAACTCTGGGTCTTCCTCTCGTTCTCCGCGTGGATGGACCGGTGGAATGCCGGCGCGCCGACGAACCATGGATGACGCTCCCCGACCGTCGCTCTCGGCCCACCTGATCCGAGGCACCGCGTGGGGCATCGTGCAGGTCGGGGCCCAGAAGGGTTGTGGCCTCGTCTCGTACCTCGTCCTGGCCTACCTCCTCCAGCCGGCCGACCTCGGTGCGGCGACGCTTGCGGTGAGCATCACGGCCATGCTCACCTTCGTCTATCCCGGTGCAGCGGGGGACCTGGTGGTCCAGCGCTTCGGGGACGGATCGACGCTGGTTGCCGCCGCAACCAGGCTTGCACTGCTCACGGGCGCGGGCGTCATGCTCCTCACGGCGGCGGTCGCTCCGGCCGTCGCGTCGTGGAACGCGGACGGCGCGCTGATCGGTCTCCTGGTCGTCGCTTCCTCGAGGGTGCTCTTCGAGGGCCTCGCGTCGGTGCCGCAGGCGATCGCACGATCGGAACTTCGCTTCGCCTACCTGTCCGGTGTGGAGAGCGCCATGGCGGTGCTCATGCTCTGCCTCAGCGTGGCGGCGGCCGCAGCGGGCATGGGTCCGTACGCCATCGTGCTCGCCGCGGGACTGGCGGGTGCCGCGAGGCTCGCCGTCATGGCGTGGTTTCGGCCATGGGCATGGCGCGAGCCTGGTGCGGGCAGGCTGGCCCGACGGCTCTGGCCCGATTTCAGGGCCGGAGGTTCCCAGCACTTCCTGAATGGCGTCTCGCAGAACATCGACTACGTGATCCTCAGCAGCTTCGCGGGTTCGGCAGCCCTTGGCCTCTACACCATCGCGTACCAGCTCGCGAGCATGGTCGCGGTGGTCTTCTCGTTCACGGTCGGCCTCGTCGCCCAGCCCCTCTTCACGCGCCTCGTGGATGAGCCGGATCGCCTCCGGGACGCCTACATGGATACCCAGGCAGTGGGGCTTGCGGTCTCATCCGTGTCGGCGGCCGCCATGGCGGTGCTTGCTCCCGTGGCGATCCCGGTCATGCTTCCGGAGCGTTGGAGTTCGGCGGGATGGCTGCTCTCGGTGCTTGCGCTCGGGTTCGGTCTCGGCTCCCTGCAGCCGATCGCCCAGTCCCTGATGAGGTCGCAGGGTGCATACCGCCATGTCTTCCGACTGCAAGTGGTCGCGGCCGCGGTGCTCGGAGTGCTGGTCCTCATCGGTGCATGGCTCGCTGCAGCCATGGGTGTGGCGGTGGCCGTTGCCGCCGCGACATGGATCAACGGCATCGTCCATGCGCTCGTCTCGGTTCCGGGATCCTCGCGCAAGCCCATGCTTGCCCGCGTCGCGTCAGGGGCCTGCTGCTCGGTGCTCGCGTTCGGTCCCGCGGGGCTGGGCCTCCTGGTCATCGCCTCCGGCTTGATGCCGTGGGCCCCGATCGGCTCCGTTCCCGCGGTTGTGCTGCAGGTGCTGCTCGTCGTGTTCGGCGTCGGGGTGTGGTGGCTGGTGGCCGGTTCGATGCAACCTGGGCTCCGCGCCGTGCTGTCGCAGCGGGTGCTCGGACGACGCTGATCCCCACGACGAAGTTGTGCCCGGCGGTGCGGCTGCTCAGTTCCGCGCCGGCCCCTGCGGGTCGAAGATGAACTTCTCGGTGTTCCAGTCGCCGTCCGGCGTCGCGGGGTCGCGGCTGCCCTGGGCGTTGGTCGTGACCTCGCTGTTGAGCGCCCACTCGGCGTGCCCGTCGGCGAACAGCAGGTGACCGCCTTGGAAGTGGCGCGCGGCGAGCCGCTTCCAGCTGCACTGCGAGCGATCGAGGTTGCGCGTGTAGTGGGGATCGTCCGGCGGCAGTTCCTGCGGTCGCCCGCGCAGTTCGACCATGAGCACGGTGCGATCCGCCTTGCCGATGTGCGCGTGGCTCATCAGGGTGCGGTCGGTCTCGGGCAGGCCGAGCTTGGTCAGGAAGGTGTTGTTGAGCCTGAGGTTCATGACGTAGCTGAACCAGAACTGGCGCTTCACGCCGCCCTTGCCGCTCTCGCCGAACTCCCAGGGCGTACCCGACTCGCTCGTCGCCGAGGGATCGGCCCAGACGGTGTTCGGCGCCGCCCAGCTCGAGACATCGCG
>Ga0078894_10004933_pt1 | contig 10238 bp, 7 predicted proteins | sample LauGreSu1BDMLBSD_2_FD_67506 | JGI IMG/M metagenome (GOLD analysis project Ga0078894, IMG submission 67506) | Freshwater lake microbial communities from Lake Michigan, USA - Su13.BD.MLB.SD (version 4) (version 4) | ecosystem: Environmental > Aquatic > Freshwater > Lake | place: Lake Michigan, USA...
TTCCGCTTCCTGTTGCGATTCCACTTCCTGTTGTGATTCCGCTTCCAGTTGTGATTCCTCTTCCTGTTGTGATTCCGCTTCCTGTTGCAATGCCGCTTCCGGTTGTGATGCCGCTTCCTGTTGTGATTCCGCTTCCTGTTGACACGCTACTACCAGATGACACGCTACTACCAGATGAGACGACACTTCCAGTTGCAATTCCGCTTCCTGTTGACACGCTATTACCAGATGATACGCTACTACCAGATGACACTCCGCTTCCAGTTGGGACGCCACTGCCACTGCCACTTACAACCTTCTGTTTGACAAATACCTTAAAAATGTCAGTAATATTTAACTTCAACACATTATGGAAAAACAGGACAATAATCTCGACCACTAGAAGAATCCACGCCAGTGTTTCCACAATCATTACAGATAACGGTTTCCCCTCATAGGTCATTGGTATTCCAGACACAAACAGAAACACATAGAAAACAGCAATAAACACGAGTGTGTATAAAATCGACGTCCAATCATTCACAAATTCACCAGTACCATTCAATATAGACACTATGGACTCTTCTTGGTAAGAGGCGGATGTATAATAGAAAAAATAGAACAAATATAATCCGAGTAAGCCTAACAGTGTAATATCTAGGACTCGACCGGTAAAGGACATTCCGCCAGATACCGGCACAAACAATTTAATCAACAAAAAAACCACCATATATATCGCTAAAAACCATAATAGAAAGAATAGGTTGGTCTTTGTAAATATATCAAATCCTTCAGTTTCGTGTTCGGACATATATCATATACAAAATCAGTAGACAATTATCCAACACGCTCCGGCATCCTGCGATATACTAAGCAATATGCGTGGGGGTTGACCACTGCCCTTTGTACATCATCTGTAGATATACATTCTATCTGTTCATCGTTGCAGAAATACCACTGTTTGTCATAGGTGTCTCGGGTAAATGCCACATAATGTCCTCCTTGCAGATTCCCCACATGACTACATACCCCCACCAACGAGTATTTATATTTCTCCGGATTATACCCCACAATATATTTGGACAGGTCTAATCCCCCCTCTTCGTGGGGATACTCAATCATATTCACATTCTTGCGGTCCCCATTAAATCGCTGTAAGGTAATCACCAGAATGGACGGACTACTCCACAACCGGATACGCTTACATATATTTTCTTTCTGGCCCGTTTTCTCATTAAACCACGCATTATCTCCTTCTAAATATTCGTCCCGCACAAATTCATCCAAACAGTTGTACAGGGTGGTAGCCCCAGCCGGAATGGGTAAATCGAGCTGGCTATACACCTCCGACTTGGAAGTATGCTTCACACCCCCATCGCGCGCCCATATTTCAGACATATAAATGCCGTTGAACATAGACACAATTTCGGAGTAATCCTTGGCATGTGCATCCAGATAAGCCTTATAACATTGTATGGCCATCTCATCAATCTCATTTTCGGGATTACCGCGGATTTTCGCCGTAATGGGTCGTGCAAGCACTTTATGCACACTCTCCGTAATGAACAACAAGAACTCGGTAATATCATTCTGGTTTCCCATGGCGAAGAGTTCGCGGCTCTTCGCTTGGGCAGTGAGCGACATCAAATGCAGGAATTTATGTGGCGCAACAATACGTTTCTCCTGCTTCGAGTTTTCAAACATTACTTGCCGCAGTTCTTTCCACCCGTTTACCAGATAAGAGTCTGGTGTGTCGCTGGCTGTGTTCCACGTTTGCAGAAGGTCGGTCAATTCATGTATTTGGTAGAGAAGTTGGATACATGAATTCATAAAACATGTGTTGCCTAGGTTTTGTAATCCTGGCGGTGGCATTCTTCCCAATAAATGTAAATGTAGATAGATGTTTTTATACTGTGTTTTTTTGCACAATATGTACTATGAATTACATATTGTATATGGGAGGATTTAGGCGAATAAATATATAGACAAGGTTTTATAATAACCTATCATGAATATGCCAAATAACGTGTTATATATTGTATCTGACCTGCAAAAATGCATTTCGGACATTACTGAATGCCACGAGCGAGTAATGTCCTCCTTTAATCAGAGTATTGGGAATTACTATGAAAATGCACATACAATGATGCGGTATCCAAATAATAATCATACCTTTGAGAACCGTGTGGCGATGCATTACGAACAAATGCAGTTTCATAACCAAATCATTCATCGTTCACTGACAATTGTGGAAAATGCAATGAACCAATTGGTATTGAATAACGGGAATCGAAGTGCTAGAACACGGACGGAACAGCGGCCGGTAGATATAAGTGCGGCGCGGCCACAAACGTCTCGTACCACGGACAACCTTATACAAGAAATGATGGCGAGTATTTTATCACCCACACCGCCGCCCCAGCGATTATCCCGATTCAGCACAACACCGCCTCCCAGTTTATATTCCCTGTTTTCCAGTGGGATTGGACCCAGTTTGGGGACTGGAATATATGGCTTTGATGCTACTATACAAATAGAACCTGCGGAAAACCTTACAAGAGCAGAAGTGGAGCAATATACCGAGTTGGTGGAATATCATGCGAGTAATTCGGACATGACGGAGACGCGTTGTCCCATTACGTATGAGGATTTTGTGGAGGGGGAGCAGGTGCGGCGAATTCGATATTGTCGTCATTATTTCAAAGACAGTGCAATTACTGGATGGCTACGTAATACTCGGGGGAGTTGTCCGGTGTGTCGCCATATACTTCATGATATGGATAATACAGTGGATTAAACGCTTCTACGTTTGCTTTGTAGTCTGCGGCGATAGGAGGATATAGACTGTGTTTCTTCTGGTTTTACGAGATTTTTTTCTGGGTTTGCGATATGTTTCACTGTCTTTCGTGAGCGTTTTAGGGGTTTGCCTAATAGAAAATTATTGGTGGGTGGCATACTTGTGGCCTTTGGTAAATCTATAACCTTCGGTAAACCTTGTTCCTTACCGGTAGATTTAGAAGTCTTATTTGGCGTATATTTCATAAACCACTTTTCATATTCCGGGGTTCCCCGTTTCAGTTCGTGGAATTTCTGCGCTTTTTCCATTCGCAAATCAATCTGCGACGGTTGTTTCCCGATACAATTCATACTGAATCGTTTTAAGACCCCACGTTGTTCCAACCGATTATGTTGTTCCACTTCAAACAGGAACTTCGCCATACACAAAATACGGGTTCGGAACTGCTTATACTCATTCGCATAAATAAAGGCCAAATAAAAACTCAGCATGGTGTCAATCGTCGCAACATTCACCTCGAATCCGTGTACCGTTATCTTGTTGTAATTATGGCACGCAATGGGTTCATATATGAACGCCACTGTATCTTCCCCCACACGCAGCTCAATACGCGCAGGAATGATTTCCCCAATCGCCTCATGCCTCACCCGATTTACTTTATGAATTCCATTATTCTTCAGTTCCTCCTCCACAATGGTCGCACATAAATCAATGTCTTCACTTAATACATCGAAATCCGGGTTTGTATGGTTCAATAATCGACGTGTATCCTTCGGCATATATTTGGCATACAGGTTGGCAGCATATCCACCAAAAAACACCGCACCCTGATAAACCAACGAATTACGCACTGTATAAAAAATCCGGTCAGATAACTCCTTGTTTCGAATATTCTGCATTCCCCGCTGGAAATTCACTTTCTTACAATCCACCAAAGGTTTTATAGGGTAGAATTTATTCAGCAAAATAAGACGTTTCAGCACCTTTTCCCAGCGACTTACATCACCCGCAGGGCGAGAAAGTTCTAAATACATGGACATACGCAAATAGTCCGGTGGGGCATACCTTATACCTGCACGGAGAATGGAATCATGCTGTATGGCTGCAAACAATTCAGGATGCATTTCGGTAATATCCGCCACGGGCACGAAATTGACATATACCTTAAATGTGCCATAATGCACCCCCGATTTCGCCTCAATATCCGTAAATCCCTCCTGCGCATAAATATCCGCGAGTTCTTTGGCATCCTCCGCAGCATTGGGCGAAAAGAAATCGTAGTCGGGGACTTCATATTCGCGGTTATAGAATTGCGCGTTCTTGGGCAAAATATTGTTTATGGCCGTTCCACCATAACAAACGAGTTTTTTGTGAATCAGGAATTTCTCCACGATTGTAATGATTTTCAATATATCCGCCGACAACGCGATTTTTTGGCCCTGGAGTTTTTCGCTCTCGTCCACTGCATGTCTCAGCACCGCAATTTCACATTCCTCAAATGTCATGGAATCATTGCAATGTTCATTATGATATTTTGTTCCGGTCATATATTCCTATATATCTTATATGACCGAAAATTACATACGTTTATTTACTTCTCCGCATAGTCATATTGCGTCGTGGCACAAAGTTCTTCCCATATTCAATTGCACGTAGCAATCTCAACTGACTCTGTGCATTTTTGAGCGAAGTACACTTGGCGAAAATACGCGCGGCCTTGCCGGTTCGTTTGTTTTTGGGTTTGTATACCCTATAACAATTCTTTCCTGGCATTTTGCGTGTACGAAATGGCATTTTTATATTATGAGGGTGTATAAATTTGTTCTAAATAGTGGGTGTGATTCACTGTTTAAATACAGGCGGTGCACACTTCTGAAAAATATATATTTGTATGATTGAAAATACAAATATATCAGCCCACTATGAGAATTGAACTCATGACCTCCAGTTTACAAGACTGGTGCTCTACCACTAAGCTAAGTGGGCACTGTATATAATTTAACTTAAATAAATATAATCGTCCGTTATTGACGCACTTTTCTAGTATATGGTACACCCATAGCGAGTGCGTACAAATACCGGAAAACAAACACTACTACTTGGTCTATTAAACTAATCCATGTAGGATATGTGATTGCTACAAGTATTATCGCTACTTTTATGTATCTAGGCATTGCTAAAATAGTTGGCGACTTCGAGAAAAAGAACAACATCGCCGTAAGTAATAGACAGGACAAATAAAACAAAATATACAACCAGTAGTTCACTGTTGATATTGTGTATGTCTTTGCCTGTTTGTATTTCATTTGCTGAACATCTTTTTGAATATCTTCCTGTTTATTTCCTACTAACTGCGAGTATAAGTCTTTTAGTTGGGCGTTTTCATTGATTTGTGCAAATAAGTCTTCGTTTTCAGATATTGTGTTTACAATATCAGTGCATGTGGTATATGGGTCATAACCAGAACCAGAACCAATCTCAGAACCAGCGACGGTCTCAGAGTCAGCAACGGCCTCATAGTCGGACCCAGACCCGGACCCAGAACCAGACCCGGACCCAGAACCAGACCCAGACCCAGACCCAGACCCATACAGTTCGCTACATAATTTAATTAATTCGTTTTTATCTATAAAAGGCATTTACCCATATAGAATGTATCTGGAAATTTCATTATAAAAATGCGTACTGCGTTGTCTCGGAGGGTGCAAATGGTGAAACTGCATTTGCACGTTGTCCTTCCATGGTTGTCATTCCCTGGCGAGGAACACATTTTTTCGCGGTTTCATCGTATGTGGTACCCACACTACAGCATCCAGAACCACCACAATCCTCAACTTGGGCTGCATCTAACAGATTTCCTTTCGCAGCAGCATCAGCAGCGGCAGCAGCAGCAGCAGAATCGGATGGGGCAATTGCAGGCGCTGGAAGGTTCAATGTATCGTAATCAACTTTATCACGTCCCATAATCTTCTGCACAGCGTAAATCACATAAATGATTACTCCCGCAATTATCAAAATGATAAGCAAATCAAATACAATGGACGGAATAAAGGTTAGCATAGGTTTCAAAAACGAGAGTAGTAATAATACGCCTAAAAAGATACAAACCATCAACATCATATTGGAATAATCCTGGGTTCTTTTGCGCACACTATCATTTAGAGCAACTTGTCTACTTTTAGCTAAAGCAGCATCATTGACTAATGAAGTTTGGTCGCTCAGCAATTGTTGTTCATTATTCACATACTCCGAAAATTGGTTTCCCGCATCAAGCAGGTTTGCCAAATTAGGAGCATATAAATATTGATAATTCGCACTTCCATTTCCTAAAGTGGTCAAATAACCAAGGTCTGTTACAGTTGTATCATTCGACATAGTATTATTGTTTATATATACAAAATCAATAGACAATAATATTTTTAGCGTAAAGATAATGCCACTATCGCTGAAATAGCAAATGTCGTCGCAGCAATAGACCCAACAACTAACAGATTGTTATATTGCATTTTTAATTCATTGCTGTCCGCTTCTAGACCGCTTACTGTGGTTTGATTTGTGTTTGGATGTACTAAATTATACAAGTCCATTGCATCATCGTAGGATACACCATTACTGTTATCATACTCGACAACCTTTCTACCATTAACCCCATTCTTCGTTTCCGCAGTGGCTGTTAATGTACCAAGTGAACCACTTAGTACCGAAAATAAATTGTTCGACTCATTTACTAAACTGGACCTTCCACCCCAGCCAGCAATCCGACCGGCTGCCGCAGCTGCCGCCTCTTGCGTCGTAGCACCCTCCACGAAATTCTCTTTACCGCCCATATACTTCTGTTTGAAATCACTGTATTTCATGTTCTGGATATTTGTCAATTCTGTCTGTGAGTCAATAATGGGTTGGTAAGCGTTTCCTAACGAATAATTGCTCGCATTTAATCTTGGCATGATACCTTTATCGTCTGCTTGTGTTCTTATATATAATGAAGATGTTATATTCTGTGGAGGCGCCGATACATTTGTAGCTAAAGATACCTGTCCAAAGGCAGGCTGTTTCGTAGTATAATAGCACGAATTCTTTACACTCTTAGGATTCCTTTTATCCTGCACAAAGAATGCCTGAGATGCGCCCTTTTCCGCTGCTAGTTTCTTACAGTCATCCTCATTCTTAACATCTACGCGTGTTAAATTGGCCGGGTTTGTCGGATACAAGTTTCCAAACCTACTCCAGTGTAATGCGGGCTTAAACACGATATCATTGAAAAAATTATTCTTTTCACGCGTAATTGGCTGCACTGTATTTATATCTTTATTAAATGCACTATATCGGTTGTTATATGGCAAAATATTCAAGTTATATGCGTTTATACCATCTACACTCGTTGTAGGGTAGGTTGCAGTTTTACTACACTTTGGGTTTTCGACATAGCCATATACAATCATTTTGTTTCCGTTCAGCGCAACTTTGTAATATCCGGATTGACTGTACAATGGCGTGGCAGCAGACAGTGTTTGGCTACTTCCGCCGCTTCCGTTATTGTTAGACGCGGATGTTATTAAAGCGGACAACCACACCGGATTGGCACGCGGCACAAGTCCGGGGAAGTTTCGGTCAACCACTGTGTTTCCGATATTGAGACGAAACCCATTTACGTCTTTCCCTTTTATCTTAAACACCTTGTCCACAATACTGATTGTCTGGCTTAGTTTTGGTGCTGCTGTCTCAAACAAACTCACGGATATATATCGTTTGTCCTCCGTCATTTTGTTAGTGGAAATGGAATAACAGTCAGCGCCGTTCTTGCCGGTAGATAATGCATACATGTATTTATTCATGACATAGGGAGCATTATTTTCTATAAGGGTATACAGGCCAATCACATCCTGTGGGTTGGAGGATTCCACAACCATTCGTAGTTTGTCAATGGTTGGTTTGACTGGCGTATTAGTAGCGGTACTATTAGTATTTTGTGTGGTACTTGACGACCTTAGACAAACATGAATACGTATCGGCACAATTTCATTGTTCTGCACCGTTGTGCTTTCTCGAGAGTTGTTTGGTATATAATTTAATATCGCTGCCGTTCTGAACCACGTTCTTAGCACATATTTTCCTTGGTCAAGATTGGAGACGCTTACTTTGATGTTGGTCGAGTTTCCACCTGTTTTCACGATGACATAGCCAAATAGTTCAACAGAGTAGTCCGTCAAAGGTGGTAACGTCGCTTCGATATTCTTAGAAGTACCAGCCGGGGGCGTAAAATTGAGAAAGAACGCATTGTCAAATAAACTGCTTACTTCCTTGCTGTTCGGCATAGTATATGCACCGGTGAACGCTTGGGTGTTTACAAACGGGATGTCATACGAGTTTAACGTTCTATAAGACAACCCATTTCTGGCCTTCATTTTGCGCATTTGCATTTGTTGGTTATATTCATCGTAGTTCATAAAAGCGTTAAATTTGCACGAGGCCGCTGTTTGGTTTCCACTCGCGAACTGTTTAAATCCGGTTTTTGATATACATACTGGGTTTGTATCGTCTTCATATACTGAGGGCAAACTAAATACGTTGTGTATGTTTTTGGGTGTTTGGTTCATTACGTCTGTGTGGTGTTTTGCATATCCAGTATATCCATTTGTGGTAGTAGACGGCGTTTGGTTTTCGAAATTTTCCGATTTTAGTGATACTGTTGCCGCTTTTGCAGTACTGGATGAGATTAATTTTTTAATAAAATTGATGGAGCTATTGTCGTCGGACTTGGTGTTATCGTTTGAAAATAGATTGGTCGATTGACAACCAAACTTTTCCCGTTTTACGGTTGTTGCGTTTTTTGAAAAACTTGAAGCTAACTTATTAATGATATTAAGGGGGCTGTTAAATGGGGGTGGCTCTGTTTTCTTGGTCGAAGCGTTCTTAGTCGAAGCACTCTTAGTCGAAGCACTCTTAGTCGAAGCATTCTTGGTCGAAGCACTCTTAGTCGAAGCATTCTTGGTCGAAGTATTCTTGGTCGAAGCATTCTTGGCTGAATCATTCTTAGTCGAAGCGTTCTTGGCCGAAGCATTCTTGGCTGAATCATTCTTGGTCGAAGCACTCTTAGTCGAATCATTCTTGGTCGAATCATTCTTGGCAGGTTGAACATTTTTTTTCGCTACATTAATTTCTTCTTTCTTAGATGAATTATTCGCCACGTCCGAACCCTTCTTTGTCGTATTGTTGTCTTGTTTCTTAACCGGAGTATTCGCCTTATTATCAGTCGTGGTTGTAGGGGTATCCACCACAGCCTTATTAGGAGACACCGGCGGCGCAGAAGCAACCTTATCATCCTTCACAGACTTATTTGGTCTAGTATCAGGCGAAGAATTCGTGTTTGAAGTGGGTTTCGTAGAAGCCACCGGTGGTGTAGAACCAACCGGTTGTTTTGACGTATTTGCGCTCTTTGAATCTGCAAGGCCTTCTATGATTGTAGTACCCATAAGTTTTTCATACCCTACATGTTGTGTTTTATATGGTGTATAACTTGACGGGTTTAACATGAATTATTAATATATTATATATATATTAAAAACTAAGTATATCTAAAAACTAGTATCTCAAATGTATAAAGATAAAATAAAGTAATGATGTCGCTAAAATAGAGACCAATGTATTCATATAAATAGCATTCAACTGCTGACCCTTCTGTTCGTTTGATACTGTTCCTGGAACGTCATTTATATAATCCATTTTTGCCTTGATAAAATCTCTGGTTTTGAGCAGATTTTCATATTGGGCATAGTCAATCTCACTGTTATATCTGTTATAAAATACAATCTGTGGATATGTGGATTCTGTATATCTGGGGTTTGTACTACTAGCAGTAACAATAGCATCTGTATTATACTTTATAATTTTTTTAATTGCCTTAGAATAAAGATTAATGCTGGCAGTTTCAGTTGTAGTACCATTACCAACAGCACTTTTCAAATCAGTAAATGCGGCACTTTGTAATTCAAAAATCGTTTTACCTGCAGACCAAGCGTTGTCGTGGCCCGCGTTCTGTGCAGGATAATGAATACTATTGTCTCTGCTGGTATACTTAATTATATTACCTGAACTATTAAATCTAACATTTGTAATTGGTATATAATCAATCGTAGGAGGCATTGTATAATATAACTATACTATACAATATTATTATAAAGTTCGCACCTATTATAAATGAATAAAAGCCATATACAACAATGATACGACTGCAATTGCCACTAAAGTATTTGTATAAGTAGCATTGATAAACTGACTATGTTGTTCGTGGGTTAATGTGCCGGGAACACCATTTATATAGTCCAATTTGGCCTTGATATCATCTCTCGTCTTAATCAATTTTTCATATTCTGTGTAATCAATATCACCATTATATTGGTTGTAAAATACGACCTCGTAGTCGCCGGAACCATCGGAATTTTTGTTTTTTATGCCTTTATTG
>Ga0078894_10004934_pt1 | contig 10238 bp, 5 predicted proteins | sample LauGreSu1BDMLBSD_2_FD_67506 | JGI IMG/M metagenome (GOLD analysis project Ga0078894, IMG submission 67506) | Freshwater lake microbial communities from Lake Michigan, USA - Su13.BD.MLB.SD (version 4) (version 4) | ecosystem: Environmental > Aquatic > Freshwater > Lake | place: Lake Michigan, USA...
CTGGCGGGAAGATGTTGTATTCCAAATGATGTTCAAGCAACACTTCCTTGTCAAACATTAGTCTTCTACTCCTTCTACACCCCAGATACCTGGCGTACCTGAGCGAATGCTTGTGAACCCTTCCTTGCCAATGATAAGATGGTCAAGCATTTCAATGTCCATAATCCTAGATGCTTTGATTACATCGGCAGTAAGCCTTACATCTTCATCGGACGCCTCATGGTCACCGCTTGGGTGATTATGGATAAGAACCATACCTACACCTTGTACCATAAGCACTGGCGATAGCAGCTCGGAAATGCGTACGCTAGTGCCAGTTGCCGTGCCACGGTATACTTCTTGTATACCTACAAGATTGTTACGGCCATCAACGACTAGCACAAAGAGTGACTCTTTGCTTGCGGCGTCGGCAAACTCTGTAAAGAACTCGACTGCTGCTTGCGGTCGCTCAATGCGTCTAGTCTCTGGCGCAATCTCTTTTCTAACGATAGCGAACTCATACTTCTGATATAACATTGTCTCTCTCCTTACCATACTTCAAAGCCGCCAAGTCCCTTGGCAACTCGCATATAATCCAAGAACTCCATTGCGATAGCAGTGGTGTCTTTGGCTTTCTCTTCTGGCGAGTATTCACGCTGGACAATCTGTCCTTCAACGAACATACTAACTTTGGAATCTTCTTCTGGATTCCACATTTCAAGTGTTACTGTTGTAACAATAGGCTTAATGTATTCTTCAACTGCTCCGTTGGATACTTTGTCCAACTTATTGAGCACTCTTGTAAGAAACTCTGATGTTACCAGCCGACCATCGTTCCAGCTGATAGATTCAATGAACTCTTGTGTATCTTTCTCATCAATGTTGAGAACATATAGCAGGCTGTCCATCACGCGCCGAAGCGGTGCCATAGCCCAGATGTTGGCTCGGAAGTACACTTGTCCCCCGCCGACAAACTGACCTGTCTCTTTATCAAAAAGATAGGTATACTGGTACTTGGCAGCAAACTTCTTTGCTTCTTCCTCGTTACCTTCAACTGTAACAATATCGTAACCCATTTCCTTGTCCTTTCTTACTATAAGTGTTACCCCTGCCAGCAATCTACTGGCAGGGGAATGTAAACACTCTCGTCTCGTGAGACTGACGCTTATCCCCTTGCGGAGACGGGCTTTGGCTCTCGCCTACCCGTTGCTGCTGGCACCCCTGCTGATTAGGCCCAAGCCCAGCACCCTTATCGTCACGGTTGGTTATTCGTCCAACAACTAGCCACCCTGCACGTGGCACGGATTATTATAGCGGCAAATCCATTTGGATTAGCTCGCGGTGAATGGTTGGCACATCGTATGTAATGCCAAGCGCTTCAAAAGCGTCAAGCATATTGTAGCGATTGCCGTGCACATTTGCTAGTGTGCCTACAATAGGGAAATAATCTTCAGCATTTGGGTCTGCGATGGTAAGAAAGTACTCACCAAGGCCGGCGTCAAAGCCGTAGATATACTCCAGAGGCATCTTGCCTACCTCTTTGTGCTCTTTAACCAGTGTGTACTGAGACATCTTACTCTCCTTCTGGCACAAATCGTGCCATCAATGCTAAGTTCAATGATAACGAAGCGATAACATCGTCACATTCCCTTATAAGCACACCCCCTTCCTTGCTTCCTCTCACTGTACGCTGGTGTCTAAGTTCTTCCAACGCTACAATCAAGAGTGTAATAGCGGGTTTATTCATACGTAACTGTACTAGGTCTACATCTTCTATTGCTCCGTAGTATATGGTTGGCCACGTTAGACTAGTCTTAAACTCAATACAATCGCAGCCGTACTCATTGCGTCCGCAATCCTGACATAAGCTTATCATATGTGACACTCCCTTCTGCGCACGCCACGCGCACGCCTACCCTAGCACGCTACGCCCATATAGCCGCAGGCCGTGCTAAAAGAACTCCCATTAGGGGGGTAATACACTTGCTCGCTGTGCCACCTATCTGCTTATCACCCCAGCCCTATGCCAAAGGACACAACGTGTTCCCCGTATTGCGTTTGTTACAATACGTGTTCCCCGTCGAGTCAAGCTTGGCGGCGGGCGAAAAAAGTAAAGCACCTGCCAGCGGCGTGAGCCGCCAGCAGGTGCGCGGGGAACTGCTACGGGGATATGCTTACTTAGGCTTGGACGCTCAACTCAACGGACTCATCTGAAATCAACTGGTCGCTGACTTCATCTGTGCCGTCAAGCAGCAGCAGGGCTGTATGGACGACCGTGACCGAGGTCTTGCCGTCCTTATCAACCTTGCGGGCTGTCTCAACCCTTCCAAAGATGGATACGGTATCCCAAGCCTTGGCGTGCTTTATAGCAGCCTTGGCAAGAGCACCTCGGAACAACACGCTTGGATAGTTCGTACCCTGAATGCGGTTGCCCTCTTCATCTTCGCGCCAAGTGATGCTTGGCGATTCAAGCGTAGCAGACAAATCCGTCATCTGACCGTTCTCATCTGCTTGCCCGACGAAGCGATAACCCAGTTCCTTCTTCTCCGACATTCGTGAGTCGGCAGGCTTGTTAGCCTGTAACCCTTGGAAGCGGACATTCTGGAACAAGAACCAGCAGCCGTTCGGCACGGCTGCCAGCATCGTAGTGATTGCGTCTTTCGCAATCGTGAACTGAACTGTCTTACGGGACATAACTGTCTCCTTTCTTGCCCCCGTACGCAGTTCCCCAGCGCCCACCGCAGCAGGGCTATCTACGCCCATACCGCTGCGGGGGACGCCATAAGGTACCCCCCAGACCAGCGGCTGGGCTACGCCCATACCGCTGAGGGGGATACCAAAAGGGGGGATTTGCCATTGGGCAACCCCCTCTCCCCTGCGGGCTTTTCTGCGGTAGCCCGCAGTTCAGGGTTACCTGGCCGCTCCGACACCGGTATACCCCAGTGATAAGGAATCTTAACCAAACAAAATCGTGACAAAAGTTGCAGAAAACGGCATTTTCACTGCATATATAGTAGAGCCGTTTTTCCTAGACAGGAAATAAAATAGGTTATAACGGCGGCCCCTAAAAGGGGTTTAAGGAGGACTATGCCTAAAGACATCAATAGCGACATCCTACACTACATCGTCTACGAGCTCGTCCAGAAGCCGGGTAGCCCGCTTCAAATCGGCGGCACGAAGACGATGGGCTTTAGCTATGATGCCGATCCTGTCGATGTGCCTGGGCGCGAAGCAACGACGTTTGACGAGATCCTTAAGGGTAGGCGCACAAGCACCGTCAGGACAGTCAAATACGGGGCTGACTGGTTAGAAGGTGACGTATACCGCATTGTTGCCGAGGATGGCCGCGAAGCATTTGTCCGGGTCATCAGCAATACTGAGTTTAACCCAAAGAGGCTGACGCTTGCACAGTGGCAGAAGATCTCTGATACCGAGCGCTGGTCGGTTGACTACTTCGTTAACAAGTACGGCAGCCCAGAGGCGAAAGCCGAACTGAAGGCTGGCCCTACTAGCGCGGCCCCAGAGTCAGGGCGTGGCCAGGTCATCTACGTTGACGAACTAGCCACGGTCCCAGATGGCGAGATCGCCGTGTGGGGCGCCAACATGTTCAATGTCGATACTGGTACAGCCACGCCTGGCGCCGGGCAAGCAGAGGCAGCCGCAGGCCGTACCGGGTGGATCGGCATTCCAACCAAGAGGGACCCAAGCACATTCCTTACGGACGATGACCTAACTAAGTCCGACTTCTCAAAGCTCATGGACACCCAGCTCAAGAAGATTGAGGCTGCGCTTGCGTCAGGTAGGGATGTCTACTTCCCATCAAAGGGCATTGGAACAAACAGGGCCAATCTTAAGTCCAGCGCCCCAGCAATCTGGGAGAAACTCAATAGCCGACTAAGCGAACTCGGGATTAGTAACGTGGCACCGGCATCAAAGACCACTGCAAGAAGGCCAACGCGTCCTATTGACACTACTAGGAGCACCCGAGATTACAGTCCTATTGAAGCCGAAGCGACGGCGGGAAAATCAACTCCAACTAACGTTGATGCAATAGTAGCTGTTGGCAAACTCCTTGGAAACGGTAAGGTTGATGGCGGAACTGGCTGGGCGGTAGAGGGGGCCTTGCTACGCGGCATTCCAGTTTACGTATACGACGAGATCAGCAACCGCTGGTATACCGCTACAGAGGTGCAGCGATCTGCTGACGGATGGAAGAAAGTAGATAGCCCACCCACCGACGTTAGGGCTATTGCTGGAGTGGGCACCCGGAAACTTGGAGAGAGCGGTGCGGCAGAGATCGAGGCGTACGTTCAGCAACTGGACAAGAGCGTCGAGATCCACAGCGGTGGAGCAGAGGGCTCAGACAACGCGTTCGAGGTTGCACATGCCGCTCGAGGCGGCGTGGTTGTCTCACACTCATGGGATGGCCATAGCCGCTATAGCACAACTGGCGGAAGGCTTAACCATAGCCTAGGCGATCTTGAATCTGTAGACGCAGAGGTGATCAATATCGCCCGTAGCCTTGGTCGCCCATTTGGCCCTAATATGAAGGGCGGCGTATATACGATGAACCTCATCCGCCGCAACATGTACCAGATTGCCCCTGGTCGTGATGTCGGGATGGCGCAACGGGAGCGCTCTACGTTTGCACTCAGCCGAGAGGCTGCGGCAGCGGCAAAAGAAGAAAGCAAACGTAAGCGCGGATTTCCGACGCAAGATCCGTGGACTATCCCGCACAACGTGTACTCCGGAAACGGCATTAGCCCATTCCTTGCTGCCCTAACAAACCGCACAAATGACTTGCCAAGGACTGGCAAGGGCGGGTCGACTAGCTCCCTTGAGAAGGGCAACGTCAAGAACCGATATCCAGTAGTATTTGGGGGTAGAATCTACCCTTCGTCTGAACACGCATACCTTCAATTGAGCCCAGAGGCAGGCAAGCCAGATACGGTTTCTCCGGAAGAAATTGATCTTATGGCACGAATCATTGCCGAGAAGCTTCGACAAAACCCCAAGCTGCTAGAGAGGGTTCAGCAGCGCATTGCTGGCGTTGGGGAAAGTGCAACTCCACAGGACTGGGTCCAGCTTCTAGTCCACTGGACACAGGCAGCTGGACGCTGGGAGGGGAACGGACTTGAGTCGCCGTTCCTTCAGGCGTTGGCAAAAGGCGCAGAGATCGCAATTGATGATCCAGATTCGGCAGAAGATCCGCGCCTTATCAAATGGATTCAGGACACAACAAATCAAGTCAATCTTCCAAAACAGGGACCAGTAAACCTGCCGCCAAATGTGTTTGGCGATATTGATGTACAGCCAGCGACTGGTGCAGACGACCTTAGGTTTGGAACATCCGGGCCAGAGCAGGATACGCCAGAGGGATTTACTGCAAAACTCCTTCAGGAGTTCAAGTCAATGCGCGAAACTGCAATGGGCGTGTCTACTATTGGCAGCAAAATGCAAATTGACAGGCGCTCTGCTGACCTTTCTGCTCTACAAAAGACAAATCTTTACCGCACTCTTGGCGCATCAGGCCCGTATGGCTTTAGGTTTGACAGTTTAAACCAAGAACCAGTCCCTGGAATCGACCCGCGACGCACAGTTCGCGGCAGAATTAATGCGCTTGCCGCTAAAATGGGGGTTACGTTACCAGCTGAGCTTGACTTTAAGCCAGGAAAGCCCATTATTGCCGACAAAAAGACGGTCGCGCAGGTGATGGCAGATGCTTTTATGGCAATCAGGTACCTAAATACCGTAGAAACATACTCAGGTACTCGTTTTGATGGGGAAATGCGGGCAGAACTAGCAGCACTTATGCTAGAGCTATCACGAACGCTGCATGAAGTTGGCGACCCATACTCGCTAGCCATGATTAAGGGGCTTACTCGATCAATTAGTTCTGGCGAATACACCGGTCTTACCTCAAAAGCTAGAGAAGTTGAGGCTCTTGGCGTTGACATGGGCGCTGCCGAGGCTGCCCCAAGCCTGCGAGGAAGGGCAACCAGCGGAAAGCTTCGACAGTTGTTCTCTGCTCAGGTTGGGATGGTGCCGCAGTCGTCCCCTCGCGCTGGCGAAGCAAAAATGTACCGAGCCCTTGACCTTGACATGCTCCCAATTCCAGTCAAGAGCAAGAAAACTACTCGCGCTGTTGCAAGAGTCTCTGATTCCAAGGGAATCCCAAGTATTACTGCTGACAATGCAATTTATGACTTGCAAAAAGTTATCGACGAGGTTGGGATTTGGGATGTAGGGTATGGCGACGGCGACGACAGGGCATCAATCGACCTTGATGGATTCATTGATGGCGACACTGTTGCGTTTAAGCGAACAAAGGGCAGCCCGATTGCCGACCTTCTTGGCATTGAAGAAGCTCTTGACGTCATCCGAGAGTACACATCAGTTAAGAAACTTGATGACCGTTCTGACTTTACCCTGTTTAATTATCGAACTGGATTCCGGTATCGCTCGCGTCTTGGACCGCAAGGACAGATGCCTGGAGACCCGCAGATTGAAGCGCCAAAGGTCGAGCGAATTAAGGTTGACAAGCCAAGTTCGACAACTAAAGCTGATATTTTGCGCCGACGCATTGAGAGAACCCAGGAAATAATTAATCGGATTGATCGCTACGCTGTTGGCACAAAGATTAGAGCAACAGATAAGATCCCAGAACTTGAAGTATATCGAGCAGTTCCTATCGGACCCGACGGGGATCGTGCCGTCAGCGGCAAGCGTATTGCGTTTTTACGACAACAGGCTGTCAACGCACTTGCATCCCTTAAAGGCGAACTAAATAGGATTCTTGGGTCTTCAGGAACAGACGATGTTGCCTACTCTCTGCCAGACTTTGAGAACGCCTGGGAAGCAGAGCTGGCCCCCAAGTTTGGTGAGGGCGGCGCATACGAACAAATGTTTGGAGTTCAGGCGGCAGCAAACCGAGCCACAGAGCGAGTTAACGAGCGAGGGTGGAGGGGTCTCATTGTCAAGGGCGAAGACACCGATGAAGGCGAGAATACAAAACCACTAAAGGTTAAATTGCCAAAGTGGTATCTTGATAAGAAGCGCCGAGAGTACGCTAAATGGAAGAGCTCTTTCAACGAGGTTGCCGCCATTCACGGAAGAGAGTTTGCTCTGGCCTACATGACCAGCGAAGAGGGCATGGCGCTATACGGAGCTGAGCCGCCAAAATTTGATAAAGATTTTGTAGAGCTTTTCCCTGGGGAATATATTCTTCCAGCGCCAGTAGCAACAGAGATTGCAAGCCTTAACCCAGGGCTTATTACTGATGTCGAGATCAACGAACTCGGCAGGGCTGAAATTGATCCGGATGCGCGAGTAGAACTTGGCGTTGACGTAAGGGAAGATGTAACCTTTAAATTAAACATTAGGCCAGTTGTAAACTCTAAGTATCTTGTTCTTAAAAATGGCACAGTTGTTGCCAACCGATCAAGCGAGACTGGGTTTATCCAGCATAGGAAGGTTTACCCATTCCGAGTAGAGAGAACAGGCGACGGCGGCTATCGGGTCGTTCGGCTGGAGGGATACCAGTATGAGCACACTGACCCAAATCAAATTTACGGCCAGACTCAAATGCAAGAAACTCTTCGAAAGCTAGATGTTGCATTCTCGGAGGGCGGGCCCGGGTTTGAATCAAACGAAATGGGGAACCTACTAAATGAATTGAGCACAGCCATAGCGCTTGATGGGTACTCTGCGCTTGAGATTCTTGCCATTAACGGAGATATTTTCCCGCAGCTTGAGGCGGAAATCATTGGATCGATTACTGAGCAAACTGGCTCGTTCCGGACAAACCTGGCGCCAAACTGGACGCTAGCCCGAGCGCAAGATATGATCTACAACTCCAGCATGACTGGGGCAGAGCGAGCCGCAGGGTCTGTCAGCCCGGTTCCGGCTGAGGCAGCGTCTGCTGCCTTCGGAAAAGTGGGGAAGATGCAGAGCTCAGTTGAGCCTGGCGGGGTCATGGCTGGCGCTCCTGCATATAGGATTACGGAGTATCCAGACTGGCTTGTTGGCTTGGTAAACCGAAAAGTGGCTCATGATGTTGAGCACGCAAAGGAGAAGCTTGCTGCTGCACAGCAGTCAGGAGACGAGGAGGCTATCCGGATGGCCGAGATAGACCTGGAGTCAGCAGAAGAAAGACTGATGGCCAACAAAAAGATCACCGTCACCACAGAGCAAGGCAGCCGACGACACGCAGCAAGTATTGTTGGGCAAACTCTTACTAGGGATCAAGCGCTTGCTTTAACTTCGCCATCCACTACTGCAATTCAAAAAGCAATTGGCGGTAGTTACACGGTACACGATATCCTTGCTTCTCCAGAGAAGTTTGGCCACAGCGTCCGCCTGGAAACAATGGACGCAGACAGCGGTTCGCTTTACATTATTCGAGCGCTAACTTACATGCTTCGGCTTGCAGAAGAGGCAGTTGTACAAATGGGGTACGGCAGTCGGTTTAGCAAAGCCGACATGGAGCGATATGGACTCACAGACTCTGTGATTCTTTTGGCAGACAAAGCGTCCGCCATTGAGGCTGCCCGCATCGGCGGAGACAGCTTTGACGCCATTGTGCGAGAGAGCTTAGATGCTGCTCGACTGGCAGCTATGGCCTTGACTGAAGCAGCAAAGGGCACTCTGCGTAGATCGTGGAGCGATTCTCTAGACCCTAAGTACCATCGCCATGAGGTTGCGAGCACAGTAGAGCCCCGAGGGGCGCAAGAAGAATATATGTACCCGCTCTATCGCATGCTTGAACCAGCTACGGTTGATATTGAAACAGCCGAAGGTGTTGAGCGAGTTTTGGCAAGTATGGCCAAGCCTGGAATGGATATGGCGCGTGCGGCTGGCGCACTTGGGGACAAGGCTACCGCATTCTACAACGCATTCTACAAGTCTGCTGGTTTGCCAGACCCCAAAGACCTTGCAGGTCTTGGTCTTCCTATAGATAGGGCTTACGAAATTACATCTCGCCTTGCTGCTGAAGCTTCGAAGACTCTAGGCGTCAAGCTGTCTGTGCCACCCGTAGATGGTATGCAGGATATCTACGAACGAGATATTGTCTTGGCAGTTTACAGGGCAATTGCAGCCGAAAACCCAAAAGAGATTCTTGCATGGGAGCAGGGTCAGGGCGGGTTCGAAGGACAAGAAGGCATGATGCAAATCACTAACCCTGACGGGACGGTTGAAGTTGTCAACGAGGCGGAGTGGCGAGCTCAGGCAAAAGAGCGCAAGCGACAGCGCATCATGGACGGATTTGACGCCTCTACCGGCCTAGACGAAGAGGGCATGGTCATTGAATTTGACATGGCTGAAGAAGAGTCATACGGAGACGCTGTCGAAGAAGAAGCCCGGATATCAGGCAAGGATGCGGGCAAAGCCGCCGGGCTTGGGTATAGAGTTGGTCGAGCCGTAGCCGTAAAATACGCGTCAAGCGGCGATATTGAGGCGGCCATTACGACAACATTGGCAGAGTTTGACAAGCTGCCAGCGGTAGGAACAACCGAGATGAAGTTGTTTTTCCGAAACTTCTGGAAGACACTGTCAACAGAGATGTCCGGTCGCATGCAGGGCCCTGCAATTGAGCAGATGATTAAGACGATTATTGAAACTCAAGACGGAAAGACAAAACTGGAGAACGCACGGCGGGTGTGGATCCAGCCAACGGAGTCTGTAGATAGGCCTTCTGGAATCACAATTGTCTCTGAAGGCGGACCAGCGGTACCAGAAACCATGCCAAAAATTGCCACAATTCAGCTTAATGATAATGGGAAGCTGGAAGTAGACACGTCATTCCTGCTTGCCTACTTGCGCGGAACGCCAAATGAAAATGGAAAATATCGTGGCGGTATTGACAAACTTGCGGCGAAGGCAGATAATGCCCTCAGGCAAATTGCCTGGGAAGCGATCCGCAGGTATCTAAACGGCCCAGAGGATCTGAAAGCCCCATTTGACTGGGGCACACCTGGTCCTACTACCACCATGATAAAGCGTCTGGTCAGCGCGATTGAAGGCGGCACAATCCCAACGCTAGAGATTGATCCGCCAACAGATACCCCTCTAAACATTGAAGGGTACAACCCAGACAAAAAGAGGAAGCAATCCAGTTCCGTATCAGACCTGGACGACCCGAACGATTACGAATTCCTTCAAGAATCGTACTCTGGCTCGAGCAGTGATGACGATTTCTCTGGCGGATATCGAGACACCGATGAGGATATCATGAATCTCTCGGTGAAGCAGGGTAAGCT
>Ga0078894_10004935_pt1 | contig 10237 bp, 5 predicted proteins | sample LauGreSu1BDMLBSD_2_FD_67506 | JGI IMG/M metagenome (GOLD analysis project Ga0078894, IMG submission 67506) | Freshwater lake microbial communities from Lake Michigan, USA - Su13.BD.MLB.SD (version 4) (version 4) | ecosystem: Environmental > Aquatic > Freshwater > Lake | place: Lake Michigan, USA...
ATTTTTATTCATTCATTTAAAATAAAAAACTTACCTTGTTTACCTATTTACGTGAGCCAACCAGTTTATATGTTACAAACTTCAAACTTCAAACTTCAAACTTCTTCTTCACCAATGACTTGGCGTGTCATCGCACTCATAGTTATTGTAGTCGTCGTAATTGCTGGCGGTGGCTACATCGGCATCGTGTGTATGGGCATCGTGTGTATGCGCCACACGCGCGCGCCAGCCGTTGTTTCCAAAGACGCTTTCAATCGGGTCAACTGCAGCTGTCTTGAATAGTGGAGATTCAGTTGCGAATCGAAATGTGTTAGTCATTACACACAAGTTCATGAGTGCCCATGTCATTTTTGAAATTTCGCACAGTGCTTCGACTGTGCGAACACGGCGAGCGCAATGCGTTTCGTCATTTTGAGGCGCTTCGCCTCTTTTTCCACCCATGAATGTGAAGATGCGGTGTACGAGATTCAACCGGCAACAGTCTTTGTCTGTTTCGGAGACATTTTGAAAACTTGCCGCGCCGAGCGCATCGATTGAAATTCCGAGACATTTGGCAAGTTCGTTGATTTGTTCACGCACACGTCCACTTGCAATCAACAAGTTTGCAGCCAACTGGTTCAACTGGTTCATTGCAATTGCTGGCGACGGCGACGGTGATGGCGATGGCGACGACGAGACAATGCGCGGGCATCCAGACGACATTGGCATCGACATAGTTCGGCGAAGTGGGCCTTGGAATTCGTGGTCATTTTCATCATCATCATCATCATCATCATCATCGTTGGATTCCGATTCGAGTTCAGGCCTGGGCGTTGGAGGTTCTGGCATGGGAGAGACAGGAGAAACATGAGATTGGTCATTGCTGTATGCGTCTGCAAGATGGCAGCCAATTTCGCTCAGTTGGAAGTAGTAAATCAACTCAGTTGTAATCAGTTCGGCCAATGCTTCTGTCATTGTTTCGTTGAAGTTATTGAAATCTGCTTCGGATACAGATGCAATCACCGTACCATTGTCCATCAACTGTGATGAAATGTTCGCGGCGAGTTTCGCGATTTGTTGCCTCAAATTCTGATTGGTAACAGTACCAGCAGTACCAGTAACGGGGCTTTCATTCAATTGTTTGAACATCGTATTGCGTTTGTTGTTGTGTTGTTGTATCTATGAACCACTGGATTTTGATTCTACTATGAAATCAAAACTCAATCAATTTTTTTTTAGAATATGTATATATGTATAATGAGTTAAGTGAGGTTCGTTATTTTAAAACTATTTTTCGGGTTCCATCAGACCCAGTACTTTCCGTTTCCGTATTAGCATTGTCGCTATTGTTGCTACCGTTCGTTGCGGTGGCCGAAGCTTGCATAGGTTGCATAGGTTGCATAGGTTGCATAGGTTGCATAGCTTGCATAGCTTGCATTGGCATCTGTACCGGCACTTGCATCATCATAGTAGGGGCCGCCATGGGCATTCCAGTCATCATGGGCGAAATGGGCGACATCGCGGTATACGGCGGCGACTGCAGTCCAGAGCCGGATATGTATGACGACGGCGACTCAATGAGATTGCTAGTAATTGACTTGACCATTTGTTCATCTGCCAGTTGTTTCGTAAGCGCGTCGCGTTCGGCCTGCAACTTTACCAGGTTGCGAACCAGCGTTTCAATTCCAAGTATATCGTCTTTCTGATACTCCTTGTTTTGCGTTGCTTCTGTTCTCTCTCGAATTTGTTGCACCTTCATTTCAATTCCTGATATTTGTTTTCCAACGTTTACAAGACGCGAGTGTAACACCGCCACCGAATTGCCCTGAAAAATCTCGTCATCCGGGCCAGCGTCAATTCCTCCCATTCCTGTTGCTGTTGCTGTTACTGTTGCCGTCGCAGCATCCACATGCGCATCCTTGGACTTAGACGCCGCCGACGACTGGAAATGAAACGGTAGACGAGGGTACTTGTCGCTTTTGAATTGCAGTAAGTATTCGTGTGCCATCTTCAAGTTGTTGCGAACCGGTTCGGGGAACAGTTTAAGCGCGGCGACTTTATCTGCAAGCTCCAGCGGTCTCGATGAACCCCATTTCTCTCCTGGAGCGGTCCAGTCGCGCGGGTAGCGGTTCGGGTACTGTCCAGAATGCTGGGTCGTGTGCCAGAACTCAGTGGGTTTACCGTTATCATTCGTAACAATGGACGCAAACGTTTCACCGTGGCGGTCGCTCAGCTCAGGTACCAGCATCCATCCGCGTTCTTCGGCCAAGCGAACCAATTCCGGAGCGCTCATTCCACTCGTGTCCGGGAAGTCAGTTACCGCATGTTTTGGTTTTCGACGTTTACGACCCGTGTCCGAAGTGGCAATTCCTTCACCATATGCGTCGTCATCGTCATTGTCATTGTAGTTGCCGTGATTGTCTCCATCACCATCACTCACTCCTCTACTGCGCGACCCGTCACTTTCGTAGTCACTCTCCGTTACTTTCAAATGCGCCACCATGCTCGGTTTGGCGTTTTCAACGCCAAGCGCTTCGGACGTCTCAAGCGCCACGGTCGCCAAGTCGGCACCGGGCTGCATCATCAGTTTTTCAATATTGTGCGACGATGCCATGGACGCAATGCTGTCGACGTTCGCATCGGTTATAATGCGCATCTGCACGTTCAGCACTTGCAGCTCCTGTATCAACAACTTCAGCGAATATGGGATGTGAACGATACTGAACGACCGCCCGTGTCGCGTAACGTTGACCACATTCGCAGACTTTAGTTCCGTCATGTTGCCGGCGTACTTGATGGGTCCGTCCGCCATCGGGCTGACAAACAAGTCTTGCGACTCGTTGTACACCGCAATCATTCCGGTTACGTTGCAAATGGCCAGGTAATACTGGTCACCGCGTTTCATCATAGACTCTTGCAAAAACCGCGCGGTTCCGTGCGAAATAATCGAGTCGCGTTCCATTTCACCCACACGAAGACCACCGTCGTTTGCACGACCTTGCACCGGCTGGCGTGTGAGCGCCGTATTCGGTCCCGTTCGTCGGTAATTTATCTTGTCCTTTACCATCTGCTTCAGGCGCATGTAGTACGTGGGCCCAATGAAAATATCGGACTCGATTTGCTCGCCCGTCATTCCGTTGTACAGCACCTGGTTTCCGCTGGGATGGAACCCGTTCGCGGCCAACACTTCGCCAAACGCTTTTTCACGTGAACCCTTGGCTGTTTTGGAAAACGCGGTGCAGTCGCCGAACGAGCCCGACATGACACACGCCTTGCCCACAATTGTTTCAATAAACTGGCCGAGTGTCATACGCGACGGGATGGCGTGCGGGTTAATGATAAGGTCCGGACGAATTCCGTCAGCGGTAAACGGCATGTCACGTTCAGGGATAATAATACCCACGGTACCCTTTTGACCGCATCTGGAACAAAACTTATCACCCACTGCCGGAAACCGATGTTCGCGCACACGCACTTTTGCAATGCGCGTACCCTTCATGCCTTCCGTAACATATGTGCGGTCAACGTACCCCAGCTGCCCCTTCTTGGCAACAACCGGGACGCTGAAGAGCTCGTCCTGAGGACCATCTTGTTCAGGCCGTTTCAGTTTCCCAATCACCACCACCTTTTCGGTGAGTTCCGTGTTTTCTTTCACGATACCGTTCGATTCCAAGTGGCGGTAGTCGTGTTCGCTGTTGATGCCGCGCACAGCCGCGCTGGTAGAGTTTGAAAAAAAACTGGCGGCTTGGGCGCCGGGTTCGGTCGCGCCTTCCTCGCAGTCTTCGTACATGTTGTAGTACGTTATATTGAACAGGCCGCGTTTCACGGCCGCCTCATTGAACAGTATGGAGTCTTCCACGTTGTACCCGTTGTAGCACGCAACCGCGACAATCGCGTTTTCGCCGTTGGGGTGTTCCTCGTTGTTAATGTACTCCAAAAACCGGCTCTTCACGAGCGGTACCTGCCCATTGTTGATGACCATACTCATTTTATCGATGCGCGAAAAAAAGTTGGTGTGGTACACGGACGCGGTTTGTTTGGCCTGGCCGCACCCGAACGCGTCTCGAGGAAACGGATTGTTTTCAACATACGCAATCTGGTTCCCCATAACGCCCAAAATAAGCGACGGGTGGATTTCAAAGTGCGTGATATTGCGCGTGCGCAGGTCTGAGCCTGCATCCGCGCCTGCATCCGTGCCATGATGCTTTTTATCGGTCTTTTGATGAAGCTGCAGTTTGGTGGCGATTTCCGATGCGGTCACGCTGGGTTCCATGCTTATAAACGCCGACTCCGTTTCCGACTGGTCCAAGTACTCGACAATCGCCTGGTTGCGACGAAGGCGGCCCAATAACCCAGTGCTGCGATTCCGTCCAGCGCCTTTATCCGATTCAGATTCGGGTTCGGGCTCGGGTCCGCTACCATATAATTCGTCCATGTTATAAAACTGGTACTGCTGGTAGTCGAATCCGGGCACCGTTTTTTCGGCAGTACCTGAAACGAGGTCGGACCATGTCCATTTTTTAACGCTACCGGGCGAAGCAGTCATCATGCGCGCATAACTCGGGATGGGCCCGTGTCCACTGCCTTTTGCAGAGGAAGATGATGCTCCACCGGATTCAATGTCTCTTAGAAACGCTTCATCGTTTTGGTCGCCGTGCGCGTGGTCGCGCTCATTGTAGAACAGCGGGCGGCACAACCGACCAGCGTCCGTGAAAATATGGATTTCATTCACGGAGTAGCGCCAGCTTATGCTGATAAACACTGGAATCAGTGCCACGCGGCGACAAAATTTAAACGAGCGCACGAGCTCGATGGGCTTATCAGTAACCGCCCACAGCGTGCCGTTAATAAGCACTTTGGTCATATGGAACAGCTGCAGCGGCTGGCATTCGTCCACAAATCGGACTGACGCGTTACGGCGCAGCCAGTCAATCATGGGTTGCGCCGAGCACCCGCTCGTAATGTGCGCTGTAAGCGACAAGTGCTTATGCAGACCCGTATTAGCACCATCGGGTACATCCACTGGGTCAATGACACCCCACTGCGACGAATGCAGCAAGCGCGGCTTGACCAGCGTTTCACTGCCCAGTTCCAAATTTATTTTCCGCAAATGCGAGATGAACGAGTTGTACGACAAGCGGTTAACGTCCTGAACGATGCCGACGCGTTTGGTTTGGGTGGTCGAACCCCAGCGCCCCTTGAATGCGCGCCGGATACCTTGTTCCAGCACGAGTTCCTTGAAGTGCGTTTGGTACGTTCCGGGGTTCAGCAAATTCACAAAGTTGGCACCCTGGTACTTGCCCGTGTCATCGTAGTAGTACATTTTATCAATGGACTGGCGAATCGCCTTGAATTGCAGCTTGTAGTACTCGCGGAACAAGTCGTACATCAGCGCACCGGACGTATCGACGCGTTTGTTGCGAAAACTGTCGCGGTCAGTAGGCAAGTCGATTTTTGCCACCACTCGAACCAACTTGTTCACAATGTAGCCCAGCATGTATGCTTTGTGCTGGTAATTCATGTCGCCCACTTGCGGTAGGAAGTAGTCGCTGAGAATTTCATGCGCGCAAATGATGGTGTTTTCGGGCGTGGCGTTTTTATCGTTGCCGAGTTTGGTCAACATCCCGATAAACGCCAACGCTTGTTGCTGCGTGAAAATGCGGTTGGCGTCATGAACCGATGGAACAAACAGTTCCAGCAACGACTCATTAGCGTCCAGGTCGTACAAGCAGTGTTCTAGAATAGACTTGTCGCTCTCTATGCCCAGGGCGCGCATTACGATGAAGAGCGGCACGGGACTGCGCACATTTGGAATGAGCACCACGATGTTGCCGTGCGTGTGTGACGGCGTCGGTGCTTGCACCCTCACCGACATGGTGCGCACCGGCTTGGACGGGTCTTCGGATATGGTGCGAATATCTGCAGAGTGCGTATACACTTCGCCACTGGTTTCGCCCTCCACGCCTAGGACGCGCACATTGATGAGGTTGTCTGCGAACTTTTCTTGTGAGATGATGACCTTTTCTTTTCCGTCGATAATGAAGTACCCGCCGTGGTCGTTTCGGCATTCGCCCATATAGTAGCGCGCGTGCGCGTTAAGCCCTTTGAGAACGCATAAGTCAGATTGCACCATAATGGGCATCTTGCCCAGGTACACGCGCGGAATGGTGAACCTGGTAGTGACGAACTTGGGTTTGTCAGAGTTAGACCCGGACCCCGACCCCGACCCAGGCGCAGGTGGCTCGTATTCCGGGTTAGGGTACACCAGCTCCACGTCAACGTCGACGCGCAGTGTGGTGGAGTAGGTCATATTGCGCAGTCGCGCTTCATTCGGGTACATGTAGTGCTTGAATTCGGACTCGTCTACCGGCGCATCCTCGTCGTAGTCGTAAATGATGGGCTTGCCATAATACACTTTGGACCCGTCGAGACCGCCTAAATGGAGCGTACACTTGTATTGAATCGGCGCGGCTAAATTGTTGCGTTCACTGTTTGAATCTTTAAATTCGAGAGAAATGGGGTTCTCATCCCTTAAAATTTTGGATATTCCATCTTTCATGAACAAGTTGTAGGACGCGATGTGGTGCTTCACAAGCGCTTGTTCATCGTACTCAAAGTATTTGTCGATAATATCCCACTGAATTGCGTCGATGCTCGACTCGCCAGTTGATTGAGAATCGGGCATGTAAACTATAAGCTGTAAACTATAAACTATAACCTAACCAACGAAATAAATAAGGCGGAGACCCAATAAATAACAAACAATATTAGTTAGTAAAAGTATTATAAATAAAGTAATAAATATATTTATACTTATTTATTTATAATTATAGTATAAAATTGACCGAGGTAGCTATATAGGTTTACAACAAAAACGACAGACAAATCAAATCAAATCGATGGCAAATATGAGTTCAGCAGGAGCTGCCGCAGTGAAAGAAGACAAGGAGCAATCAAGCAGCGCAATTACCGCGATTTACAAGTCGCGCATCACGCTACTTCAGCTGATGAAGAACCAGGGTATGAACGTCTCCAGTTATGAAGGCGCTGGCACGCACGAGGTGCACACCATGAAAGAACACGACCAGCTGGACATGTTGTTGACGTCGGATGAGTCCCAGACAACCAAACGGACTGTGTACGTGAAATACTTCATGTCGCAGCGACTATCGGCGCGCGAAATCCACAACATTGTGGACGACCTCTTCAATTTGGATGAAGTGCTCATTTCACCGGAAAACGACACGCTCATTATTGTTACGAAATACGCCGTCAATGAAACCATTATGCAGCTTCTGAATCAAATGTGGTCGCAGTCGGGCTACTTTATCATCATTTTCACGCTGGACCAGCTGCAGTTTAACATTTTGAACCATCAGTACGTGCCGCGACACGAGATTCTTAGCCCTGAACAAACTGCTGCCATGCTGAAGCGATTCAATATTTCAGGCAGTGCCAGCGCCGACCAGCTTCCAAGCATATCGCGGTACGACCCGGTTGCTCAAGCGATTGGCATCCGGCCGGGGGAAATATGTAAAATAATAAGGCCCAGCAAAACTTCGATTACGAGCGACTACTACCGCGTTTGCACATAGACCTCCCGACTCCCACATATACAAGATAGAATATTTAAGGTAAGATAAGGTAAGGTAAGGTAACCGAGTTCATTTTTTAAGTTGGTTGTTGAAATATTTTTACTATTGATATTGTAATAGTATTTTAAATTTGTAATAGTTAATAAGTTAATAACATATAATCATTGTGAATTTGTAGTTATAGTTATAGTTATAGTTATAGTTATAGTCTAGTCTAAGCGTATTATGCCATCGTTAAGTGCAATTGTTGCCCCACCCCAGGCTGCAGCCAGCGCCGCCGCCGCGGCTACCAGCGCCGCAGCCTCAAAAACAAATTCTATCATACAGGCCAATATGACAAATATATCCGACAAGATTTATAATTTTTTAGCACATATCGGTTATGCTATGGTATGTGTGTTAATATGGGGGTTCATTTGTGCAAACGTACTGTCATTCACACGACCAGACACCACCACTCCTAACAATAAAGACAACTACACAAACGAAATTTTTAAAGAGCTCGATTTGTTGTTTCCAGATGATACCGAGTTCGCGCCATACGGATTTCATTGGAAGCGCGGGGTTCCCGATTCCAAACTCACTGAAAAGGACGATAGTGATGATGAATCTGAGGAACAAAAGGAAAAGGATGAGCGGGAAGAAGCGGAAGCAGGCGCCAAAGGTATCATACTGGGTTGGGTTAACCAGTTAAGGTACAAAAAAGACGATAAAAAAACGATGTTCCCGTACAACAAGTTTTCGCAAGATGTACAAGATGATGGTAAACTCAAACGTGACGGCGAAACAAACACCGGATTTTTATCAGAAGACGGTTACTTTAGAAGCTTAGGGCAATTGATGAGCGAATGGATATTGAACGGTATCTATTTTTCATACGGAAATAGCAGGGTGTTCATTAAAAAAATGTTTAAAATGCTAAACACGTTTATGATTAACAAGACGCCTAGCGCGCGTCCAAAGGAGAAGGCTGCCGAACCCGACACCCGTTCAGACTACGCGTATATGACAAACACCATGGTCGTAACCATGATACCATTGTTTGTTATCATTATGTTGGGCTTTTTCCTGGCCGGCATCGGGGTGGTTATGATGGTAGTTGGCAGCGTCTTGAACAAAACGTATCATAAATTGAAGCCTGGGGCGGGTGCGGGTTACGATAAAAAGTTGTACACGCGCCCGATAGTGGACGGGTTTTTCATGACGCTCATTCTAGGGTCATTTTCAATACTGCCGATAGCAGGCATTAGTTACTTTATTCAACCAGTAAATTACTTTTTGAAGTTGTTAACGTACCCTATTGCCAGAGGATGGCCGAACTTCAAACGGATATTCTTTGAAATTATTCCCGTGTTGGTTGCATTGTTTACGATTACCATGTGTTTTGCAGCGTTGTATGATTTTGAGAAGCCGATAAGTTATGTTATTATTGGTTGCGCCATTATTTCATACATAATTTTATTCAAAGATAAACTACTACGTTTACTGGCGTTTGTTACGGGAATTAAAAGTGGAATGTTGGAAACTAAAAAATACAATCCTGATAAACCACCTGCATCTTTTTCTCCGCCTGCATCCGCTCCACCGTTGGAGCCATCCGCTCCACCGTTGGAGCCATCCGCCCCACCATTGGATGAATTATCCAGTGAAGATACCAGTAGAGAGTCTCTTCCAAATCGAAATGCAAACGTTTAATTCGTTTCACGGTCAGACTCTGAGGTCAAATACAATTCCTTGCAGAAGGATTGACCGCCATCACTGGGGTATTTTTTCCCGGTACGAACGTCAACGTAGCCGTCTACTTTTGCGGTCTGCTGAATTGGAAACCCGTTGCCGTAAAAGTAGTACCCACCCATTTCAACCACGTTTTCTCGAAGCACCATGACGTTCGGTTTCTCATTTTTGGCATCTTCCTCGCAGAATTTATTGTACTTCTCGATTGTGCAGTCGATTGACACGCGTTGGTACCAGTGCCAGGAGACTATCTTATACGTTGTGTACATGTTGGTTGGATTTGATTGATACAAGTTGGACAAACATAAAAATATAAAAATAAAATAGTTGACAATTTTATTTTTTTATTTTTTATTTTTTATTTTGCGTTTTGTATTTTTTGTATTCGTATTTTGCATTTCGTGTTCGTTTTGTACGTGATATTATATTTACGGTTCGTCTTCGAACTGGTGTTTGATGTGTTCAAACATGGAAATCACATCACGAGCGGCTGCGATGGCGATGGCGGAAACTTGCGCAACGTTGTCTTCGGCATCGTTCTGCAGCGCAACCTGGATGAAACTGTCCACATCGTGCGGATGCATCTTTTTGAACGCGCAAAACGTCAGGCTGCGGTCTCCAAGGTAATGCTTGGAATAAATGATGTGCTCCAGTGCCTTTCCAAGCGTGTATCCCTCTCGTCGCAGGATGATATTGTATGCTAATGGAATGGTAACGTTGGCATCAAGCACATTGGGCGTCTCAGCGTCTGCATCGCGGATACTTTCGATGAACTTCTCACACTTGATTTTCATACAGTCACACGCCTTTCGAACGAGCTCACCGTTTGAGTATACACCCAACGACACCGTTTCCACTGCAAAGTCAAATGAGTTGGATTTGAAGATTCGATGCGCCGATAAGAGCCGCCAGTTGCGTTCAGAATCGGC
>Ga0078894_10004936_pt1 | contig 10236 bp, 17 predicted proteins | sample LauGreSu1BDMLBSD_2_FD_67506 | JGI IMG/M metagenome (GOLD analysis project Ga0078894, IMG submission 67506) | Freshwater lake microbial communities from Lake Michigan, USA - Su13.BD.MLB.SD (version 4) (version 4) | ecosystem: Environmental > Aquatic > Freshwater > Lake | place: Lake Michigan...
AAGCTCGTTAGGCTTGTTGCTGTCGCCGAGGCCGCGCTTGAGTTGCTCCTGCGCCGCTCTAACTTGCTTGACCTTCCTCTGCTCCATGTCCGCTCGGGATGGCACAACTTTGTGGCGAGTGAGAGTAGCTATCAACGATGAGACCTTCACGCTACGGATAGTCTCCTTGTCCTCTCGTGAACTGCCACGCTCCTTGTTGTAGTAGGGAGAGCGATAGCAATACTCATTGGCCTTGTCAGGGCCAGAGTTTTTACTCGCGGGAGACACGAATACCTTGCCAACAGCGATGCCGTTGGTGTGACCCATGACCCACACATCGGAGAGGTCCGGGCCTTCGTACCTAATCAGCCCTGTCCTGCGGATGACTTTGAGACCGAACTTAAATTCAAGTTCACGCACCAGTGGGTACGCAGGTGACTGCTTCAGCCTCTCGTACTCTGCCTCGTCACGGAAGCCTTCAAGAAAAAATCTTTCGACGCTCATTGCGTCTCTCCTTAAAAAGTTACGATCCGGGTAGCCGTCACGCCATACCCGAGCAATTCGATCTTCTTCAGCACATCGGGCGTGAGAGTCTTAGTCCCCGCGATCTGTGCGAACAGCTTGGCCTTGTCGCACATCGGGTAGTAAACCGTCTGCCCATACACATCACGCACTTCTACATTGATGTTCATTCGTATTGCTCCACTTGTTTGCCATTGACCATGATCGTCGTGCCCCAGATGCACGACGGATACTTCTCGCCGGACGCATACGACTTGGGCTTGAAGATGCCCGGATTGCGTTCGTAGAGATCCCTTATCAGCCTGCGCTTGGTAGCTGAATACAGCCTGTCGTACGCATTGGATTCCTTCTCGCCATACCACCAGCGTGTTGTGTCATTCGTGCGTGCCATGTACTTCAGTTGCCGCAGATCGTGACCCATCGTGTAGAACAAAAACGCATCAAGCGGCGCGGTGTTCATGAGTTGATTCGATTTGTTGAGCATCTCTTCATCGACACCGTACTTGCGCGGCGATCCTTCCACGAGTTGCGAGGCGACTAGGACCACGTTCTCCAGCGTCATAGACTTGAGCATCACCTCAGATACTGTTAGGAAATGCTCGTACCGCTTCATCAGCTCCTTCGACGCTTTGCGATCCACGCGATTGACCAGCACCTCGTAGGATTCGATGGGTTCCATCGTCCGGGCGTTGACCCGCATACCCCGATAGATGGGATGCGTTTGGCGCTTGCCTCCAACACGGTAGTTGTATGTCATCCCACCCCTGCGTGACTCTGTAGAGAACCATCCTTGCGTACCATCGCTGAGGAACTTCCTCTCGCCCTGTCCGTAGTGCTTGGCGTTGAACTCCAACACGCCATCGCCATAAGATGCGGTCGTATCGCCGGGGTACACCGTCGCCAAGCGATTGGCCTTGCGTACATAGTGAATGTACGAACCGTCCGTGTTCACAATCGTCTCGTTCTGCTTGCGCGGAGGGAACGCATCGTATTGCTCCTTCGTGATACGGATGTTCTCCCAACGATTGCCGTAGATGAGGTCGAACACCGTCTGCCCATTCTCCTGTCGGGCAAAGAAGTACTTGGTGTTCTCCCTGCGGGTGTACAGCGGGAACCTATCTGTTGTCCCACGGTAGGGTGGGGCGCTATTCGCAATGCGCGAAAGTCTCTCGTACGAAAAGCTAGCCATTACTTTCTCCTTTAAGTTCATCTAACCAAGTTAATACATCACGCCACAACTTATCGTTCTCTGTGCCTCTTGCTAATCTTTGGACGCAATAGAAGTACGCACCGTCACCGCCCTCGTCGAGCAAGAGTTCCTCGGCTATCTCTTTTGAGAAGCGGTGTCGTTCGATGGTCGTCGTCATGCGGTAGTTCTCCACGCCCGATGCAAACGCAATGGGCTTGGACCTAATCTCAATGTAGGTTTGGATTCTGAGGACCCGAGGGACCTCCATAGCCTTGCCTATGAGAATCCTAGTCTTTGTCGACAGAGACAACTTTGGTCCCCTGCGGAGCGGCGAACATCTTGTTGGAGGTAATCATCCACAGCGTTGGGCTGGAGATGTTCCACGAGATGTTCCCCTCGACATAGCCATCGGTGAACACGATGACGCACTCAGCCTTGATGTTCTCCTTGTTGATGTACTCGGAGACACACGAGACATAAGTACCACCACCGCCCAGCGGCTTGAGCAACCCAGCAATGTTCTGGTAGTCGCTCTGGAACACTTGCTCACCATGCACAGCCGCGTCCCACCACAGAACCCGCACCTTGTCGGGAGAGCAAAGGTCGCAAATAGATGCCAGTTCCGAGGCGAACTCGGTAAGCTCCTTGCCACCGATGGAACCCGAAGTGTCGATAGCCACAACAATCTCGCCGATGGTCTCGTTCTCCACGCTCGGCAGATAAATGTCATTAGCCATGTGACGCTTGTTGAGGCGACGCCAAGTGAACTCGTCCTTGCCCTTGACAGAGGCGCTCACGAAGTCACGCAACGCATCGCGCCAATCCACCTTTGGCTCAAGCAAGTCGCTAATGGCGCGGGGCATCTTGGCTCCCATCCGCCCAGCTAGCATCCCACCCTCGCGTAGAGCTTTATCTATCGCGTCGTTGATCTCCTTGACTTGCTCGTGAGTCATTTCGTCGAGCATCTCGCCGAAGTCGTGCTCGTCTTGCTGGGAAATGTCATACACCTTCCCATTGACCTCCACGGTGTCCCACTCCTCCTGCTCCTGCCCACCTTGCTCCCCACCCCCCTGTGGGTCGCTATCTTGCTCATCACCGCCACCACTCTGTCCGTTGGGGCAGGGCTTGCCCGGTTGAGGCTTTTGCTTCTTGGGCTTGGGCTTGGCGTGTTGCTTGAGATAGTTGTAGACCTCACGCATCGACCAGTTGTGGAACATGGGGTCATACACACCACCATCAGGCAGAGCCACGATGCGCTCGGATGAGTTGCCGATGCACCCCTTGATGTTGACGATGATGTCATTGACCACGAAGTCAGCGGCGAGGTTCGCCATCTTCGCGTTCTCTTTGAACATACTCTTACCGAACGGAATCTGCTTGAGCGCGATGTGCAGGTTCTCGTGCAGGATGAGGCCACGCACCTTGCTCTCGTCGGTGATCCCATTGAGGAATGGCTTGCTGTACCGCTTGTTCACACCGTCGGTGTATGCGGTGAACTGCCGATCCTCTACCGTGGTCTCGCCCATGAGCATCACGCCCGAGAACAGGGCAGTCTCTGGGTGCTTCATCAGCGCCACATGAGCGCGTTTGATCCGGGTCTCTTGCTTAGACATATCAAATCTCCTTGTTGCTGAACTCAAAGTGATCCCACGCATCGTCAATGTCATGCGCCAGAATCTCCAACTGCTCCCACCACATCGGCCCGTCCCAATCGTCGAACATGGCCCAGCGCAAAGCACCGTACTTCTCCAACACTTCTTCTACCGGGTTATGGCTATCGCCCAGCGCGTCATATATCTCCACAGCGATCTCGTAGTCGCCAACATTGGAGCAAAAGTGCCTCACCGCTGAGGCTTTAGCCATGTCACTCACCTTAGCCATTTGCTTTCTCCTTGTGTTTACGCAGAGCTTCACGCCCCGCATCGGTTAGTCGATCAACGGCTATAAGATTTCCATCTGAGCGCCGTATGGTTTTGCCCGGAGCCAAGAGCTTTCTCCTACGCAATGACCAGTAAGTCATCCAGCTCCCGCGCTTGCTGTTAAACAGCTTGAAACCCCAGCCCCTCTCAAACATCTTCAGCATGAAGATCTGGTTAGGACTGAGATTCATCAGAACATCTCGTGGTTGTTCTTGGCCCACTCAGCGATCTTGAGGTTGTTCCGCGCCAAGCGAAGCGCCTTGGGGTTACGCATCATCATGGTGAAGAACACAGCCTGAACCTCGCTGGAGGGGATGCGCTCCACGAACTGCATGAACTTGGTCAACTCGTCCTGCGTGGCGAGAACATCCACCGCCTGAAACATAATCATCAACTGCGCGCTAATGTCCGTAGGCACAGGGATGGATTCGGGCGATTTGATAATGTCCTTCACATCGGTGAGAGACTTCTCAAGCGAGAGGAACGCCGCCATGTCGCCTGCCGCCGCCGCACCGATAGTGCCAGCCAGCGCCACCTTCACAGCGTTGTCCGTCATCTTGTCCCGGTTACGCACGATCACATCCGCTTTTGCCAACGAGCGCGGAGAGACGAACGAGAGACTTGTCATCGAAGGCTTGAAGATGTAGGGGTTGTCCTTCTGGTCTTCGCCCTCGGTGTACGACGCGAGACTGCGCGGGAACATAGCGACCCACGCACGGATGACCCGAGAGATACCGCTCTCCGATGCCCATTGCAACCACTCGTTCGGGCTGGGCTTCGCCATACGCATGATGCACACACGGTTACCAGCATGGGCCAGCATGGAGTCACCCACACCGTCGCTTGCGTTGTTAGATGTTGCAAACACGATGGACTTAGTACCGTCCGCGCCCGTGGGCAGAGGCTCGTCACCAGCCATACGCTCCAGCATCATCCGGGTGAAGATCACCTGCAACAGCTTGGGCGACTTCATGAACTCGTCGAGCAGGATGCACTTGGGCTTGCCGTTGCCTAGCTTGAACAGCGATGACACATAGTACTCAAGGCTCTTGGTCGTATGGTTGGGAATAGTCATACCAATGTCCGACATATCCTTGACGGGGCAGTCGACATAGATGTAGTCGAACTTGTCCTCGGGGAAGTCGTCACCGGGCTTGCGCCACTTGTCGCCGTTGTCCTCGGCGATCATCGCCAAGAGGGAGGTCTTGCCGCAACCCGGCTCAGACTGAATGACCGGAGTTAGCTCCCCACCGATCAATGGGATGATCTTGCGGAGTTCGTTGATGGTGACGGTGTTGACGAATTGAACTTTAGACATGATTGAAAACTTCCTTTACTGAATGAAAACTGATTTGAAGAAACTCTCTGCGCTCAGACGCAGTTGAACGCACCGAACTTGGACAGGATGCTGTCCACATCTTCCTTGACCGCCGAGCGCACAGCGTCCGACTCACGGATCGTCTCTGCATCTACGCCAGCCAACGCTCTCTCCAACGATGCCCGGGCTTCCTCAAGCTCCGCGCTACCTGTCAGATTGAACTCCTTGAACGACTCGCACATCTCCTTGGCCTTGAGGATGGTCGTGTCGTAAATCTTGCGCTTCTTGATCTTGGTCTCGCCTGTGTTGTCATCGACACCAAGCTCATCGTACCCACAGCAATGGCTGATGGACTTCATGACCTCGACGAACCTTGATTGTTGCTCCACCATCACATGGGACACTATTTCCTCAGCCTGAGCCTTGTAGGTCTCAAGCAAGTCGTCCGCAATGTCGTTGGCGATCTGGCAACGAAAGTCGTTCATGGGAACCTCCGACACGAACAGCCGCACGCCGAACTTAGATGCCAGTGACGCACGGCTAGGGTAGTCATCGCGGTTGAACATATCGCCCAGCCCAGCCGCCTTGAACGCCATGTCCGAGACAATGCTGTCGTAGTCAGCCAAGAATGCCGCCAAGCACGCGTTGAAAACTTTCTGGTGGTCGTTGTACTCACGCTTGAACCGCTCCATGTCGACGCTCGGCAGGTAGTCCTGTGAGTTGTTCCAGCGATAGGTGCGACGCTTGACCCAGTTGTAGATGGTCTGCCGATAGTTGACCAGCGCCTTGTGCTTGGGATGGTCTGCCAGCAGGTTCTTGGTGTACTTGCCCGCGTTCTGATGAGCATTCTTTGCACCAGCAACCTCATTGCTGATGGCGCGGTCTTGCTTGGTCGCTGACCACACATTCACATCCACGGACACGAGGACGCCTGATGTGGCGAGACTGATGATGTTCTTGGGTCGTTGCAGTTCCATGTTCACGATGATTCTCCAGTTGATTTCAAATCCCACGGATGCGTGGGCCACTAACTACGGACGGTGAGAGGTTGCTCTCCCACCAGCCATTAGTATAACAGAACTTGACATTTGAGTCAAGCGGTTTGGGAAAGTTTTTTACCCGGGCCTCCACATAAAAACATCCAGCAGGACGACGATCACGGCGAGGAGGAACACAATGCGCTCCGCCTTTTCGATAGGGGTTAGGTTCATTGACGAGTCTCCTGTTGTTTGGCATCGAACTGATTGAAGCTCTGTTGGTCAGCCTCGAACTCGTTGAACTCGCTCATGGTGTAGGGGAACCTCCCATGAAGTTTGGGGAACAATCGCGCATTGCAGTCGCTACACCATGCGTGATACGACTTGCACTTGCCCACACCACGGATGTGGTACATCTTGTTCTTGTTCTCGCTCGGGCCACCCACGAGGTAGTCCCACGATGGGTTGGTCATCGCCCGGTATGTCCGGCGTTTAATCTGTCGCAGTTTCATTGCGTTATCTCCTGCTTGTTGAACCAATACTCTCTCGCCCACATCGCTTGGAACAGCGACAGCGCGGCGTAGTCCATGTCGATCAGGTTGTCGCGTTGCGCCCTGTCAACGGCGAACTTCGTGCGCCGCGCCATGTACTCGTGGAATGGCAGTTGGAACAGGTCAGTCATCGCACCAGCCCTCCCTTGTTGTTGATGCCCTTGAGGTCGTTCATGTCTGTGCAAAGAAAGTAATTGCTCTTGTGCATCGGAACGACAGTTCGAATGACGGTTTTGGCGGCGATTTCCCCACAGTCTTTGCACCACTTGTAGCCAAGGGCCCACCGCGCCGTGGGGAACTCAGCACCGCAGAGGCGGCACTCTGGGTCGTGTTGGATATTGGTTTCTTTGGTCATGTTTAGCTTACTTGTAGATCCTAGGAGGCCGTGGAGAGAGTCCGCGCTCAATGTATTTGCGGGTTAATTGGTCACTCAAACTGGAGCGAAGCATCGGCGATTGGAACAAGAGTAGAAGCTCATCGTCATCGTTGTTCTCAATTGCCGGAGCCACTCGCTTTTCGACTTCGTTTAGTGGGCCAGTTTCCCGGTAGTGATGCTCGGCACTCATGTGTGCCATCACCGCCTCGTTCAGCACGGCTAGGGCATCTCTGTTATGCAACAAGTTGCGCTGTCCCTCACCGCTGAACGCCGCCCACAAACCAGCGGACACCAGCTCGAAAGATTGCAGAACTTCGTCGCCTTGCATCAAGTCCAACACGCGACCACCATCACGCTCAATCAACTTTGGCGGGTCATGTTGGATATTGGTTTCTTCAGCCATGTAATTATCTCCAGATAGATATATGGGATCTGTCGATGTCAAATTCTGTCGGATCGGCGGAGGATAAAACCTCACGCCTCCGTGGGCGCGTAGCTAAGAGTGTTGAGGGCGACCTCCTTGACATAGAAGGCATGGGGATCATCCGAGAACTTCTCGCCCTCGTTGCAGATCCAGCAGTCGCGCTCTGCAATGTCTTTGTCGGTGTATGCCTCCACCGGGTCGGTGCCGTTCATCAGGATGAATACGGCGATCATGCGGTTGGGACCGAGGAATAGTTGGCTCATTACTCTCTCCGTTGATAGTGTTGAAAGAAACCCACGGGTGCGTGGGTCGCTAGTTAAGGTCGGTTACAGGATGCATCCCGACCAAGCTCCATTGTATCATAACTTGACATATAGGTCAAGCGATTGGGTAAGTTTCTTTGCGAGGGGGCTTGTTCTACTGTTCTGGCGTGTTCTATTTTTTCGACTTTACTAATGGAACGATGGGGGATGGGAAAAGTAAGTGGAAGGTTTCAGGAAATGGGTGTGGAAGGTGGGTAAACACTAATAATATTAATAATAAATATATATAGAAGAAGAGAGTGTTCTGTTGTTCTACGGATTTTGGGGGTATGGACCCCCGGAGAGGTTTCTGCGGTGCGTAGAACAGATTTGCACTTGCTCCGAAACTTGTTCTACGACAGATGATGCTCCAACCGGGCATCCCCCCGAAAAACCGTAGAACATTAGAACAAAAACAAAAAAGTCAATGCTGACAAGGACTTGCGAGGCTTTTTCTGTTCTACGCGCTCGTTTTGTTCTACTCGTGTTTTTGGAACATGCTTAATTTTTAAGCAAAAACCATCGCTGAAGTTTTTCTAAATCGAAGTTCGACCCCAAAAGATAAAATCTGAAAAACTTTGGCGATAGAAATGGTCTGAAAAGTTCGATTTAGAAAAACTTTGGCGATGCAAAGCAAAAACCCACGGGTGCGTGGGTCACTAAATAAGGGCCTTGACCCGCCCCGCGCCTGCTCGCACGCGCCGCTCGCGCGCGAAGACATGTCACTGGCATCAATCTCACCCGACAGTGTCGGGTGAGACTCTTCTACTGGTTAGGCCTTGTAGGCTTTCCAGAAGGCCGCTATCGCTGTCTTGAGTTTGGCCTCGTTCGCCGTGGTGTCACCGCGACCCGCCTTGACCTTGACCGACTTGGTCTGGGCATCGAACAGCTTGGTCATGGTTTCCACGAAACTGTGAGTTTCGCGGGTCTTGGTCTGGCCTTTGGTGAGGATCTTCTTGGCCGCGCGTTTGAGGTCACCGAGTCGATTAGAACAGTAATCATTGGTGTCCTCACGCCATTTCTTGACCAAGGCGTGTAATGCGGTGTTGGTACTGGCCAGCCGACCGAACTCCTGCTGTGAGTAGGAGAAGGCATACGCGACACCGATTTCGACCTTCTCGACTTTGGGGTTGTCGATCTGGTCTTGGGTCGCCAGAGTGTAGTGACCGTTAATCACCGCGTAGGTGACCGCCGGGTGGTTCTCACCGTAGCGCAGTTGATAGCCTGCGTACAGTTCAGCACGGGACTCAGCGGGAACCTCATCAGGGAAACCCTTGATCCAAGCGATGGCGAACTCAGCTTGAGTGCTGAGGTGGTCGGCAGTTTTGGCCTGCTGATAGCCCATGTCCTTCAGGGACACATAGGATGCGGTCATATGACCTCCATGGTTTTGCTTCGGCGGGATGCCTCCGCTGATGTATCTATAGCTGATGGTGGAGGCTTAAGTAAAGTCCCACCGTTCAGTGGGCCGCTAAATAAGGGTCTTGCGCTCGCTCGCACGCGCTCCTCGCGCGCGAAGACATATCACTGGTATCAATCCCACCCGGCGAACCGGGTGGGATCGTTCGGATTAGCTAATCTCGATTACTTCAGTAATTGTCCAATTAGCATAGACACGCCCTGCCATATCGGGATTAGTCAGCTTGAATTCAGCTACCATTTTTTCGCATTCGTCCAAGTAGCAATGCGTCATGGCAAGCGTGATTTTCTTTTCCCTCCTGTCGTGCATTTCTACAGGGAGGCTGACATACATATAGATTCGCAGAATTCCAAATTTTCTCATGATGTTTCCTAAGTAGCACCCCCCGAAGGGGGTGCGGATTGATTAGCTAGTCCACTTCACCAGAAACGCGAGCCGGGCGGCTTCGAACTTTTCCTGATTGGCAGTAGCGTCGCTTCTAGCTTTCGCTGACTTCAGCCGCTCGGGAGCGGTTTCCTTCATCCATGAGTCAATGAACTCTGCGAAGTCCTTATTAGCGGTACGCTGTCGTTCCTTACCTTCGTTAAGAATCTTCGTGGCGGCTCGCTTCAAGTCACCCAAGCGATTGGAGCAGTAGGTGTTGCAAGCTTCACGAATCGGCTTCACGATAGCGTGAAGGGCAGGGCGCGTGTTGGCAAGCTTCCCGAATTCCTGCTGGCTGTAGCTGTAGGCATAGGCCACGCCAATCTCGATTTTCTCGATGTTTTTAGCGGCTTTGTGCTCTTCAGTAGCGAGCACAATGTGGTCATTGACGACCGCATACATCTTCGCAGGGCGCAGGCTGTCGAACTTCATGCGGTATCCGTCATACAGTTCGTCGCGGGTTTCGGGCGCGATGGTTTTCGGGAAACCGCTTTGCTTGCCGAGCACGAACCGAGCGAACGATTCGAGGGTGTGAGCCGCACCCGCTTGTTGGAATGCGCCGTCTTTCAACGACAGGAATTGTGGTTCGTTAACCACTTCGGTTTTTTTAGCCATGTTCAATCTCCATGAAATGAACGATTGGGAAATGTCAGGGCAGAATTGCTTGCTGACAATGTATCTATAGCTGGTCTGGAGTGAGATAGTCAAATCCCACGGATGCGTGGGCCACTAAATAAGCATCGCGCCTGTTCGCACGCGCCAGCCGCGCGCGGGGACATATAACTGGTATCAAAGGGGCGCGAGGCCCCAATGATTACTTGCGGTCCTGCTCTGCG
>Ga0078894_10004937_pt1 | contig 10233 bp, 8 predicted proteins | sample LauGreSu1BDMLBSD_2_FD_67506 | JGI IMG/M metagenome (GOLD analysis project Ga0078894, IMG submission 67506) | Freshwater lake microbial communities from Lake Michigan, USA - Su13.BD.MLB.SD (version 4) (version 4) | ecosystem: Environmental > Aquatic > Freshwater > Lake | place: Lake Michigan, USA...
CATTTCCTGGGAAGTTAAGAAAACGAAGCTTGGAATTTAAATGGAATTTACCAATTTGAAATTCGAATTGTACATTTTCTGGTTTTACTTCGGCAGATTTACGCTGAATGATTGCTTTAATTTTCATTAACAACACTTCTGAGTCGAAAGGTTTGTTAAGGTAATCGTCTGCACCAACTTTGTAGCCTTTAAGCACGTCTTCTTTCATGGTTTTTGCAGTAAGAAAAACAATAGGCACCTCTTTGTTTTTATCGCGAATTTCTTTAGCTAAGGTATACCCATCTTTGTAGGGCATCATTACATCAAGGATACACAAATCGTAAGTGTCTTTTTTGAATTTTTCAAAACCTTCCATCCCATTTTTAGCTAAAGTAACATCAAAGTCATTTAGCATTAAATAGTCTTTTAGTATCGCACCAAAGTTTTGGTCGTCTTCAACTAATAATATTTTTTTGTTTTCTGTTTCCATAATTTTTAATTTATTAATGGTAATTTGATAATAAATGTACTTCCTTTTCCTTTTTCGCTTTCTACGAAAATTTGACCATTATGGTCTTCTACAATTCTTTTTACATAAGCAAGACCTAATCCATGACCTTTTACATTATGTAAGTCGCCGGTATGTTCTCTATAGAATTTTTCAAAAATTCTTTTTTGAGCTGCTTTTGTCATTCCAGCACCTTGATCTTTAATCTTAATTAAGATAAAATCATTAACATTCTCGGTATATATATCTATAACCGGATTTTCAGGTGAATATTTTATAGCATTGTCTAAAATATTAACTAACACATTAGTAAAATGAACTTCGTTTAATAAAACAGAAGTTCTATTTGCATCAAAATGCGTTTTAATAACTCCATTTCTATCTTCAATAATTAAATGAACATGATCAATAGCAGTTTCAACAACATCAAGTATATTTTGAGTTTCTTTACTGATATCTAATTCTTTTTTTTCTAATTTGGATATTCTAAGTACATTTTCTACTTGGGCATGCATTCTTTTATTTTCATCTCTTATCATTTGCAAGTAGCGTAATATCATCTCTTTATTTTCGATAACTTTAGGGTTTTTAATGGCGTCTAAAGCTAAATTGATTGTGGCGATAGGTGTTTTAAACTCATGCGTCATGTTATTTATAAAATCAGTTTTGATTTCAGAAATTTGTCGCTGTTTTATTAACTGATGTAACGCATTAGCATAAGCAATAATTATTATTAAGGTAAAAATTACCGATAATAATGTAATTCCTAATATTTCTGAAAACAAGAATTTCTTCTTTTGTGGAAATGTAATTAATAAGGAATACTTATTATTTCCATCATTATCAATAAAGATGGGTATAGAATAGGTGGCGTAATTATCATATGAAAAATTATCTGACTTAATTTTAGTGGCCAATCCGTTGCTGTAAACATTAAATTCAAATGGAGTATTAACACCATATTCTAACAATTCGTTTTCCAATAATTTCTGCAACGTAACTTTGGAAACCCTATCTTGAATAGAAAAATTAGCCGCAATATCTTTATATGCAATTTCAAATTGTGCACTTTCCAAAATATCTACACTTCCTGATTTTTCAATGGTTATATCGGGGGTGATTTTATTTTGAATTTGAGAATTATCAATAGAATTATTATTGAAAATTTCGGTTTTACGCTTTGCTGTATAACTTTTAATTTTTATACTATCTGCCTTTTTATCAAAGAACGATGAAAAAATATCATAATCTTCGGATAGAATACTATTCGAATAAATTATGGTTTGATTTGTTTTGGCATTTCGTTGGTAATATCCATATTCTAATAAATCATTTTTTAAGGGTGCTTTTCCTATACTATCCTTTAGTTTTTTATATTTATTATAAAAGGTATACTCTTCTTGTTTTTGTAGTTTTTTTGCTACATTACCTAAAACTTGCTTAACATGAAAACGAAATTGCTCTTCATTGTTTTCTAGAGAGGTATGAAACCAATATACTTGCACCAAAATTATCCCTACTAAGGATAAACTCATTAACAAGACTAACAATCTAAAAACAAACTTATTCATTATTCAAATTTATAATTTTAACATTTATACTGTTAATGTATTAACCAAACATTAACATTGACTGCTATTATTGTATATTTTTCAAAGAAATAAGAATTTTATCGATTTGTAGTTTTGTTTGCTCAAAATCTTCATTATTAATCACATACTGACTTTTAGCAATTCGCTGCTCATCGGAAAGTTGATTGTTAATTCGTTGCTGAACCTTTTCTCTAGTTGTTGCATCTCTTTGTATAACTCTTTTAATACGAGTTTCAATTGGAGCACAAATTGTAATTACTGCATCACAATCTTTATAACTACCGCTTTCAATAAGCACAGCTGCCTCTTTAACAAGATACGAATAATTTTTATGTTTAACAACCCATCGATCAAAATTATTTTTGACTGCAGGATGCACAATAGAATTGAGTAATTTTAGTTTTTCTGGATTATTAAAAACTATAGAAGCAAGTTTTTCTCTATCTAATGTTCGGTTGGAAGTAACAATACTTTCTCCAAACGCTGATTCTATTTTAGATACAATTTCAGGAAGCTCCATTACTTTTTTTGCTTCCAAATCTGAAATATAAACAGGAATTCCTTTAGATAGGATATAATTAGCAACCCAAGTTTTCCCACTACCAATCCCGCCTGTTAAACCAATGATTCTCGGTTTTTTGTCTTGTTCTTCAACTTTCTCAACTTTTTTTGGCTTAATTACAGTATCTTCTTTATCTAGTATTATTTTAGGTTTATCCGATTCATCAATTGATGAATTAACTTTAAAAAATAACTCCGGAAACGCAATTTGAGGTTGTTGTCTTAAAAAATGAATTTTAAAATAGGAAGTCATAAATCCAAATCCGTATCCAAAAAATTGTTTCCATACAGCAACTATAGATAAAAGTCCAATTAATGGATTTTTGTGTTGCACACTTGACATAATAAAAATTGTAAGAAAATACAGAAAATATAATTTTAAAGGCCAGTCAAAAAGAGCAAAAATTAATACAAAGGAAGCTAATAAACCTATAACAAAAAAAGTAGGAAACCAAAAGGTGATTTTACTGTATTCTGGATACCAAGAATTTAAAATTGGTCTTGCCTTTCCAAATTTTGATACTTGCAAACTAAATTTTTCCCAATCAATTCTTCTTTTATGATAAACGAATGCCGTTGTAAACAAGCGAGTTTCAAAGCCTAACTTCCACAGACGAATAGATAAATCGGGATCTTCTCCTGGGTGTATGTTTCCAAAACCTTTAGATTCAAGAAATGCTTTTTTTGAAATTCCCATATTGAAACTTCTCGGTTGAAACTTACTTAATTTTTCAGAACCTCCTCGAATACCTCCAGTAGTAAGTGTGGAGGTCATTGCAAAATTAATTGCCTTTTGAATGTTTGAAAACGAATCTAGTGCGGCATCAGGGCCACCGTAACAATCAACATATTTTGATTTAAGTTCTTTTTCAACTTCTGATAAATAATTTTCTGGAATGATACAATCGGAATCAAAAATGATAAAATAATCACCTTTTGCTTTATGCATTCCAAAATTTCTAGAATCTCCAGGACCTGAATTTTCCTTAAAGTAATAGTTGATATTTATTTTGTTAGAAAATTTAGCAACCACTTCTTCACTTGAAACGGTAGATCCATCTTCTACAATTACAATTTCGTAGTCTTCTTTATATGTTGATTTCAACAAACTTTCTAATAGTTCGTTTACTTCATCAGGTCTATTATAAACAGGAATAATAATGGAAAAATACATTTGAAAAAAATTTTAACAAATATACTATTTCTAAAAAAGAAAAGTCCTGCCAAAGCAGGACTTTTATATAATTTTAATTAGTAAAATTATTCAATACTAGAAATCAAAACCATCTCATCGGCCTCGGCATCATAATCAACGCCTTTAAATCCGAAACCAAACAAATTCAAGAAGTCTTGCTTGTAACCTGCTAGATCACCTATTTCTGATAGATTTTCAGTGGTTGCTTTTGTCCATAATTCAGCAACCTTAGCTTGAACATCATCACGCATTTCCCAATCATCAATTCTAATTCTTCCTTCATAATCAGTTGGAACTGCTTGACCTGTATATAATCTTTGGCTGTATAATCGTTGAATTTGCTCAATACAACCCTCATGAATACCTTCTGCCTTCATGATTTTATACAATAATGAAATATATAAAGGAATAACAGGTATAGCAGAACTTGCCTGAGTAACTAATGCTTTATTAACAGAGACATAAGCTTTACCATTGATATCTTTTAATGAATCAGTAATTGTAAATGCTGTAGCTTCCAAATGGTCTTTTGCTCTTCCAATAGTACCTTTTCTGTATACTGCTTCAGTTACAGCAGGACCAATGTAGGAGTATGCAATAGTTGTAGCACCTGGAGCTAATATATTGGCTGATTTTAATTCATCTATCCACATTGCCCAATCTTCTCCTCCCATAACCACAACTGTATTATCAATATCATCTTGATTTGCAGGCTCAATAGAAACTTGTGAAACTAAACCCGTATGAAAATCAACAGTTTTATTGCTAAAGGTTCCTCCAATAGGCTTCAATGAAGAACGATGTAAAACACCTGTATCAGGGTGCATTCTAACCGGAGAAGCTAAACTGTAAATTACTAGATCAATCTGACCTAAATCTGCTTTTATGGTATCAATTACTTGTTGTTTGACTTCTTTAGAAAAAGCATCACCATTGATGCTTTTAGCATACAAACCCGCTTTGTGAGCTTCTTTTTCAAATGCTGCAGAATTATACCAACCCGGTGAGGCAGTTTTGCCTTCTGTCGGAGGCTTTTCAAAGAAAACGCCAATTGTAGAAGCTCCACAACCAAAGGCGCTAGAAATTCTTGAAGCTAATCCAAATCCTGTAGAAGCACCAATCACTAAAACTCTTTTAGCACCGTCAATTGGACCCTTAGATTTAACATATTCAATTTGATTTTTTACATTTTGTTCGCAACCTTTAGGATGAGCTGTCAAACAAATAAAGCCACGCATTCTTGGTTCTATGATCATAATTTAATTTTTTCTATTAAAAAATTTGCTTTTTCATTATGTAAAAAGAGCAAACAAATATAATTTTATTTTTTAGTTAAGCAATTCCTTAGCATGATTTAATGCGGTTTCGGTTACATTTGACCCCGACAACATTTGAGCAATTTCTAACACACGCTCTTCTTGTGTTAGTAGTTTCAATTCTGAAAGTGTTTGATTTTCTTTAATCACCTTATAAACCTTAATATGCTCCTTCCCTTTTCCTGCAATTTGTGGCAAATGGGTAATAGCAAAAACCTGCATGTTACTACTCATGCCTTTTAATATTTCACCCATTTTATGAGCAATTTCACCAGAAACTCCGGTATCGATTTCATCAAAAATAATAGTTGGAAGTTTGGAGTATTGCGATAAAATTGATTTCACGGTAAGCATAATACGAGACATTTCACCGCCCGATGCAACTTTTTTAAGGAGACCAAATTCTGATCCTTTATTAGCCGAAAACAAAAATTGAATTTCGTCTTTACCATTATTCAGATAAACTTCCTTTTGAATCAATTGAATATCAAATCGCGCATTCACCATTCCGAGATTAGAAAGAATATCTTCCATTTTTTTGGTTAATACAGGAATTGATTTTATTCGGTTATTGTGCAAAGTGGCAGCCAAATCATCAAGGGTAGATTCGGTGTTTTGCAATTGCTTTTCTAATGAACTAATTTCAGATTCTAGGGTCACTGAAGAAACTACTTTTGAATCCAATTCATTTTGAATGACCAATAATTCGTCCACTGAATTTACTTGATGTTTTTTCTGTAATGAATAAATCAATTGCAATTTTTCGTTTAATAACTGTAATTCTACTGGATCGGAATGGATGGATTCGGCTAAATCGGATATTTCATTTTCAATATCATCAAATTCAATTAGCAAACTAGAAATTCGTTCACTTAAATCACTGAAATCTTGAGAGTATGAAGCAATTTTTTGAATAGAAACTTTAATCTCTTTAAGACCCTGAATTACCCCAAACTGATCTTGATTAGACAAAGAAAGTATACGTGACAAATTCTCGTTTATTAATTCAACATTATTCAGTTTTTCAAACTGCGATTCAAGAAGTTCTTGTTCTCCTGATTTAAGCTTTGCAGCCAACAATTCTTCTAATAAAAACGAATTATAATCTTGCTCTTTTGAAAAAGAAAGTAATAATTCTCTTTTCAATTTAATCTCAGATTTAATTTTTTTATATTCTTTTAATTGAATACAAAACTCATTTAATATAACTTCATTAGAGGCTACCGAATCTATAATTTGAAATTGCACCCCATCTTCAGAGAGTTCCTGTGTTTGATGTTGTGAATGAATATCTAATAGAAAATTACTTAATTCCTGTAATTCATTTAAGTTAACGGGAGTATCGTTAATAAAAGCTCTTGATTTACCTGACGGTAGAATTTCCCTTCTTATTATTGTTTCTTCTTCATAATCTAAATCATTATCATCAAAAAAAGATTTAAGATTATAGTTTTTTAATTGAAAATGCGCTTCAATAATGCATTTTTCCTCTTTGTTTTTTAGAGAAGATAAATCAGCTCGTTTACCTAAAACCAATCCTAAAGCTCCTAATAAAATAGATTTTCCAGCTCCGGTTTCACCTGTAATTACAGAAAATCCATCAGAAAATCGGACAGATAATTTTTCAATTAAAGCAAAATTTTCGATGGATAAGGATACTATCATAGATTGATTTCCTATTTAATATTAACCCATTTGGAAGAATTAGTAGGCGAAACTCTTGATAAATTATCAACAAATCCATCCAAAACAATAGAAGGTCCTGATGAAAAAATCGATACAATTTCATCTGCTTTAGCATCAAAAAAAGATCTAGTTAAATAGGCATTTGGTCTAATTTGATGCAAGGAATTTAAATTATTTAAAGAAATTAAAATCGCCTCTTTTGAGGATTTTAAATCCTTATTCATCATATCCAGCCCTTTGAAATGGTATTGGAATAATGTCTCTCTTATTGGTTTAAAAGTTGATGACAATAAGTCGGTAACTAAATAAAAACGATTGTTTGTTTTGCTAGTTTGAGTCCATCCTGGACCTCCGCTCGGTGCTGCCAAATTAAGTATTTGCTGAGCTGATTGAAAGTATTCTGAGCCACTATTTAGTTCAAAAGTTTCAGCATCTAATCCTAAAATAATATAACAGTAAAAAGAAATTGTAGAGATTAAATTAGATTCGTAACTATTTGGATTAAAAAATAAATTTTGAAATTCAACATATTGAAAGTTAAAATCTGTATCGTTGATATTCAAAATCGGAGTAGTAAAACTTGAATTAAATACAGGTCGTGAGCTTTGAACTTGGATAGTTGCTTCAAAATTATTGGAATCATACGAATTAAGAGTAATAAACATTGAGCAGTTTATTTTCTCATTCGGTTTGTATGATTTTTCTGTCCAAACCGTTTTATTGACAAATTCACTTAATGAAGTTTCTAAACTTTTAAAAATTTGGTTGTTGGTATTCGTTATTTTATCATAATTCACAACAACTTTACAGTTAAGTTCTTGCGAAAAAACAGTTGAAAAAAAACATACAAACAGAATGCTAAAAATTTTACGCATGATAATGATTTATTATTTTATTCAAAATATCTGAAGCTACTTCTTCTTTCAACTTTAATTCTTTGGGTTCAATATTAAAGTTATTATCTATAAAAGTAACCTTATTTGTTAAACCTCCAAAACCTGCTCCAGCATCCTGAAGCGAATTTAAAACTATCAAATCTAAGTTTTTTTTCTGAATTTTCAACTTTGCATTTTCGATTTCATTTTCTGTCTCTAATGCAAAACCAATTAGAAATTGCTTTTTCTTTAAATCTCCCAAAGTAGCCAATATATCATTAGTCTTTTCAAGTTCAATAGAAAAAACACTTTCTGTTTTTTTAATTTTTTGATCTGCGGTTATCTTTGGCTTATAATCTGCAACTGCAGCAGCGGCAATTACTACATCTACATGCTCATATTGCATCATACATGCATCATACATCTCTTTAGCTGAAACCACATTAATCAACTTAACCGAATCATTATTCACTTTTAGACTTGTTGGACCTGATACTAAAATAACTTCTGCACCAAGATTCGCGGCTTCATTTGCCAAGTCATACCCCATTTTTCCCGATGAATGATTACCAATAAAACGAACAGGATCTATTGCTTCGTATGTTGGCCCAGCAGTAATTAATATTTTTTTTCCTTTAAGAGGTAAATTCTTTGAGATATCTGCTTCTAAAAAAGTTACAATATTTTCTGGCTCCGCCATTCTTCCTTCACCACTTAATCCACTTGCTAATTCACCACTTTCTGCAGGAATAATAGTATTTCCATATTGAGTTAATGTAGCAAAAGTTTGAAGAGTTGATGGATGCTTGTACATATCCAAATCCATAGCTGGCGCAAAATAAACCGGACATTTTGCAGATAAATATGTAGCTAACAATAAATTATCGCAAGTGCCATTAGCCATTTTTGATAAAGTATTAGCTGTTGCAGGAGCAATTAACATAATATCTCCCCAAAGCCCTAGATCTACATGATTATTCCATTTAGATCCATTTTCATCATCATAAAACTCAGAAAAAACTGGATTTTTTGAAAGTGTAGCCAGCGTTAAGGGTGTTACAAAATCTAAAGAAGCAGGTGTCATAATCACTTGGACATGAGCACCTGCTTTTATAAATAATCGAACTAAATTTGCTGTTTTGTAAGCGGCAATTCCACCAGATACTCCTAGTATAATTCTTTTACCACTTAATACAGACATAGCTCGCTATTGGTTAATTTATTCTTTATAATAAATCTTTCCGTCTAACCATTCTTGCACAGCTAATGCATGAGGTTTTGGAAGTTTTTCATAAAATTTAGAAACTTCAATTTGTTCTTTATTTTCAAAAACTTCTTCTAAGCTATCATTGTAAGTAGCAAACTCTTCTAATTTTTCAATTAATTCTTTTTTTATTTCAGAATTAATTTGATTAGATCTTTTGGCAATAATTGTTATTGCCTCATAAACATTACCAGTAGGTTCTTCAATAACATTTTTATTGTAGGTAATTGTATTTACTGGCGCATTAGTTTTCTTTAAATCCATGGATATATTATTTAGAAAATTGTTGTAAATCTTTATCAATTTTAGCTAACATATAGTCAGCTTGATTTTTGTATTTGGTATCCGCTTTAAATTTAGTCAAACTATAGTAGGCAGATTTTGCATTTTTTAATCGCTCTTCCATTTTCGATGGAACACTATTAATTGCTAGTTTGTAAGCTGAATCTAATTTCAAATATAAGGCATCTTCTTTAAATGGAGTACCAGGAAAATCTGAAATAAAATTATCTAATGCAATTTGAGCTGCTTTATAATCAGATATTGTATTGTATTGTTTTGAATTTTCAAAGGCTTTTTTTTCAATTTTATAACGCATCTCCTTAACTAATGTATTTGCCTCAGCCATATAAGAAGAATTAGGATAAGTATCGATAAAATTTTGAAGCTTATCAACTGCTTTGTCTGTATCTGTTTGATCTAAACTATAATTAGGCGATAATTTTGTAAAACATTTAGCGCTAAGAAAGAGTGCTTCTTCTTGTTTTTCACTTTTAGGGTAACTTGAGGCAAAACTTTCAAATTGATATCCTGCTAAATAAAATTGTTCAGTTTTATAATATGCTTGAGAATACATATAAAATAATTTCTCAGCTTGAGGCTTCCCTTTGTAAGAAGGAGCAATTTGCTCAAATAATCTGATTGCTTTTTCATATTTTCCTTTATCATACAGTTTTTCTGAAGAAGCATATTTAACTGCAATATCCTCACTTTTTAATGCTCTTTGATATTCGCTACATGACGAAAAAAGAACAATTAATACGATAAGAGAAATTATTTTTTTCATTTTTTTTAATTGGATTTTGTGATTATTTAATTTTATTCTTTAGATCACAAAAAACGAACTGCAAAATTAGTTAATTAATAGTTACTATAAAAGGTTTTTTTATTGTTTTATTTGAAATAATTATTGAAGGTTTTTAATAAAATTAGAAAGCCTAATTGATAAATCCGAATTTACATTCACCAACGGTAATC
>Ga0078894_10004938_pt1 | contig 10233 bp, 6 predicted proteins | sample LauGreSu1BDMLBSD_2_FD_67506 | JGI IMG/M metagenome (GOLD analysis project Ga0078894, IMG submission 67506) | Freshwater lake microbial communities from Lake Michigan, USA - Su13.BD.MLB.SD (version 4) (version 4) | ecosystem: Environmental > Aquatic > Freshwater > Lake | place: Lake Michigan, USA...
GGCATGTACTTCAGAGAGACGTAGGTGAGTTTAAGGGCGTCATGTGGTCTCGCCGAAAACGCAGAGTCCCGGAGGTCATGACACGTGAGGAGGTGGCCCGTGTACTGAGGGAGCTGAAGCACCATCCCCAGAAATGGCTAATCGGATGTTTGATGTACGGATGCGGGCTGCGTTTATCTGAGGCTCTTCACATCAGGGTCAAAGATATCGAGTTCGGTCAGGGATTCATCGCCATTCGCGATGCTAAGGGAAATAAAGATCGAATCGTGCCACTTCCAAAGAGGTTGGTGGGGCCGTTACAAAAGCAGCTATCGGTCGCGGAGGGTATCCATCAGGCTGACATCAAGGCCGGTTATGGTCGGGTGTCCCTACCGTACGCGCTGTCCAAAAAGTACCCGAACGCCGACCGCGAATGGGCGTGGCAGTATCTCTTCCCCTCAACGAAGCTATCCCGAGACCCTCGCAGCGGCGATATTAAGCGTCATCACATATTCGACACCTTCATGGACGATGCTGTGAAACAGGCAGCGCTCGCCGCAGGGCTCTCTAAGCGGATCACCTGTCACACCTTTCGCCACTCCTTCGCGACTCATCTTTTAGAGAACGGAAGGGACATTCGCCTGATTCAAGAGCTCCTTGGGCACAGCGATGTAAAGACCACGATGATCTACACGCACGTCGCTAAGTCACCCGTGCCGCGGGTGGTGAGTCCGATTGATGAGCTATAGGTAGGTTATTCTCCTTCGGAGACACAAGAAAGGAAGGTGTAGAGCTACCGCCTCAAGTGTTACAGCGTGCATATGTCGGAGATCGGCACAATCGATACATCGTCAACAGTAAAACTGTCCGCTCCCGTATAAACGATAGAGGATTGACTAACGCGCGCGGACGGCTGCGCGCGGTAGAAGCGAATATTCTTTAGAAACTCGGCGTTAAAGGTGGAGCTTGCTTTCACCTCAAGAAGTTTGACATCCGCTGCGTCGTCGATCACAAAGTCGATCTCATGTCCCGCGCTATCGCGGAAAAATCCGATGGAGGGCTCTCGCGCCGCATTATAACGATTCTTAATAAGCTCACTCGCCACAAAGGTCTCTACTATAGCGCCGCGCAGCGGGTGGTGTGCGAGTTGCTCAGGGGAGCGAATTCCGAGGAGGTGGCATAGAAGTCCCGTGTCGAGGAAGTAAAGCTTTGGAGACTTTAGGATCCGCTTGGAGAGATTGACATGATGGGGCTGTAGGCGAGTGAGGATAAAGCTCGTCTCCAGTACAGAGATCCACTCCCGGACTGTACTCTGATCAATTCCGGCCTCAGCGCCCAGGTTTGTGGCGTTGAGGAGTTGTCCGCTACGGGTCGCGCAGAGCCTCAAGAAACGCTCAAAAAGACTAAGATCCCTCACATTTACAATCTGCCTAACATCTCGTTCAAGGTATGTTTGAACATAGAATGATAGAGCCTGACTTGGTTCCAACCTGTCATGAAGAATTCGAGGATACCCCCCGGTAAAGAGATGATGATGGAGAGAGCTCGGTGTGGTGTTAGAACTTCTCAATTCAGCCGAGCTGAGTGGTAGAAGTTTAAGAATTGCCGTCCGGCCCGCGAGCGATTGGGAAACCGACTCCATGAGCTGGTACTGATGGCTCCCGGTGAGAATGAACTCGCCGGGAGAGCCTCGCTCATCAACGGCGACCTGGATATACGATGCGAGCTCGGGTAAATGCTGAATCTCGTCGATGATACATCCACCTTTGTGGGCATCTATGAATCCACGTGGGTCCTCAGCTATTCGAGCCCTTTCATCGGGCCTCTCTAGGTTGATCAGTGGTAGCGATGGAAATGCCATCTTGCATAAGGTTGATTTGCCCGATTGACGGGGGCCAACTACGGTAACCACCGGATACTGCCGGGATAGGCTCAGAAGATGGGGAGAGAGGGCTCTTTCGATCACACTTGCAGTTTAGGGTTTCAATCCCGTATTTGCAAGGATTTGTTTTTCGCTCCTATTTTCAGTTACTTATGGCCGTTCATTGCCTTCCCTAGGCTCTTAAAAGGCTACTTCCCGATACAGAACTTCGAAAAGATCCGCCCAAGGATGTCCTCGGTATACGTCTTACCCACGATCTCATCGAGCGCGTTGAGGGCCTCGCGGATGTCTGCAACGAGGATCGGCAGAGCTGGTGTTTTGGAAGCTACAGCGTCAGCGAACCGAACAAGCGAGTCCTGCGCTCGACGGAGACAGTCGCGGTGACGCTCGTTCGTTACAACTTCACCAACATCGCCACGCTCCGGCATATTGGCGCTGACATCTTCTACAAGCGCTTCAATCAAAGCGCCGATACCAGCGCCGGTTTTCGCTGAGATGTAAAAGTTCTGCTGACAGGTCTTTGAATCACAGAAGACCTTGATCATCGCGTTCGGGTTGAGATCGATCTTGTTCACTACGAGCCATACCCGCTTACCGCTCTCTCGCAAGAGATCGGCGGTGGATTGCCAGCTTAGGGCCTCATCGGTGGCGTCAACAACAAGTAGCACGAGGTCTGCCCACGGAATACGCTCCTTCGCGAGCTCAACACCGATCTTCTCGATCTCATCAGTGGTCTCACGAATCCCCGCTGAGTCACAAAACACGAACTTCTGACCCGCAAGTGAAGCCTCTTCCTCAATAAGATCCCGAGTGGTACCGGATATCGGAGATACGATCGCTCGCTTCTTTCCGAGGATGAGATTCAAAAGGCTCGATTTTCCGGCGTTTGGCTGCCCGCACAGGAGTACTCGAACACCCTCTTTAACGAGAGCACCGAAAGCGTACGTTGAGAGAAGGTGCGACACCTTTGCGCGAGCAACTTCAGCGCGAGCGGCGATCTGATCGATTCGGTCTGGCTCGATGTCCTCTTCAGGAAAATCGATCGAGGCCTCAAGCTCGGCGAGAACATCTCGAAGGGGCTCGCCGATAGCCGAAACGGCTTGACTTAAACGTCCCTTTAATTGCTCTCCCGCGAAACGAAGCTCCTCTTCTCCTTTGGCATTAATAACATCGGCGATCGCTTCGGCTTGAGCGAGATCCATTTTACCGTTCAGAAAAGCGCGCTTCGTAAATTCACCACCGGCGGCTGGAAGTATCCCATACGCATAGAGGGAGCGAAGCACCTGCTGCACGAGCACCGGACTTCCGTGGAATTGAAACTCCGCTACATCTTCTCCCGTAAAGCTCCAAGGGCCCGGCATAAACACCGCGAGCCCCTTATCGAGGGTCGATGAAGTTTTAAAGTCGAGGATATCGCCGAACACAAGGGTTCGAGGGTGGCGAAGGGGATCCTTCTTGCCTTTAAACAAAGCCTTGAGGGCGAGCCGAGTTCGCGGCCCGCTCACACGAATGACCGCGACCCCCGCTGGAACGGGCGCGGTCGCCAGCGCTGCTATGGTCGTATCTTCCATGTCGGTACTCGTTACGCGTAGGTACCCTTCAAGACGCTCGCGGGGAGTCTAATCTTCACCGCGACGGGCAACTTTTTAAATAAGCGTGAGAATATATCCAACACCAAATATCGCGACGCTCGCCACGAACGTTCCCCAATAAACGCCACCTTGGTCCGTCTTTCTAAGGTACATCTGTTGCGTGATCGAGATGATGTTGTTCACAAGCCAGTAGAGTACGAGACCGGCTGGCATTGGAAACACGATGAACATCCCCGCAAAAACGAGCGGCATGAACATCATAACCTTCTGCTGCGTAGGATCTGCGGAAGGATTAGGCGTTGTCCACTGCTGAATGATCATACTCGCCGCCATAAGAAGAACCATCACGGGAACTCCGATACCGAAGATCTCGAGTTTCTCAGGAGACGAGAGGTCGGTGATCCACAACGCGAACGGCGAGTGACGAAGCTCGATTGCGTTCAGGAGCGCTTGGTAGAGTCCGAAGAAAACCGGGATCTGAATGAGCATCGGGAAACATCCACCCATCGGATTCACACCACGACGCTTGTAGAGCGCCATCATCTCTTGGTTCAACTGATTCGGATCTTTCACGCGCTCACGCAGAGCCTTCATCTCAGGCTGAATCTCCTGCATCGCCTTCATCGATTTAAAGCTCGCCTTCGAAAGCGGAAGGAGCGCCGTCTTGATGATAAGGGTCAACGCGATAATAGCGAGACCATAGTTGTGGACGATCAGGTAGAGATAATGGAGCATCCAAAGAAGTGGGAGCGCCAAGAAGGAGAAGAAACCAAGGTCGATCGCTCGCTCAAGCTGGAACGAGCCGAGCTTCTCAAGCAGGGTGTAAATCTTTGGCCCCGCGTACACGGTGAACTTTCCGCCGGTCTCCGAACCAGCGACGCGGCCGATGTAGAGCTCTCCATCGCGAGCAAGCGCCGCGTTGTTCTCAGCAAGAGGCGGAATCAAGCTCGCCATGAAGTAGAGGTCACCGAGAGCGATCCACTGGGATGTCTCACGCTGCTGGATTTTTAGATCATCGGCGCTTACGTGATGAATCTTGTTGGCTCCATCGAGGTAGGTAACGTGCGTAATCGCTGTGTTACTTGAGGTCTGTTGCTGAAACCGGTGCAACCACTCAAGCCATACGGCTTGTCCCTGCGCGACCGGCCGGCCAAGCGTAACGTTCACCGTAAAGAGATAGGATCCCTCGGTGAATGTGATGGTCTTAGTGATGGGAACTCCACTCGAAAGCGTTCCAGTAAAATCGAGCGTTACATTTCCACCCTGCGCTACCTGCAAGTTAGCGGGGGACGCTGTCGCAGGCGCGCCGTTTACAGAGGAGAGAACATATCGAACGTTCTCGTCGTTCTCCGAACCCACGTACACACCAAGAGGAAGCGCGGAGTCGTGAAGATCCCCGATCATATCAAGTGGAGTTTCATCGCCTTGCTTGGACTTATAGTTATTCAGCGCGTAGCTCTGCACGCGGGCCCCGAGGTGCGAGATTCCAACTCGTGAGATCCCCGATTGAATGTAGGTCACGCCTGCGGCTTGGACATCAGCCGCGCTCGGGTGTTTTGGTTGCTGCTGCCCCACAACTTGAACGGGACCCGACGGCTGCGCGCTCGGCTGCGCTGGCGCGCCCGCGGGTTGCTGAGAAACTTGCGGCGATACCTGCTGAGATTGAGGCGTAGGAGGAGTGGTTGACTGCTTCTTCTTCGGAGCGAGAAAGAAGTTCGTGTAGGTAAACACCACCAAAAGACACACGATCACAGCGCGAACTGCTCGTTGGTTAAATTCTTGGGAATTGTCAGTCACGGAGACTCCTAGGGAACGTTACGAAGTGGCGTCATTTGTAGGGGAACCCCTCCCACCCGTCAAGGCACGGGGTCGAATCCACCTGGATTATACGGATGGCATCTCACCACCCGTCGAACGGCGAGCCAGAGACCGCGAATCCACCCATGTGTTTCAATAGCTTGAAGCGCGTAATCGGAACAGGTTGGGGAGAAGCGGCACGCCCCCGAGCACATCCAGGAAAAGGTTACCTTGTAGAGCCAATGAAGAGCTCGGGCGACCGGACGCCTGGCTCGGATCTGCGGTGTAGAGTGACACACTAGAGGTCTCCTACGAATGTTTGGGGAGATATCCCTTAGACCGCAGCGCCCCTAGGACCTCGCGACGATAATCATCGAAGTCACAGTCCTGGATACCACGACGGGCGACCACGACCATATCAAGGGGCTCTGTGAGATTATGACGGTTCGCTCGGAATAGTTCACGCAAGCGACGCTTTATCTTGTTTCGAACGTTCGCTCGCTTCTCTATCTTTGTCGTAACGGCTATAGCGAGTCTGCTCTCTTTCGTTTGCGATGGGATTACGAGCAGGAGGAAATGCTTGGAGTAAAGTTTACTCCCTTGTGCTTGGCACCGGTCTATATCAGATCGTCTTCGAAGCCGGGCATCAGGCCCGTACCTCTGTGGTGAACTAACGATAATGACCCTTGCGCGGCGTGGTTACAGAGATCTTCTTACGACCACGAGCACGACGTGCATTAAGGACCTTGCGGCCACCCTTGGTCGACATTCTCTTTCTAAAGCCGTGAGTCGTCTTGCGACTCTTTTTGCTTGGTTGATACGTGCGTTTCATAGTGTAACTACCTACTACGTGAGGCGGGAATAGTAGAGGCTTTCACCTCTCAGGTCAACCGCAGGGGCCGCATGCACAGCACCATCGGTAAAGTAGGCGCATGATGGGCTCTAAAGAGACAAAAACATCGCCATATCAATACTTTATAGCAGCGCATTGGTCTCGTTGTTCGACCGCCTCGATTATGGCAACTCACCTCACCATCATGCTCTCTGCGGGAGAGCCAGACCTTAGTGAGACACGCCTCCAAATAATGGGGAGTTCTTTTCACTTTCGTGTACCTCTCGCCATTGCGAGCGAACTCGATTCGCGTCCTCAACCTTACCTTCTCGATCAAGAGCTTCCGCTAAACAGAACAACACTGGGCCGTATACCGGATTTCGCTCGGCGATACTTCGCAGCGTTTCACTCGCGAGATGAGGCTGAATAGCCGGGGAGTCCTTGGGAATTCGTTGCATGACAAGTTGCGCGCATTGCCAAAGATCATCGGGCAACACGAGTCCGAAGCCGTGCCTCGCTCGCATAATAGAAAACGGATTGCGTCGTAGTTCACGAGCAAGCTCATCCACGACAACAGAATTTTCATAGAGACGGAAAGGGGCATCGTGCGACCGAGCCGCGACCGCGCGGGGCTCAATCAAAGGCTCCGTGACGATGCGCCACGCTTTGTGGGCGAGCATTATCATGAGGCGCTTTATGCTAAATCCACTCGCCGGAAACCGATCATGAAGTGAGAATCCGCCACTATCGATCCACGCGAGCTTCCGAACCACACATTCAACCTGAGCATCGGACGCGAGCGAGAAAGGGCCAGCAGGATTAAAGATCCGTGTTCCATGCTTCGTCACAAAAAGACTCTCGGTTAGTTCCTCGTCGAGACTCGGAAGGACAAGCCCAATCTCATCTCGTGAGAAGAGCCTCGCGACATCAGAGGCGAAGCTCTCCGGTATAGCGCGCGTTGGTGAGAGACACGCGACAACATGGGAACGCGCCGCTCGAACGCCGGCGTCGATAGCCGCCGAGATGCCATGCCCACCATCGACTGACAACGCGACGAACTGGAGAGCGACGTTTTTACTCTTCGCGCCGTAGGCCCAAACCGATTCAGCCATCCGAAGATTCGTTTCATGATCGCTGGACATGCCAATGACAACAACCTCAAGAGATGGCAAGGTCTGCCCCGCGAGCTGCCGCAAGAACGGCTTTACCTCCTCTAGAGAACCGGTCACAGGCACCACAAATGAAATGTTCTGTTCAGGCTGAACGCGACGGGTCGCATGCCGACGGAACACGCGAGACATCTCCGTTTGAAGGGCCGCGGCATTAGTCGCGCTCGCAGCAAGATCGCGTTGGTGACGATACGCGAGGATCTCAGGGGTTGTCAGTGAGAACGGATACGCCTCTTGAACACGAAGCCAGAGGTCGAAATCCATCGCGAAATAAAGCCCTTCATCGAAAACCTCGCTCGGCTCTATCTTCAACTCAGCGAGGAGGCTTCGCTTGAGAAATAATCCCGGTTGCGTTGGTAGTGCTTGAGCCACCCAATACTTGATCGTGTCGAACCATGAACGCTCAACGTTCTCAACTCGTGACACCATCGCCCCACTATCATCAAGGATGCCGCACGCTCCCATGACTACGGGGTGACGATCGATCTCCGCTAACACCTCAGCGAACGCGCCACGCGCGTATCGATCGTTTGGATGAAGCCATGAAACTATTTCTCCGGACGCGGCGGAGAATCCTACGTTAAGCGCTTGAGAGGGAGAGATAAAAGGGGAACGAATCACTGTGAGGTGAGGATACTCTTTCAGGATCTCCTCGGTCTCATCCGTGGACCCACCATCAACGAGGATGTGCTCGATCGATCCACAATGCTCCTGCGCAAGCACGGACTCAATCGCGCCACGGAGGAGCGCGCCCTGATTCAGGGACACTGTGATAATTGAGAAGTTTGGTCGATTCATTCGTTCGTCGCCGTTGTGCGCGCACACACATGACCTGTACCGGTCATATGCGGCGTGCCCGCACTACTCGTCTATGAGGGTTACGATGAGGTGGAATCCGGATTTGCTTCTTTTAAGAGGATGCAGCCGCTATTGCAGCGCTCTTTATTTACCATTCAATATCAAGCAGTTACCTGGAGACGTGCTGGGCGCTTTGCCTCACTTCCAGGGGTGCTCGCCAAGCAAACGCTAGTTTGAAATCCGAGCAATCGTCAGGAGGGCTCCAAGTGACTGTTATTAAACAGATTAAGACTTGCTCCCCGCGGCGAAAAACCTTTGCTGAGTCGAATACCCGTGGTACGGTCGGAGAAAGTTTGAGTACGTCATAAACGAACTTCAAACCACGGAAGCCAGATGGGACCCACGGTAGAACAACAGAGAAACTCGACCCAAACCGAACAGAGCCAGGATCGTGGCTTTGAGCATCTTGCGGCACCTTTGCTTCACCGCGGACTGGAGATGGCTACCTTCAGTCCGGAGCTCGCCGCTTGGAAGCTTCTTTTTAAACTTGCTCCAGACATCTGCAACAGAATAAGCCCTTCGAATGGGGAGAACCTCCCAAATAAGGAGAGCGTTTTCGCACTCTCGGCTGTGGCTGGGCTGCAGGACCTCATCACGCGAGGCGGGTCGAACCTTCGAGCCGCGTAAAGTTCCAAGGGTCCCTCTCCCAAGAACGAACATTTCACTCATTTCGCCATCCTGCTAGAAAACGACCATGCGTTCTTTTATCCGCTCGGTCATTACTCAGATATGCCTCGCCTCCTCGTTACTCCTCATCTCCGGCTGCGGAGAAAAGAGCGTTAGCAAAGGCCCGCATATCGAGGTCAAGCTTATCGCTGACCAACAGGCCCTTACACCAGGCTCAACATTTCGACTCGGCGTACATTTTAAACCTGAGCCGGGCTGGCACATCTATTGGAAGAATCCCGGCGACTCTGGCCTCGCTCCACGATTCGCGTGGGAATCCTCCGGGGGAATCGCGGTAGACGCTCCCCGATGGCCTTATCCAAAAAAGATCGCGGTGGGTCCGCTCGTGAACTACGGATACGACGAGGTCCTCCTCCCCTTCCCGGCGACCTTCTCCGCCCCACCGCCGCGCGCCACGAGCACAACGGTCACCGTCTCGATGCAATACCTCGTATGCAAGGATGAGTGCCTTCCCGGTGAAGCGCAACTTGCGTTGACGTTACCGATCTCTAAAACAGCCGCGGCCCCTTCCGAATATGAGCGCCTCTTCGCGATAGCCGAGAAAAATATTCCAACCGCGCTCGACCGTGTCTCGATCGCGGTAGAGGAGCAACAAGATCGAATAATTGTCGCCCTCATTCCTCTCGAGCCCCGCTTTTTCCCCGCGGCGATTACCTTCTTCCCTGAAGATCCCCGCGTCATCTCGAACTCAGGGCCACAAGAGTCCTCCCTCGACAGCGGCGCCCTTCGAATCTCGCTCAAACGGGATCCAAATCGGCGAGACACTATCAAACGACTCCGTGGCGTTCTCTACTCAGCGCAAGGCTGGTCTGAGAGCGGAGAGCCAAAAGCGATCGAGATCGACACCAACCCCGAAGGAAACGATAGCGACGACGCGCGGCGCTCCACACGCGACGTAAACAACACGCCAACCTATCCCGGGGCTGACGGGGCTGGATTTTTCGCGGCGGTCTTCTTCGCTCTTCTGGGCGGATTACTCCTCAACATCATGCCGTGCGTGTTCCCCGTTCTATCGATCAAGATCATGAGCTTCATTGAGCAGGCGGGACACGATCCACGAAAGATTAAAGCTCACGGTATCGCGTTTTCAGCGGGGGTCGTGGTCTCGTTTTGGATCTTCGCTGGCATCTTGCTCGTGCTTCGCGCCGGTGGAGAGCAGCTCGGATGGGGCTTCCAACTGCAATCCCCAGCGTTCGTCGCCACGATGATATTTACTCTGTTCGGACTCGGCTTCCTCTTTCTGAGCGACATCGCGCTAGGGAACTCGGTACAACGCATCGCGGGCAAGGCGAAGATCTCAACAACCTACGCCGGCTCATTCTTTAACGGAGCGCTCGCGACCGCGGTCGCGACACCGTGCACGGGACCATTCATGGGCTCCGCGCTTGCGGCTACGCTAACCCTCTCGGCGATCGAGAACTTTCTCATCTTCACCGC
>Ga0078894_10004939_pt1 | contig 10233 bp, 8 predicted proteins | sample LauGreSu1BDMLBSD_2_FD_67506 | JGI IMG/M metagenome (GOLD analysis project Ga0078894, IMG submission 67506) | Freshwater lake microbial communities from Lake Michigan, USA - Su13.BD.MLB.SD (version 4) (version 4) | ecosystem: Environmental > Aquatic > Freshwater > Lake | place: Lake Michigan, USA...
GTGCTCCACGTGTATCCACCAAAGGTGGATATTCCTTCGGCGCTTAACCCCCTCGTTAGACTTTCTTCACAATGATGGGTCCCGATTTTGTTCCCGTTGGAATACTATCAATTGATGACTCTTCAACATTGGACGATAGAGGCATGTCACCAAAAGATATTGATTTTTCAGGCATTGATTCTGTTGCAGGTTTTCGAATCATTGGCACTGTCTCTATTGCTGCCGGCACAATTTCACTCAATTTATTATTATTTCCTGTAGTTGTTACCACATTGATTTGTAGTGGTTGTTGCATTGGTACATTTGCTGCTACGCCTGCCATCGGTTCCAAATGTCCAATCGGTTTTGCATTGGGTTCCGGAATCAAAGAATTTGCTAACTTCAGGTCATACAGGTTAACTATGTTGGTTTTGTTCTCTGGGTTGAGACCCCCACTATCATCATTGGTCTCTATTTTGGCAAATTCGCCTGTTATTTTGCGAATTAACCATTTGCGGTCTGGTTTGAAATCGCCTTTAAATGTTACAATGTCATTCACGCTCAGTGCCTTTCCGCCGCGCATAGTGAAGTCTTTTTCTTTATTGGCATCCTGGACTTCATTGGCATCCAGGACTTCAAAGGGTCCACTGGACCCGGCAGTCCCCAGGACTTCATAGGCAGTCCCCTGGACTTCATAGTCACTACTCTGTCTTCGCCTGTAATATTCATCCATTACTCGTTTATCCTCCTGTTGGAAAACCTCCCAATCATCATATTCCATCTTCATGTTTGTTGCTGCTGCCGATTCAGGTTTATCAACATCCAATGGTTTACTAAGTATTTCATCCAATTCCTTCAATTCCTCTATGTCAGGTTCATTAACTTTGTTAACTTTTCCATTCAAGGTCCGTTTTACTTTGCTAATTATATCGTCTGGACTATTTGCATCGCCATTTGTCAACAAACTAATATTCTTGCTAAAATTCATATTGTCAAATTGGTTAATATTGTCCTCTGTAATAATGCACATCTTCACATTGATGGTCTGCAATTCCTGCATCAACAATTTAAACACATAAGGCACTCGCACTACACTAAAACTGCGTCCATATTTAGTAATGTGCTCCACATTCATCTCTTTGCCATCAAGCATCTCTATATATTTGAGCGGACCGTCCGCCATCGGACTCATGAACAAATTCTTTTCTGGATTATAAATGGCAATGGCGCCCGTTTTATTACAGATTGCCATGTAATATTGGTCACCGCGGTCCAACATAGACTCCCGTAAGAAATCGGTGGCGCCGTGCGCTATCATTACGTCGCGCTCCATCTCGCCAATACGCAATCCACCATCATTTGCACGACCACTCACCGGTTGGCGCGTCAATTGGGTGCGCGGTCCCTTGGCGCGGTAATTGACCTTGTCTTTCACCATGTGTTTCAAACGCATATAATAATTGGGACCAATGTACACTTCTGCCTCCAACTGTTCGCCCGTCATGCCATTATAAAGCAATTCGTTGCCCGACGAATGAAAATTGCACGCATTCAGCACCTTGCCAAATTCGCCAATTTGTTTATTTGTCGACGTGAATGCCGTGCAGTCGCCGTGGTATCCCATATTCAAGCATGCCTTGCCCACCAAACATTCCACCAATTGTCCTACAGTCATGCGCGTCGGCATCGCGTGCGGGTTCACAATAATATCGGGTTTCAATCCGTCTTTGGTGAAAGGCATATCGCGCTCCGGGATAATCTGCCCAATCGTGCCTTTTTGACCCGACCGCGACGCCATCTTGTCGCCGATTGCAGGCAATCGCTCTTCGCGAATGCGGACCTTGGCAATTTTGGTGCCCTCTTCGCCTTCAGTAATGTAGGTCTTGTCTACGATGCCGAGTTGCCCCTTTTTGGTGGTCTTGGATGAATCGTGCATTGCCGCGTCCCCAGGTGAAGAAATGGCGCACCCAATAATGATGGTGCGGTCATTCATCTCGGTGCCTTCTTTGACCAATCCATATTTGTCCAATTTGCTGTAATCGTGCTCTGCCTTGAGACCCTTAACGGTTTCGTCTGCGCCCACATTCAAGAACCGTTTTGAACTAGTCACGCCCCCGACCGTCGTCTTCTCCTCGTGAGTTTCATACACGGAATAATAAGTGGTTCGGAAAAGACCGCGCTGCAGGGCACCTTCGTTAATGAGGACTGCGTCCTCCACGTTGTACCCGGTATAACACATGAGTGCGACGATGGCGTTCTCGCCATAAGAATTCTCTTCGTTGCATATGTATTCCAAATACCGCGATTTAACGAGCGGTTTCTGACCCTGATTGAGGATGAGCGATGTCTTGTCCATGCGCATCGAGAAATTGGTGTGATACATGGATACTGCTTGTTTGCTTTGACCGGTCGAGAACGAGTTTCTGGTGGCGGGGTTGTGATGAGGATAAATGACCAAGTTGCACATCATGCCGAAAATCAGGGACTCATGGATCTCACAGTGTGTGTATTTCTTGTCTTTGTCGCATTCTTTGAAGTTCAAACAGACTAATGATGTTTCTTCTTCATTGGGGTCGATGTAATCAATGATGCCCTTGTTGTCAATGAACCGTTTCAACTTGTGTGGGTTTGTTTCGCCATTGTCGATGCCGTCATACAGTTCATGCAACTCGTAAAATTGGTTTGAATTTACGGTTGCCAAATCTTCTTCGCGTCGTTTGTTGGACCCGTTAAGGAGAGATGTCCACGTAAATTCTCCGTCTTTCACCATCTTCGATGCAAACGACATGTGTTTCAAATCGTTGTCATAGTAAAAAATGGGGCGACAAAGTCGCCCCTCATCCGTGAAGATGGAAATTGTATTGTTTCTGCTTTCAAAACAGATGCTAATGAAAATCGGGATTAGACCATTTCGCCGATATATCTTGAATTTTTCCACGATTTCCTGAGGATTCGTCGTGACGCCTGCCCAGTAACCATTGACCAAGACCTTCGTCATTTTTGCCAAACTAATTATGCCGCATTCTTCTACTGACCGCAGTTCGCATTTTTCCTTCAACCATTTTACCATGGGTTCGCGAGACACGCCGCGCGACACCTGGGTCATAATACACAACTGTTTGTGGAGTCCAATGTTGCCGCCATCCGGCGTGTCAATCGGGTCAACGAGACCCCATTGCGACCCGTTTAATATGCGTGGACCCACCAATTTGGCGCCTGCTTTTACTGCCAAATTCGTTTTTCGCAAATGACTCAGCGCCGAATTGAAAGACAGACGGTTCAAATCCTGTACTACACCAATGATTTTTGTATGTTCGGTTGCCCCCCAATTGCCCTTGAACGCCTTGCGAAATCCCTCTTCCACGATTCGTTCGCCAAAAACGGTCTTGTAATTTGTATTGATGAGTCCGTGCAAATCATTCTCATATATTTGCAAATTATAGTACAACTTTTTCTCAAAAGACACATGAATGTGTTTCATCTGCATCTTGTAATATTCGCGAAACAGTTTATACATGAGTGTGCCGACCAATTCGACGCGCTTGTAACGGAAACTGTCGCGGTCAATCGGCAGTTCCATACCCTGGTACACCATAATTAATTGTTTAACCATGTGTCCCAAGAAGTACGCCTTTTCGATGTAATTTGTCTCTCCAATGTGAGGCAAGAAATAGTCGGTCAAAATGTGCAGAGCATTGGTGTTGGTTTTGGTCTTGGTGAGGTGGGCAATAAAGTGGATTGCTGCTGCCTGGGTCATGACGGGACCAGCGTCATGCACCGAGGGAATAAACAGGTCTTGCAACAAAGAATTTGATTCAAGCAAGCACATCTCAACAATGTGTTTGTCGGTAACAATGCCAAGTGCTCGAAACACAATGAACAGAGGAACGGGTTTGCGCACATTGGGAATATTCACCACAATATTCATGTTTGAATATCTGCCACTGGGCGCAACCAAGTCGACACTCAAGGTGCGAACCGGTTTGGATGTATTTTCAGACACACTCTTGATTTCGGCAGTGCACAAAACCGAATCCGAATCCACTTTATTGACACGCAACATATTGTCACCGAAAGTCTCCTGAGGGACGACGGTTTTCTCCTTGCCGTCAATGATAAAATACCCGCCCAGGTCATTACGGCACTCGCCCATATTGAATCGCATTTCACGGGGCAATCCTGCTAATACACAGAAATCGGATTGCACCATAATGGGAAATTTGCCAAAAAACACTTTCTCTATTTTGGCGTTTCGTGTTTGAACATTTTTCGAATCCACCGATTTCTCCAAGGTTTCCTTTAAGGTGGCGCGCTCATTGGGGGTCATTTGGACGGGCACTTTCTTACCTTTTGCTCCACCGGTCATATATGGCATTCCATCTGATGGGTCTAAGTTCGATTCATAGTACTCGGCACCAGATCCGCCCTTCAAATCTAGACCCTTTTCTTCTTCAACATGTGCTGTTGCTTTGTAGTTTTTCAAAGGTTCGGGTCGGTCAACAGGGTCGGCATTGGGGTCGGGTTCGACATTGATGTGTGGAACTTCGTCCTTTTCTAAAATGTCGATGAATTCCAGTTCCACATCCACATGGACGGTCATGGCATAAGTCATGTTTCTAAGGCGCGCCTCATTGGGAAACATATAATGCGCATTGGAATCGTAAATCACGGGTTTAGCAATGTAGACAAGGTCCCCCTTTTTGCCTCCAATGTACAAATTGCATTTGGACCGATACTCGCCAATTGACTCGTCATATTTAGAAACAATAGTAATAGGATTCTTCTCTTTGAACAATTTGTAGATTCCTCGCTTGTAAAAATCATTGAAAGATTCCAAATGATGTCTCACTAAACTTTGAGGATTTTCTTTAAAATGTTTGTCAATAATATCCCACACAAATTCTTCGTCCATTTTCCTCGTGAAATATACAATACAACTATATTCTTTTTCATATGTTTTTTTCTGCCTCAAATATATAATGTCTGCTTTTATGGATACCTTGTTTTCGCCTCTATCGGGTGATCAATGCACCTTCTTTTATGCCGTGATGGTTTTCACTTTTGCATTTGCCATTTTGACTGTTATTTCCGGATTTGCCGTAGGCATGTCCAAAAGCAGAGGTGCCATGTTTTACGCCTCTGTGTTGAGTGCGTCCCTCTATTGGTTCATCCTTTACTACATCAGCAGACTGTTGTATTCAATGTGTTCCAAGAGTATGTAAACCGGCAAATGAACAGTTCCCAAAAGGGTGTAAATTTTTACATGTATAAATACCATTCATACAGGATGATATTTATTGGTTCAAGTGCCACGTTCAATATTTTTCCAAATAGAAAAAAAGCAGATAGCACGCAATTGCTAAAACAATTGAAACAGTCCAAATGGGAATCACGGTTTTCTGTTTGTATCCAATGCCAAATTGGCGGAAACTGCCGTTTTCATTGTAAATTAATCCGGGTTTCAAAAAGTGGACGATAGAGAATAATGCCAAAAACAGCAAAACTGAATACATCAATCTGTTGGATTTGATTTCAAATGGCATTCTATATTACACCTTACGAAATAAAAATGATGGCATTTTTAACGGGGGTCGGACCGAGTATTTGTTCCTGGACTCATGGTTTCAAACCCATTTTTTGTGATTGGTTGGGCAAACCCATCAATTTGCAAAAAATTTTGCATAACATGCTCCACAAAAATGTTCATGTCTCCTCCATACATGGAGAAAATGCCCAATCCAGTGATGAACACTGCTAATAAAACAACCACGCGTCTAAAATTGCTATCACCCACAGACCCAGTGGAAAGCATGATTAATCCCAAAAAGAAAATCATTGCGACAACCAAGGCATAAATGAGCGCCTGGAAATACATGACATTCTGCTGCCATTTGTCGGCACACTCGCAGTGACTGCCTGCCGATTTCTGGTGTTCATACACATTGTATATGAAGAAGGTGTAGACGATGGTGGTCAGGAAAACCATGAATAGCATGTAGGGGGATTCCTTGCTCTGATTTGCAGAGTTAGTATACATGGTGTAAATGGTGTGGACGATTTTCACGAGAGCAATGAAAATCACGGATTTTTGCAAGAAGTCGATTTTGTCTAAATTATTTGTCTTGCCCGACTTTTCAGCGTAGCAAGGACATTGGGGCAGAGTTTTCAGAAACTCGGTGATTTTCAATACAATGAATATTACAAATACACCTGTGATGATTTTTATGAATTGACGACTATCTGCCATAGAGGATTATAGATTATACAGGGATATTTGTATAATTTGTAATTTGAAAGGTGCAAAAGTGCAAAAGTCTATAACCATTTCTTTTGCTCTTTATTGCATCCGCAGGTTCCACCAGATTGAAATCCTTCTTTGTCAACAGTCTTCATGGCATAATCCAAAAACACATTCAAATCTCCGCCAAACAGGGACCATGCACTAACCGCGACGATAGAGAATAATGACAAAAATGCAACTTTTCCACTAGTGTCAGATAGTTTCGTGTAGATGGTCAATAAAACAAGTGCAGCAAAAATCATAAATGCAACCACAATTGCATAGTAGATTGCCTGTATGTATAGGGCAGTTTTCTCCCATGTGTCGGCACAACTGCATGATTTACTCACGGTTTTGCTAAAATCTTTGGCGTTTAATACAAAGAGCAAATACACGGCAAACGCCAAAAACAGGAATAAATTCAAAAACAACAAATGTAACATGGACCTGGACCCCATTGATTGGGGTGATAAAAGTGGGTCATTGAAGAAATACAAATTGTGAAGGATGCCTCCTGACATCATGGCAATTATCACTTTTTCAAGGAACGCAAGGCGGTCCAAAGTTTTTTCAGGAACGGAGCAACCACACTGAGGCATCGCCTCCACAAATGCGATGATTTTTACTATAATCCAAATGAATATTACACTGGTTATGATATTGGTGACTCTGAATGATTTGTCGGACATTCTATATAATTATTTGGAAATTTATGCATGTGAAGGACACCTTACAGCAAATATTTGCCGGTGACCTTCTTGGGCACCATGTATCCGCCACCACGCACTCTTGTTAGCGCCTGTTGCCGATTTAACACATTGACCGCGTCCGATTTTTCTTTGACATTAATGGTTTTCAAATTTGCAATGGTTTTTGTGGTTTTTCTAAAAATAACCGCGCTGGCATCTCTATTGCCACCCACGAATTTTTTGCCGGGTGGTGTGCACAAATTCTTGTCATAACATTGTTTGGGTTCGGATCCTTCTACAGTAAGTGTCAATTCTGCTACTGAATAAGGATTCCGCGTTGAATATATGTAAATTACATATGTTTGTGTGACCTTATTAATGGCAGTGCTAATCGAACCGGTTTCTTCATTAATGGACAATTCAGGGAAATTGTATGGCATTTGGTCGTTAACTTGTAACAACTTGTATGTAAATCCGGGCACACTTGGGGCATTTGTGCTTTCACCGGCAACAATGGTTTCTTCAAATGCAATTATAGGTTCAAATATGCTTTCCACATAAAATACATAGGGAGAAAACCAAGACAAGGACAGTTTAAATGGCGTGGAAACCCCGTCTGGTTGACACCAATGCAGTCCATACATGGTGGTTGTGAGACTTCCCAAAAGTGTCGATTTGGCGTGTGAATCTGTCCATCCTGTGCCCGAGTTGTTTTCCTCAGAATAATTAGACAATGAGTTTGTGAGAACATCAGAAGCACTTCCGCCATAAATGCCGCCTGTTGTGTCGCCAGTTTTCAATCCACTGGTATAACAATATTGGGCAAACTGACTTGCCGATTTGAAAGACCTGCCATAAATGCCTCCAGAAAAACTAGCAGAACTAATTGCACCACTACTAAAACAGTTGGTAACTTCGACAGTATATCCAGGTTGGTCGGTTCTTACTGCCCATCCGCCCGGGGTTGAACCCACAATTCCACCGGCATCTTCACCAATGGCACCATTGGAATAACATCTGTATATTTCTGTTCTTCCATATTGCGACTCGGCATCAGTGCTGCAAAACATTCCTACAATTCCACCACCCCGGATGGATATTGACCCCGTGCTATAACAATTCAAAATTTCAACGTGTCCATCATGTCCTCCACAATATGTACCCGCAATTCCACCTGCCGAATCACCAATTAAACCAGTGCTGAAACATCTGGCAATATACAGATGTCCGCCCAATTCGCCTGCATGGATTCCAATAATTCCGCCTGCATTTTCACCAATGATTCCGGTTGTGTAGCATCCAACAATATTAATGTATCCTCCATCTTTTGCTAAATAGGAACCCGCAATTCCACCACAGTTATAACCAATTGGTGCACTTGTGCTGCAATTTACAATGAAATTAGAATCATTTTCAGATGAACCCAAGTTTCCACCATAGTGTGCTTGGGCAAACCACCCTGCTTCTTCAGCAAGTGCAGACTCTACTCTTGCTTCTATTTCTAAATTTAATATTACTATATAACCGTGTCCTTCACTGCTGCTTGTTCCATTTTGAACTAGACCTGGATATGCGCCCGAATCGGCAATAGTAATTATGGGTCTAGACCCATCAGGTTTTAACATAATGTTGCCAAAAATTATACTTGAAGTTCCTACTATAAAATAGTGTTCGTTGCTTATTAATGTTATGTCCGTGATAAAACTTACAAAAACTGGGGTAGGTCCAGGGTTATTATTATTTATTGTGCAAGGCCAATATATGACATTCCAAACATCTTGGTCCAAACTATATTCTATATATCCGTCACCCTGTTGAATGTATATGGTTTGTAATGGATTGGCATTGATTACAGTTTGTGTTATTGGCACACCAACATGCACGCCAGCATTGTTCATGGGACCCAGCAGCAAACGCGGTTCCGCGCCTCCTCCCGACGATCCGTGCATCAGTCCTTCGGAAAATACATATCCGGCACCTTTTACAATGGGATATGATTGCCCATCTACATCCAAGGTTCCAACACTGTCTGTCAAATACATCAAATAGGTGTTGTCAACTGTACGCCCATCCTTTGTGTGGTCGGCGTGCGCTGCCGTATCCCCGCAAATCCATCGCATGGGCACATCACTGACTCCTCGCAAATCCAATCCCATGGTATCCAACAACACCTGTTTTATTGTGTCAGACAGGTGAATTGTGAAGTCTACTTTGGTTTTGTCATTTGTTAGTTGCAATCTAGCGTCAACCACTTCGGACATGTTAATTATAGAATCGATTTCTTTGATGGAAAGCACATTTGAAAAGGTGGATGCCATTGTCGTATCTTATATACTTAAGCAACAAAATCCTTCTTTCCTAAAATGACACAACCTGTGGAAAATTGATTTTCAATCGTGAGTCAAACAGATAAAAGAAACAACAAATAAACTATTTAATAATGGAAATCATACACACTTATTGTGAGAATCACGTTCTTGGAAAAATCTCTGTGCGCGATCTTTTGAACATGCAGCATATTGGCAACTGGAAATTTAACCGACCACCTGACTACATTCGTTGCAAAGAAATTGCAAAATATATATTTACTAAACGCCCTTGTCTTGATTGGTTGTTTTATGCGGTTGGCAATGATTTAGTTAATGGTTTCTCTATTGTTGATGGCATCCATCGATTCACCGCGTTCAAACTGATTCATACAGAGAATTCTAAACCCGTCGACCTACTGACACCCAACGAGTTTGCCGGTGATTTGTCGTGGTTTTATCAACAACACATCCTAATTAGTTTGCGCACAAATACGAGTGAAGGTGAGGAGGTCGATCTTTTCCGCCAAATCAATATGAGCAATCCGGTGCCCGATCTCTACATGCAAAACCCCGATTATGAAAAGCGATGTCTTATTGAAGAAACAGTGAAAACGTGGACAGACCAGTATCGCGCGCATTTTAGTGCCAACTCTAAACCCAATGTGCCCAATGTCAATCGTGACCAGTTCATTGAACTCCTGAATTTCCTGTGTGACAAGCATGGCATAAATAAAAGCAACAATCCGCAAAAATTGGAAGAAATCTTGTATGAAATGAACCATAAGATGCGCCAGAATTTGCCAAAACGCATTAGTCAAAAATCGCTGGACAAGTGCAGAGAAACAGGATGTTATTTATTCCTTGTAAAACAGGATATACTACAGGAAATGTTTGATACATAATTACATCAACTAAAACACATAGAAACATTTTCACATGTCTACGTAGTAAGTAGTTATTTGAAATGGATCCCACA
>Ga0078894_10004940_pt1 | contig 10233 bp, 9 predicted proteins | sample LauGreSu1BDMLBSD_2_FD_67506 | JGI IMG/M metagenome (GOLD analysis project Ga0078894, IMG submission 67506) | Freshwater lake microbial communities from Lake Michigan, USA - Su13.BD.MLB.SD (version 4) (version 4) | ecosystem: Environmental > Aquatic > Freshwater > Lake | place: Lake Michigan, USA...
GGCCGAATGTCAATTATCCAAAGATAGATTTCAATGACATAAGTTATTATGCCGCTCCAAAAACCAAAGTTTCACCAAAATCATTGGATGAAGTAGATCCTGAATTGTTGAAAACATTCGAAAAATTGGGAATCTCCCTTGCCGAACAAGAGCGATTGAGTGGAATTGCAATCGATGCTGTATTGGATAGTGTTTCAGTTGCAACAACATTCAAAGATAAACTTGCTTCAATGGGAATTATATTTTGCTCTATGAGTGAAGCAATTCAAGAACATCCTGAATTGATCAGATCATATCTTGGAACTGTTGTCCCACCATCTGATAATTTTTATTCTGCACTTAATTCAGCAGTATTCACTGATGGTTCTTTTTGCTATATACCCAAAGGTGTTCGTTGCCCGATGGAACTTTCAACTTATTTCCGTATTAATGCAAAAGATACAGGTCAATTCGAAAGAACGCTCATCGTTGCTGAAGAGGGAAGTTATGTCAGTTATCTTGAAGGTTGCACAGCTCCCATGCGAGATGAGAATCAATTGCATGCAGCGGTAGTTGAAATTGTAGCACTAGAAAAAGCTGAAGTGAAATATTCAACTGTTCAAAATTGGTATCCGGGAGATAAGGATGGAAAAGGTGGTATTTATAATTTCGTGACCAAGCGTGGAATATGCAAAGGAAGAAATTCTAAAATATCATGGACACAAGTTGAGACCGGTTCTGCAATCACATGGAAATATCCATCAGTAATTTTGCTCGGTGATAATTCCATTGGTGAATTCTATTCAGTTGCAGTTACAAATAATCATCAGCAAGCTGATACCGGAACTAAGATGATTCATATTGGAAAGAATACAAAGAGTAGAATTGTGTCAAAAGGTATTTCAGCTGGTGTATCTAACAATAGTTATCGAGGACTTGTAAAAGTTCAAAAAACAGCAAGTAATGCCAAGAATTTCTCCCAATGTGATTCCCTTCTCATTGGATCTACATGTGGAGCGCATACATTCCCATATATAGAAGTAGCAAATAACACTGCAACCGTGGAACATGAAGCTACGACATCGAAGATTGGCGAAGATGTACTGTTTTATTGCAATCAAAGAGGCATATCAACGGAAGAAGCTGTTGCGCTGATAGTAAATGGATATTGTAAAGAAGTTATGAATCAACTTCCTATGGAATTTGCTGTTGAAGCTCAGCGATTACTAGCTGTTAGTCTCGAAGGCAGTGTAGGATAAAAAATAGAATATTTGTTACATAATTATACATACTCACAATGTTGAATATCAAAAATCTCCATGCAAGTATTGAAGAAAAACCCATTTTAAAAGGTATCGATTTAATCGTCAATCCAGGTGAAGTCCATGCAATCATGGGTCCAAATGGTTCCGGAAAATCTACCCTTGCTTCAATTTTAGCAGGAAGAGAAGAATATACAGTAAATGAAGGTTCCATTGAATTCAATGGAAAGGATCTGCTTGAAATGGCACCTGAAGAAAGAGCCGGTGAAGGTGTGTTTCTTGCATTTCAATATCCTGTGGAGATTCCTGGAGTATCCACAGCAAATTTTCTCAAAACCGCATTGAATGAGATTCGAAAATATCGTGGGCTAGAAACAATCGATGCAATGGATTTCCTTGCTTTAATGAAAGAAAAGGCGAAGCTCGTTGAACTTGATATGTCATTTCTACAAAGATCACTTAATGAAGGTTTTTCCGGTGGTGAGAAAAAGAGAAATGAAATATTCCAAATGGCAATGTTAGAACCAAAATTGGCTATTCTTGATGAAACCGATTCAGGTCTTGATATTGATGCACTACGAATCGTAGCACAAGGAGTCAATGCACTTAGATCACCCGATAATGCAACAATCCTGATTACACATTATCAAAGACTTCTCAATTATATTGTGCCTGATTTTGTACATGTTTTATACAAAGGCAAAATCGTAAAAACAGGCGGAAAAGAATTGGCCCTTGAACTTGAAGAAAAGGGTTATGATTGGATTAAAGAAGAAGTCTCATTATCCTGAACTATATCCCTATGATACAATTACATACTCTCGAAACGTTAAAAGAACAACTGAGAGTGCAAGATTATCCACTTGCATTTCTAGATAGCCCACTGTTCTCTGAAGGGTTGAGTTCTCTTACCAAATCAGGATTGCCTACACCTAGAAATGAAGAGTGGAAATACTTTCCTATTAATTCATTGCTCATGGCTGATTATGCGCTTCCCACTGCGTCTTCACATCAACATGATCCAAAGCAGTTTCAACCATTTATTAAAGAAGCACTTCATCTTGTTATAATCAATGGAAACTATGTCAAATCAGATACCTTTGAACAAGTCGAAGGAATAACATGTTCAATAGAACATTCACCGATATCTAATATCGAAATCAATCCTAAAGAAAATCCATTTCCAATACTAAATGCATTGTTACATAAAGATCGGATCATCTTAGATATTGAAAAAGAATATGACTTTTCAATTCCGATTCACATCTTACAAATATTTCAAAGTGATTCCGAAATGCCTTTATTGGCATCTCCGACAGTAACAATCAATCTTGCAAAAAATGCCAAAGCAAAGATTATTGAGTCATATCATATCCTTAATGTGAAAAATGGTCTCATTAATACAAGCTTTTCTGTACATGCAGAACAAGAGTCTGAGTTACATCACATTATTATACAAGATGGATTACAAGATTGTGCACTGATATACAATTGTGAATCAGTTGTCAAGTGTAATGCTAAAGTTCAAGATCATGTAATTGTACATGATTCTAATAAAGTTCGCAATACTATAGCCGGAAAATTAGTTGAAGAGCATGCATTATACAATATCTATGGTATCGTTTCAGGAGACAAACAATCACTCATAGATAATCATACTGTTGTAGATCATATAGCTCCACATTGTGAAAGCAATGAACTATTTAAGCATGTATTGGATGAATCTTCAACCGCTGTTTTCAATGGAAAGATTTTCGTACGATTAGACGCACAAAAAACAAATGCTTATCAATCTAATCGTACATTGCTCCTCAGTCCCAAGGCAACAATCAATACAAAACCACAGCTTGAAATATTTGCTGATGATGTGAAGTGTTCGCATGGTGCAACTACAGGTTCTGTAGATGAAGAAGCTTTGTATTATCTACAAGCCAGAGGTATTCCAAGAGAAGTTGGAATGAGATTGTTGACTGAAGCATTTATAGGTGAAGTAATTCAGTTGATAGACATTGAAGAGTTACAATCATATTTTACCGGCTCATTGTTATTAAGTGCTGGTGAATGACATGGTACAATCACTTGTGGATGAATGGAGATCAAATTTTCCAATATTGCAGAACAAAATGAATGGTAAACCACTCATTTATTTGGATAATGCAGCAACAACTCAAAAACCACAAGTTGTCATTGATTCAATTGTTAATCATCTAACTAATACGAATGCAAATGTTCACAGAGGAGTATATGCATTAAGTCAATTAGCAACCGATCATTTCGAGAGAACGAGAAGTTTGGTAAAAGACTTTATTAATGCTAGTTCAGTTGGAGAAATCATTTTCACAAAAGGTGCAACTGAAGCCATTAATTTGGTTGCATCTTCATTTGGTGAATATGCATTTTCTGAACATGATGAGATTATTCTCACGATTATGGAACATCATGCAAACATTATTCCATGGCAAGAGATTGCAAAGAAAAAGGGATGTATTATAAAAGTAGTACCAATATCAGTGGATGGTACTTTAGATATGGATACATATGCATCACTCTTTAATAAGAGTACAAGGTTTGTTTCAATGGTGTGGATATCTAATGCCATTGGAGTTGAAAATCCCATCAAACAATGTATTGACATTGCTCATGATCATAATGTTCCAATTTTAATTGATGCCTCCCAAGCTGTTCAGCATAAGAAGATAGATGTACAAGCACTTGATTGTGACTTTTTGGTGTTTTCCGGACATAAAGTGTATGGTCCATCCGGAACAGGCATTCTTTATGGAAAGTCGACATACCTTGACAAGATGCCACCATATCAAACAGGTGGCGACATGATTAGAAAAGTAACTTTTGAGAGAACTACATTTGCCGATTTACCTTCAAAATTTGAGGCAGGTACACCAAATATTGAAGGTTTCATAGGTTTGGGTGCTGCAATTGAATTTCTAAAAAATCAGAACATCGATGATATTGCAAGTCATGAGAGGGAATTATTGTCTCACACAATGGATCTCATTGAGAATAAAGAGTATATAAAAGTTATTGGATACAATGGAACAAATGTTTCTGCCATTTCATTTGTGATGAATGGTGTTCATCCACATGATATTGCAAGTTTACTTGATCGGAATGGGATTGCAGTAAGAGCAGGACATCATTGTGCACATCCTCTCATGCAATTTTATGGTGTCAATTCAACCATTAGAGTTTCCTTTGCGCTTTATACCACTAAGAAGGAGGTCGAACAATGCATAGATGCCTTAGATTCTATTTATAATCTCTTTCAATGATTATAATTCTTGAATTGGAAAAAAATCTTGCATAATTACTCACATTGCATATTTTTGTGTCAGCAGCTTTCGTAAAACTATTTTAAATCATCGGCTAAACTCAGGTGTCAGCCGTGCATCCCCCAAGTAGATTCCTCTCCAATATCAATCCATTGTTTCATTTTTTGGCTAAGTAATGCGTACACCGCGAAATACCACAAGATCAGGTGTGGGTACACCTCGACGAACATCACAACAGCACTCTCATTCCTCTCCTCATGATCAAGAGAGATCTTCATATCATGAAAGATCATCTAACCATGACAAATCCTCATATCATGAGAAATCATCAAACACTGCAGGTTCAAGTCAAGATGTTTCGCAGTCATCGGGCGTAATAAATATTGCAGAGCTAAAATCAAAGAAAATTGTAGAACTAACTCGCATTGCAAAATCGCTTGGTATTGAAGATTATAGTGATTTACGAAAACAAGAACTTATTTTTAAAATCATTGAGGTTCAAGCGCAAAAGCAATCGAGAGATCAGCAATCTGAGGGCACACTTGGCGAAGGGGTATTGGAGGTATTGGGTGATGGATATGGATTTTTGAGAGCAGCAGACTATAATTACTTACCTTCTCCCGATGATATATATGTATCACCTTCTCAGATAAAGAAATTTGGAATGAGAACTGGTGATACAATTCGTGGACATGTAAGACCTCCAAAAGAAGGCGAAAGATTTTTCGCATTACTGAAAGTTGACTCAATCAACTTTGTTTCCCCGGATGTCATGCGTGATAGAACTATCTTTGACAATCTAACACCTCTATATCCAGATAAGAAGCTTGTATTAGAGACAACAAGAGCTGAATATCCAATGCGTATCATTGATTTGCTTGCGCCAATTGGTAAAGGTCAAAGAGGATTGATCGTTTCACCCCCTAAATCAGGTAAGACTGTTTTACTGCAGAAAGTTGCCAATAGCATAGCAAGGAATCATCCAGAAGTGAAGCTCATTGTTTTGCTCATCGATGAAAGACCTGAAGAAGTTACCGACATGCAAAGATCTGTTCGAGCTGAAGTTATTTCCTCTACTTTTGACGAACCACCCGAAAGACATGTTCAAGTTGCTGACATGGTTCTTGAAAAAGCAAAAAGACTTGTTGAAGCCAAGCAAGATGTAGTTGTATTACTAGATTCAATAACTAGATTGGCAAGAGCTCATAATACAGTTATTCCGCATTCAGGCAAGATTCTATCCGGCGGAGTTGATGCAAATGCTCTTCACAAACCGAAAAGATTTTTTGGGGCAGCTCGAAATATTGAAGAGGGAGGTTCACTCACAATTATTGCAACCGCATTGATTGACACTGGATCTAGAATGGATGAAGTAATCTTTGAGGAGTTCAAGGGAACAGGAAATATGGAATTGGTTCTTGATCGTAAATTGGCAGAAAGAAGAATATTCCCTGCAATTGATGTGAATAGATCTAGTACCAGACATGATGAGTTATTATTGACACAAGAAGAACTTGCACGAGTATGGATTCTTAGAAAAGTACTAAGTGAGTTCTCAAGCATCGAAGCAATGGAATTATTGCTTTCTAAATTAGAGAGTACGAAAGACAATAGAGAATTTTTACAAGTGATGAATTCCTAATTATTGATAATGGCTATATCTGTTTGACATGATATCAGAGTTATTTTATTGGACATTATGGTTCATTACTTTCAGCTTGATTGTGATAGCAATGGTGTCATTATATAATCTCTTTACATTTGCTCGTGTTAAAAGAGTACTCGAGATTGATTATCAAGACCCATTTATATCTGTACTAGTTCCTGCTAGAAATGAAGAACGTGGCATCAGAGAGTGTATCGATAGTTTATGCAATCAGGTGTATTCATCATATGAAGTTTTAGTTCTTGATGATGGATCAACAGATTCAACGCCTGATATACTTAAGGAATTGCAAGATCAGTATCCGGATATACTTACCATTATTTCTGGTACACCTTTGCCAAATGATTGGACAGGAAAATCCTATGCATGTCATCAATTGTCAATGAAAGCAATGGGAGAATATTTACTGTTTACGGACGCAGACACAGTTCATTCTCCATATTCTCTACTTTCATTAGTAAGAACTTCCAGACATTATCAAACAGACCTCCTTACCGCAGTTCCTAATCAGAAAATGTCATCTTTTTGGGAGCACCTCATGATACCATTTATGCATGTTTTATATCATGGATACTTACCTAATTCGATGATATATTCAAATCATGATAGTAGATTTTCTGCTGCAAATGGTCAGGTAATGCTTTTTAGATATGATGCATATCAAGAGATTGACGGACATAAAAGTGTTAAATCTAGTTTGGTTGAAGATATTGACATGTCAAAGAAAATGAAGCAGAATAAAAGCAAGGTAGTTTTGGCCAATGCCATAGATATAGTTTCTTGTTCCATGTATAATGGTTTTAACGAAGTATATTTGGGCTTTTCAAAAAATTTCTATTCTGGATTTTCTGAAAATATCTCAATTTTCTTATTCTTTATTTTTCATGTTTTCACAGCATATGTATTGCCACCAATTATCTTTATCTATGCTTTAATAAGTGGCAATGCTGATCTTATGCTGTGGGGAATATTAATGACAATACTCGGTATGTTCATCCGTTTAAGTTCAACGATTCAGTTTTCTTTGCCTTTCTTTCACATTTTTCTTCAACCATTGAGTGCACTCTTTGCTATTGTAATTGCAGGAAATTCATTTCTTTGGTCATTACCAAACAGTGGAAGAAAATGGAAGGGAAGAACTTATTGAACATAGATTAAAGTGATTTCATGCTTGATATATTGATGGATATACTTCTCTTTAGATTGCATAAGAGAAATTATGATAAAAAAACTCCAGAATTAACAACAGGAACTATTGTTTTTGGAGGTATGATAAGACTTTCAATCATTGTTATGGCCACTTGGTGGATTTCTGATTTCTGGGAATTTCATCAGTTTTGGCCGATCTTTGCAATGATGGTTATTATGATTGTGTTTTACCCAGCATATCGAGAAATGTCCATCTTTTCAGATACGGTACAATCTCTAAAAGAATCCACGCTGTGTGGTAGTTGCAAGCACTTCGAAATATCCGCTCAAATCTGTTCTAGATATGATGAACATATAACAGAGGAACATATTCCTTGCGAAGGAATGGATTGGGAGCCACATTCACATTAATGTCATGAAACCAGATATCCTATTTGAAGATGAGTCTATCGTCATTGTCTCGAAACCTGCAGGAATGCTTACTATCCCTGATAGATTCGATAAAGACTTTCCGAATATCCGTACATATTTGATTGATCTCTATGATGAGATATTTACGGTTCATAGATTGGATCGGGATACCAGCGGAGTTTTGGTATTTGCAAAGAATGCTGAATCTCACAAACATTTAAGCATGCAATTTGAACATCAGCAAGTGCAGAAAACATACTTAGCAATTGTAAGGGGAATTGTTTCAAAAGATGATCAAGATATTGATATACCATTGATTGCTGACACAAGAAAAAAAGGTTTGATGCGACCTTCAGCTAGAGGTAAGGAATCATTCACTTCTATACATGTTGTTCAAAGATTTAGAATGGCATCACTATTGGAATGTAAACCAAAAACAGGAAGATTGCATCAGATACGCGTCCACTTATCAGCTATAGGATATCCACTACTTGTAGATCCGGATTATGGAGGCAATTCTGAATTTAAATTGTCAACGATCAAGAAGAAGTTTAATGTAGGGAAAAATCAAGAAGAAAGACCATTGTTGATTCGTACTCCACTCCATTCTTCCTCATTGGAGTTTATACATCCATTAACTTTGGAGTCTGTTAAATTTACAGCGGAATTGCCGAAGGATATGTCAGCTACTATTAATGTTCTCAATAAGTATGCACCATATAAAACATTTGATTCCCTAAGTTCATATGATGAATGGTTATGATGACATTGATTCCTTTAATTCTTCCATCGTAAAGAGGGAAATGAGTGGGATTCCAGCTTTTTCAAGTGCTTCAACTCCACCTTGTTGTCTGTTTATCACACATATACAACAAAGTATTTCAGCTCCTGCATTTCTAAGATCTTCTGCACTGAGAATAACTTGGCCACCACTAGTAATAACATCTTCAATGATAACTAATTTCTTCCCTTTGATATCAGCACCTTCATTCACTTTTCTAGTACCATAATCTTTTGCCTTTTTTCTAATGAAAGCTGCAGGCAATTTTGTATGTAAACTAATCGATGTAGCTATAGGAATCCCGCCCATTTCAAGACCAGCTAACACCTCACATTCAGAAGGTATTAGTTCACTCATTTTTTCTGCAATGGCTTGAAGTATATCAGGTTTACTTTCAAATAGATATTTGTCAAAGTATTCATTGCTGATCTGACCAGATCTTAAGAGGAATTCACCTGTTAAATGTGATGTGTTAAATATCTTCTTTGCTAGTTCTGTTCTTTCCATGATTCTCATGCCTTTTATTCGTGGATGATTACAATTTACTCTATTTTTGTGAAGTCACATTCCAAATATCCGAATGAATTATTCACTGCCCAATCTCTTAAGTCTTCTCAGAGTATTCATTGCACCTATTGTGTATCAGATGATCATATCAAGTGATGCAACATTGACATTTTATGCTTTGATTATTTTCTCAGTAGGAGCAATTACAGATTATCTAGACGGATTTCTTGCCAGAAAGTGGGGTGATACCTCCTCATTTGGTTCTTTTTTGGATCCGATAGCAGATAAAATACTCACCAACTCTGCTTTACTTGCCCTTATGTCTATTCACATAATAGATGCATGGATGATTACAATTATCATTGCCAGAGATGTTCTCATGACATTATTGAGAGTTTATGCAGATAGAGTTGAAAGACCTATAAAAACATCAATTTCAGCAAAAATTAAAACTGCATTACAGTTAGTATTTACAATAGGTATACTATTCCTATTATCATTTGATGCTAATAGAGAATATTTATCAAAATTAGATTCAATCATTGATATTACGGTTTGGAGTATTGTAGTATTAACTGTATTTACTTCATTTGAGTACATTGTACAGAATAGAGAATTGATTCGCCTATTGATTAAAGAGCCGTTATTACCTGGTATTCATACTATGATTGCAACTTTCTTCGGCATAGGATACAGTCCTTTGGCTCCTGGTACAGTTGCATCATTTTCAGCAGTATTGATATTACTCTTCCCGATAACTCACTTTCAATTGTTTATACTATCTTCAATAACATTCCTAATATCATTTGCATCTATTAGATTTATCGAAAGCAAGTATGGAAATGATGCCTCGATTATTGTTATAGATGAAGTGATTGGAATGTGGTTCATTCTTTCGATGCCTGTCATTTCTCATTCCCCAATGTCAGTATTACTATCACTTGTGATATTTCGAGTATTCGACATTGCTAAACCTTTTCCTATCAATGTAATTAACAGACGCAAAGGTCCAATCTGGGTATTGGCTGATGATATATTGGCGGCAATATTCACAATCTTCATAATGTTTAGCTTGTCAATATTTCAAATTGGCTCAAATCTACTATTCATGCGGTAAGTGAAAGATTAAAAAAAACAATTATTTGAAAAAGTATTTGGGAATTACACTATCTATATGCTAAATTGCAA
>Ga0078894_10004942_pt1 | contig 10233 bp, 11 predicted proteins | sample LauGreSu1BDMLBSD_2_FD_67506 | JGI IMG/M metagenome (GOLD analysis project Ga0078894, IMG submission 67506) | Freshwater lake microbial communities from Lake Michigan, USA - Su13.BD.MLB.SD (version 4) (version 4) | ecosystem: Environmental > Aquatic > Freshwater > Lake | place: Lake Michigan...
ATGCTGCACGAAGCCATTAAAGAACACCTAGCCGAATCAGACAATTAATGCCTTCTAAACAGGAGAGGCGCTATGACTCAGACCACATTTGTGGAGCAAGTCATCGAGGTGGCATCACGTCTCACTGAGTGCATCAATAAGATGCGCGACGCGTATGCCGAGATGCCTAAGGTGATTGCTGCCGAGCATGAGGCAATCGAGGCCAGGGAATTCGGCCTCGTCACTGATTCATGCCGCGTTAAAGAGGAGCTAGGTGACCGGATCGAGGGAGCGTACACAAGCTTTACGCTTACTGGAGAGAAATTCGCCAAGATCCTTAGCTCACATGCGCCGGATAAGGCTCGTCCGGTAACACTCACTCAGTTTAGAGACGAATTGATGGAGCTGGCTGGTTCACTTGCTCCCGAACAGTTTTCGCACCAGGTGTTGAATCATGTGGCAAAAGTGTTTGCCAAGGCTGTTGAGGAATTCTTCACGGTATATCTGGACGTGAAACCACGAATTGAAGCTAATCGCTACCTCGTTACTAAGCTGATGCGTAATTACCAAGAGAGTTACCGATTTTGGCAAGAAGTTAGCGAACAAGTTGCAATCTCCTATAATTCTCATGGCGTGCAAAAGGCCGCCGGCCGCAACAGCGGTTTCCGCATCAAAGCCTAACTAAGCAGTATTCCCCTAGAGGCAAACTAGATGTCAGGACTATTTCACACACTTACGGTTGGATCGGAAGCGTTGCTTACGACCCGTCAGGGTGTTGATACCGCTGGCCATAACATCGCCAATGCCCAGGTTGATGGCTATTCGCGCCAGTCCGTGAATATTCGGCAGAACGACCCGCTTGAAACCCACGGCGTGCTTATCGGCAACGGTGCCTCCATCGCCAGTGTCACTAGATCTCACGATCAATTCGTTGAGAATCAAATCAACGCCACTAATCAAGACTCTGGTCGCGCCTCGGCCCGTGCGGACGCCTTAAAGACGATTGAGCGAGTGTTTAGTCCTTTGCTCAATGCGAGTGTCTCTGACGAAGTGACAAAATTTTTCAATACAATTCAAAATCTAGCAAATTTCCCCACGGACGAGACCATCCGTACCACGGTGGTTGAAGCTGGGCGTGACGTTGCTACGTCTTTTCGCCGCGTTGATACGGATCTTCGGGACAATCGGGGCATCGTCAACGATAGAATTTACGATCTTGTCACCAGCGTGAACGATCAGCTGCAAGAGATCGCAAGGCTGAACGTAAAGATTCAGACATCAGAAACTGGCGTGGGCACTTTTGCTAACGACCTTCGTGACCAACGCGAGCGCCTGGTCAGAGAGGTGTCAAAGCAGGTCGAAATTAAATATTACGAAGATCAATACGGCATGCTCTGTGTTCGCGGTCCAGACCAGGTGACTCTGGTTGAACGCAATAATGCGGCAAAATTCGGCGTCCAGAGAAACTTTGAAAACGATGGTCAATTTGACGTAACTATAACTGACTGGGATGATCATAACACCCGTAACGTTACTCGCCGAATGGATGGTGGCGCACTGGAGGCATTCATCCGGATTCGTGATGATGATATTCCTGGGCTACTTGAAAAAAACAATGAAATGGCCTATCGATTCGCCCAAGAAGTAAATGGTGTGCATCGGAGTGGCTTCGGTATCGGCAACTTTTCCGAAAGCACTGGCCGCAACTTTTTCAAAATCTCGGATTCAATAAAAGATGCTGCGGCAAATATCGACATTGAGGATATTATTGCGACCTCAAACCATTCGATTTCAGCTGCCTCAACCGCGCTAGCTCCCGGTGACAACGTCAACCTCAACGCGATCATAAAGCTGAAAGACGCGCGTATGTTCTCCGAAGATGGCGTTAACCTTAACGAGTTTTATGCCCAGTACACAGCGAATTTGGGTATGGAAACTCAGCGCGCTGATCATGCCAAACAGTCGGCCGACATTTTAGTTGAAGACTTAGTCAAAAGACGCGAATCGATATCCGGCGTTTCCCTCGACGAAGAAGCCACCAACATGATGAAGTGGCAAGCAAACTTTACCGCTTCGTCGAAGGTCATCACGACTATTGATGAGATGTTAGATACAGTCTTAAGTATGAAGCGGTGAGTTATTAGTCTATGAGAATTTCTGAGCGACTTCGTTACGAAACGGTCTCAAATCGCATCAACAATGCGAGAGATCAGAATTCGCAGGCCATGGAGGAGCTTGCCTCGCAGCGTCGCGTCGAGAAACTGTCGGATGACCCGATCGGCGCCAGTCAGATTATTCGCTACCGGGATAACATAGAGAATCTGCGCCAGCTTCAGACCAATATCGAGTACTCCAAGGGCTTTTTGGAGCGAAGCGAAGAAGCCCTACAGGCCATAAATAACAATTTGATCCGAGCAAAAGAGCTATCCGTAGCTATGTCTAACGACACCTACGATCATAGTAGCCGGATTTCGACGGCGCGGGAGATTCGGGAGATACTCGACGAGATCATTCAGCTAGGCAACACGACGTTTAACGGCCGTTTTGTCTTTGGGGGCTTTCGTAATCAGACGCCGACATTAAACCTGGACGGCGATTTTTTAGGTGACGACGGTATCGTTCACCTTGAGGTTTCACCGGGCAATTTTCGCCCAGTTAGTCTCAACGGTCGCAATGTGTTTGAGGCTAACCCTGATGAGGTGGCTAAGGGTCATTTCAATATGATTACGGCCCTAAATCTGCTTCATGACGGCCTGGTCAGTGATGACAAGGCTCAAATGCATAAAGCCATGTACGAGGTCGAGTTCCAACTTGAGAAGACCAGCTCTGGCCTAGCTAGTCTCGGTGCCATGTCGAATGCGCTGCGAGAGACTGGTAATCGGCTAAGCGGCGATGAGATCGTGCTCCGTGACCAGCTGTCTAAAACCCAGGATGCCGACATCTATCATTCGACGTCTGAGTTTAAGCGCACAGAGGCAGTCCTGCAGGGGACTCTTATGGCTTCGACCAAACTGCTTCAGCCTTCTCTTTTGAACTTCCTGCAATAAACTAAAAAGCCTAAGGAACACAAAGCCTGTTACCGCCGCTAGCTAGAAATGCTGCAACAAGTAAGAGATAATAGGGTATCCCAAGACAATCAGACGAGCGCTTGGTGCTAATGGCCTAGCTGGAACCAGGGAGGGTTCTACCGTGCTTGTACTCACGCGAAAAGTTGGCGAAGGGATCGCCATCGGTGATGACGTAAAAATCGTCGTGATGCAGATCAAGGGCAAGCAGGTCCGCTTAGGGATCAAGGCTGCTCCAACGACGACGGTACATCGAGAAGAGATCTATCAGAAGATCTTAGATGAGAACCGTGCGGCCTCTCGCCCAGATCCCGTCAATGTCGGTCAAGCGCAGGGGATACTCGGCGCTGATGCACGACCTGCTGGTCAGGCCCCTCTGCGCAAGTACCTTAAGCCCCCAAAAGGGCCGGGCTCCGACTAGGTATTGCTAGCAGTAAACAAAATGGTCTATCATGATAGGTAGTACATCTTGCCAGAATTATTTAGTCACCGTGAGCGGGCGAGCAGCTCAAGCAGCGTATCCGTGATCCATGGGAGGCGGTCTTGATCAAGGTTAAAACAACTAGGTTCGGTGAGATCGAAGTGAAAAGCGAGGATCTTATCGAACTTCCTGCTGGCCTGATCGGCTTTCCGGAGCTCAAGCGTTACGTGCTGCTTGACCACGATAAGGACTCGCCGTTTAAGTGGCTGCAGTCGCTTGATGACGGCGCTATAGCCTTTGTTCTCATTAATCCGCTACTCTTCAAACCGGATTATGTGGTCGAGGTCACTGAGGCCGAGGTATTGGATCTTGATCTTAAGGCAGAAGAAGATGCCGTCATCTCGGTCATCATCACGATCCCTACCAATCCGCAGAACATGACCGCCAACCTTAAGGCGCCGTTGGTGTTCAACCTCCAGAACCGTCGCGGCAAGCAGCTAGTGCTCAGTCACTCTGCCTACACCACCCGCCATAACATTATGGAAGAAATCAAAAAGCAATCAGCCGCCACCGGGGCTACTGCTGTCCAGGAAGCTATCGAAAAAGCCAAGGCATCCCAGACGGCCGAAGTTGCAGAGACGGCTAAAGCAGGCGGCAAGTAAGAGTCAAAGGCTCTTACCTGTGGCCCAATCAACGCGGTGTCCTACCTGGGTCGCTACCCAGGTTAGATACAGGCGTTCAATATGCCTGTACACCGAGCCTTCGCGGGCCGAATGCAGCTTATGTTTGTCGATCGCTGCTACTGGCACCAGGCCGCGCACGGTCGAGCAGAGGAACGCCTCGTCAAAACGCGGCAGCTCATCGGCAAAGACCATCTGCTCGTGCACCGGAATGCCGGCATTACGCATGAGCTCGATCAAAGTCGCCCGCGTGATTCCAAGGAGGATCCCGCTTTGTGCCGGTGGCGTGACAAAGTGCACCTGATCGCCCTGCCGCGACAGGAAAAAGATGTTGGCGGTAGCCGCCTCGGTCACTTCACCCTCGGCATTGGTCCAGAGGATCTCGTCGAACCCCTCCTTCTGGGCCTTAGCAACACCAAGGACGCTAGTCAGGTAGTTGCCAGTCTTCGGCGCAGCACCCCTGGTAGCCCCCGCCTTGATCATTCGCTTTAGGCTCAGGCCCTCTTGGTACACCTTGGGAGCCTCAAGATTGGCCGGTAGGCAGTAGACGAATTTATTGGGCCGCCCTCCTGCCGGCAGCTTTAAGCTTAGCCCAGAGCCTCGAGTCACTGCCAGGCGGATGTATTTTTTGGCGGCTGGGACCTGCCTGACCAGTTCAGCGAGCTCAAAAACCAGCTCAGCATCGCTCCAGGGTATCTCAAACTCTAGAGCCGAGGCCGACGACCTCAGCCTGGCGATATGCTGCTCCAGGTCTAGGATCTTCTCGCCAAAGGCCACTAGCACCTCGAAAACACCGTCGCCATAGAGCAGGCCACGGTCGAGAGCGGGGACGACTGCAGCCTCCGGGGTACTGATAGTTCCGTTGATTGCCACCAAGCCTGCCATAAAACCCCACAACTACCTGATTTGTTTTATAAAAAACGGCTTTTTTGAATTTTAAACGATTTTATGATAATAGGCACGTCGCTTTATTAAAGTAAAACGATGGAGTCTATCACCTCATGGAAGCTGTAACCCAACCCGTCCGTAAGGTCCACCTGATCTCACTAGGCTGCGCGCGCAACCGTGTTGATTCCGAAGTGATGCTGGGGACAATGCTTGGAACCGGATGGCAGTCGACTGAGGAGCCGAAAGCGGCCGATGCCATCATCATCAACACCTGTGGATTTATTGCCGCTGCTAAAGAAGAGAGCATCGATACCATTCTAAAAGCTGCGGAACTCAAAAGTGAAAAACCAGATCTCAAGGTTGTCGTGACGGGTTGCTTGACCCAGCGCTATAAGACTCAGCTGGCCAAGGGCCTACCCGAGGTTGATCTTTTCATTGGCACAGACGAGTTCACTAAAATCGGTAAACTACTTGATGATCCCTCATATCAGGGGACCGTACACGCCAAGAGAACTCACTACCTCTATAACGAGGACATGCCTCGGGTTAACACCCTCGCCAAGCATTCGGCTTACGTGAAAGTTGCCGAGGGATGCCAGCACAACTGCTCTTTCTGCATCATTCCCGCGATTCGTGGACGTCTGCGTTCGCGACCGATCAGTTCAGTCGTCAAAGAGGTTGAAAAGCTTGTTGAAGAGGGCGTCATCGAGATCAACCTGATCGCCCAAGATCTCGCCGCCTTTGGCCGCGATCGTGGTGTAGACGAGCTGCTACCGCTGCTTCGCGCGCTAGTGGCAATCCCGGGCCTTCAATGGATTCGCTGTCTATACGTGTATCCAGAATACATCAGTGACGAGTTCCTAGACTTCTTTGCGAACGAACCGAAGATCGTTAAGTACCTGGATATTCCGATTCAGCACGCCAGTGACAACGTTCTTAAACGCATGAATCGGGACGTTAATCGGCAGCAGCTGCGTGAGATCTTGGCGCGCGTGCGTGAACGCGTTCCCGGTGTTGCTATCCGCACCTCTGTCATGGTTGGATTCCCTGGAGAAACCGAGGCAGACTTTGGTGAGCTACTCGAGCTCGTCTCCGAGCAGAAGTTCCGCCATCTAGGATGCTTTGCATACTCCCAAGAAGAGGGTACGGTTGCCGGCCGGATGCCCGATCAGATACCAGACGATGTTAAACAGGCTAGGCTTGCTGCCGTCATGGCGGCGCAAAAAGATATTTCCGAGGAGCTGCTTCGCAGCTACGCTGGACAAGTACTGCCGGTGTTGGTTGAGGGTCCGAGTGCGGATCATGAACTAGTGTGGCAGGGTCGATTAGCAGTTCAGGCGCCTGAGGTGGATGGGCTAGTCTACATCGGTGACGGTCCAGTCAAAGCAGGCCAAATTCAGATGGTTAAGATCACGGAAACTCATGCCTACGATCTCGTAGGCGAGGTTATCGGCGACCTGCAGTGACGGCGGCGTAAATAGGCGCCGGGTGGTAAAGTGACGGCGACTATTACGCAAAAGACTATCGAGAGAATACGCAAGCTGCAGGAGCACCACGGCACCCGCATCTCCTGGGTGCTGACGGGACTATCGTTCCTGTGGGGACTTGCCTCCGGTGTCTTACTGAAGCGCGATTACGAGCATTCGCGCACCCTCCTCTCGTACCTGGGGCTGTTTGTACTAATTTCGGTGATCTTTCGAATTTTTGTGGAATATGAGGCACGTCTGGCCGCACGCGCCCAAACTCCAAGGGGCCTGCGCGGTCTCCTCGTTAAAAAGCCAGCCTTAGTGAGCGGAGTTGCAAACTTCGGCACTCAGTATGCCGCCCAGTATATAACGATGTTCTGTATCCCTTTGCTCTTCCTCGCAAGAGCCTGGTTCACCCTGGGGTTAACGGTGATATTGGCTGCCATCTGTTTGGTAGATCCATGGTGGAACAGGGTCTCGACGCTCGCCTGGTGCATGTCACTCATCCGGGCATTTAGTGGTGTTATCGCTGTGGCCTTCGCCTTTCCAGTGCTGATGCCGCAGTACCTTCAGTATTTCTATCCGGTGCTTGCTGCCACGGCCGTACTTGCCACCCTGCCTTGGGACTTAGTCATGGGCTGGCAGCGTCGGCGACTGCAGCATGCTTGGCCTCCACTCCTAGCTATATGTTTGATCGTCGCCGAAATCTTTATGCATAGTCGACTGCGTCTGCCGCTCCTCTCAATCTGGCTTAAAGATCAGGCCATGGGAGTTGACATTAACGCCTACAAATTGAGCGAAACTTGGAGCCAGGACGAGGACCAAGGTAAGCTCACCGCCGCTCGAGACGCCGGCCAAGCGATCTGCTGCTATACACCGATCGTTTCGCCTAGTGGAGTGGCCTCGATGGTGTCTCACGAATGGCTGATCAATGATCAAGTGGTCGACCGGATTTTGCTGTCACCCATCCGCAGTCCCGAGCCCAACGCCCAAGGTGTTAGGCAGCACAATGAGCGCGGCTTTCGCACCTATTCATGCAAAAAGCACATACCCGATCCAAGTAACGTAAGAGCGCTTACGTGCCGCGTTTATCTCGAAGAGAGTCTATTTGTGGGCGAGACCCAGGTGAGGTTCAAGGAACCATGACTGAACTTGGTTCACGGATTCTAGTTGTGCTTCTGTCGCTAATTACAACTGCTGCGACCGCGCCCAGTTCTTTGGCAACGCCGCAGCAGAATTTGCAGCCGGGTGACGTAGTTCTACTCGCTCTCGACTGTTACATTTGTAAAGCCATTAGTAAAACGACCCAGAGTCCCTTTAATCACTCGGGACTGGTGATCGATGTGGCAAAGAGCGGCAGCATGGGAGACGTCACTCTAGCGCAGTCCCTCGGCGACACGTCGACGCTTGCTTTGGACGATTTCCTAGCTCAGGCAAAGAGTGGTAGTCGGTATGCAGTGCTGCGACCCGCTGAATTGCAGCGAATAAGAAGTAGTGATCCGGTCCGCTATCAAAATTTGATTCGTAGACTTAAGTCCTATTTCGACTCGCAAATGCTCGGTCGCAAATTTGACGATGAGTATCTATGGAACAATTTCGATGCTGATGGACAGGAGCTTCTATACTGTTCCGAGATGATTCAGAAGACCCTCAACCATATTTTACTAAACCCCATACCGCCAGTCGGCATGGATTATTTGATCATGTGGGATTTTTGGTCGGACTATTTTAAGGGCGACGTCCCACAGGGCGAGATCGGTAATTCACCCGCCTCACTTGCAGCTAGTGAACAGATGGTGATGATTTACGAGGACGTCGTTCCTTAGAAATCAGCGAGTTAGGTAACGAGGTCGTCGCTAGTCGTGCTATCATAAAGCCTAAAAGCTATGTAAGGAGCCTTGGCTTGGCCGACTCCAGCTCATCTACGGTTCGGTGGCACGGTTTAGATCTGATTCGCCTCGTATGCTTTTTTTGCATCGTGGAGTTTCATTTCGGGCTTTTTTATTTTGGTGAACCTACCACTGGCTTTGCCGACAAAAGTTTCATTATTTGGGCAGTAGACTGGCTCGGTCATCTGCTTATGCAAAGTGGATTCGTCATCGCCTTTTTATCTACCTTACTCCTGTCGTTAAGGAAGAAGGCAGGATCCGGGCGCTTAAAACTTTTCGGCGTATTGGCCTTGGGGTGGTTAGTGCTTAGTTTGCAGACTAATAGCCCAATTGGAATTACGTGGGATGTGTTCGGCCTAATTTTCGCTGGCATTGCTTCGGTAATGGCTGTCGAGGCGATGTCTGGGCTTTCAGGAATTCGTTTTGTTGGTTTGCTCGGATATTTGATGCTTTGGATTCCATTTTGGGATCTGTCGTCGTTCCTAAATCCTGGGCACGAGGCTTTAAAGAATATCCTTGGAGTTGCAAGTTGCCAGGGACAGGAAGTCTCAGAATGGCCACTACTACCCTGGGTTGGTCTTATCTGGTTCGGCTACTGGATGGGAGCCGAGATTAGGCGGCTCACTAGCGCAGGTCAGATGGAGTCGCTGCGACTCAGTCGCAAAGAAGCCGTGGCATGGGGGGCGATCTTAACTGCCAGTGTCCCATATCTTGGTGGTTACCTTTTTGTTCGGATGGGTCAATATTTTAGCTGCGATGCATACCGCCAGGCGCCAGCTGTATTCTGGAGTCATTTCGTTTGGCCACTTTGCCTGATTCGATGCTCTTTCGACCCAAGAGTCGAGGCACGTCTGGCTCGCACTTGGTGGGTCAAGCGTGTGAGCAATCTGGCAATATCTCGCAAGTTTTGGCTGGCCTACTTGCTGCAGTATGCTTATGGCACAGCGCTGGCTTTTGCTCTCAGTAGGTGGGAGATCAGCGATAAGGATAGTTTTCAGGTTTGGGAGTTACCCATCTTAGAGTTTATAGCTTTGAGCATCATCTTTCAGAACGAACTCATGACCTCTAAGGTAGACAAGCTGATCCGTAACCTGTCGCAGTGGCACACTAGGAGGCTTGAGCGTCAAGTAGCAGCGTCAACCACTCTACCGCCTGGAGGTGGGGTGACATGAATAAACAAAACGTTCTTGTTGGTATGATACTGTCGTTCCTCATTAATTTTGCAGGCTGGAATTATGCCGTCATGCCAATACGCAAAGTGCGGTTGGCCCGCCAGTTTCAAATCGCCGCCGAGAGAATCAAACCTGCTCGTGAGCGTGCGATCATCAGATACAAACTTAAACGAGGGATTTTCAAACCACGTCCGTCCATACTGTCGCTGCGGATCTGGGAGTGGACCTACAAGATCGTCATCTACAGCATCGCCCCAGGCATTTTTTTAGTCGTACTGATTAGGCGCAGGAGCTTCCTGTCCTTACCTAGCGGTAAGCCGGTCCTGATCCTGACGAGTCTCGGATTTGTCAGCGATCTCTGTAGTCTCTGGTGGATTACACCTGCGACTTATTTTTATTTGGCAGCTATAGCTTTCGTTGCCAAGTCAGAGGCCTCCTCATACCCGGATCCAACCAGTGAATCACTCCTTAGTAAGGCGCGTCACTGGATGGACTATCGGGTTGAGGATCTCATTAAGAAAAATCGCCGAAGACTTAAACGCTAGTTAGACTCAAAGTCTCACTTCTCAAGCAGAGCTTTGAACTTTTGCGTAAAGACCGGCACTGCCTGGAAAAGGTCAGCCACGATGCCGTAGCTTGCGACCTTAAAGATCGGAGCTTCTGGATCGGTATT
>Ga0078894_10004943_pt1 | contig 10233 bp, 12 predicted proteins | sample LauGreSu1BDMLBSD_2_FD_67506 | JGI IMG/M metagenome (GOLD analysis project Ga0078894, IMG submission 67506) | Freshwater lake microbial communities from Lake Michigan, USA - Su13.BD.MLB.SD (version 4) (version 4) | ecosystem: Environmental > Aquatic > Freshwater > Lake | place: Lake Michigan...
CAATTAAATAAATAAAAATGATAACATCAATTTCAAAAGAACTTTATGAAGTTCAAATTCCAAACTTCACAGGAGAATTAAAAATGCTACCTTTTAATCTTGAAAACTTGGCAGAAATACCAAAGCAATTCAAAGAAATGGTTTTAAAAATGATTGAAGTATTACCAATTAAAAAAGGTATTGCTTACTTAACCGTTGATGGCAAATTAGTAGAACAAGGGAAAACTCAAAGACGTGGCGGTGTTCATATTGATGGGAACTTTATTCACGAAATATCTGATTGGGGACAAGGCGGTGGAAACGGATGGAAAGTTGGAGAAGGTGGTAGAATATTATCATCTGAACATCATAAACTTTCATACGAAAGTAAAACAGGTGGAATGCTTATTGCATCAACTTATCCAGCTTGTAAAGGATGGAACGGAACATTTAAAGGCAAACCCTATGTTGGTGGAGATTGTACAAGATTAGAAGGATTGGGAGAAGGCTTTGTGTTGAAACCAAATACGGTTTATTATGGAAACAGCCAATGGTTACACGAAAGTTTACCTATTGACAAAACAACTCATAGAATAGTTGCAAGAATTACGCTTCCAATGGATTATCCTGTTTTGGAAACTGAATGCTAACACTTGCCTATAACGGTTCTCGGCTTGGCGAAGTTGCTGAACACAAAACTTCATTAGAATTACAAATGTTTAAATTAAAGATAAAATGTCAATAGAAAACGAAAACGGCAATTTTGCCAAACCGATGTTAGGTGCAGTTGCATCTGATATGAAAGATAACAAAATAATGTTGTTAGAAGAAGATTTGTGGTGTGTTCACAAATACCTTGATGATTTGGAACTACCAAGAGCCGATAAGGATGGAAAGGAATATTCTATTGTCGGCAGAATTAAACGACTTGAAGAAAGGTATTTGAAACAAATGTCAGAACTTGAAACGATGTATCTGTCTGGCAATTGTACCTAACAGTCGTATAGGCAGTCGTTTTAATGCTGCCTATACTTTGTTATGTTTATGAACTACAGCCAAAAGTGGCAAAATTTATCAGTTTTGGCTGAGTATTCTGGAAAAATTCATGCAGTATAATGTCCATTTTATTTTGTAAAAAACTGGACACATAACAGGATTATATACGTTTATTTATAATAGATTTGACAATGAGACAATTAGTTTATAACGCTATTAAGTGTTTAGAATGTGGAGAAACATTAGTTAGCTACCATGTGCACGATTACAAGACTTGCTCTTGTCCTAACAAAGCAATGGTTGATGGAGGCACTTCATACACAAGGTATGGATGTATGTCTTTTAGCAAGATTGAAAAGATAGAAGTATACGCTGATGATGACTTTGAGTTAGTTAGGAAAGTAGCTACTAGAGGTAGTCGTGGAAAGAATGGTGATCAACCTTTATCGTGGATTGCGATATGCGATATGGATGACGATTACTTAGAGGCTATACTTGATTACGGAGGTCCAGATTGGCATTTAGATTTAATAAGAAAAGAAATAGATTATAGACATGGAAAGCGAGATTGAGTCATTCATTATAAGAATGACAGGAGTAGATGATGAGGTTATTAAAGACTACTTTGAAGGAGTTAGGTTTAGAGGTCTTTATTTTGTTGAACTAAAAAACATTTTAGTAGAAAGATTCATAAAGAAAAAATACACATACGAAAAGATAGCTAAGATATTGAACTTGTATAACCATTCTACAGTGGTTCATCATTTTAACCACAGAAAGAAAAACAAGAAATTACGTGAATATGTTTTGAATAATATGGATACTTGGCTATCTTTGAAGCAATATCCATATCTAAGCAAGGCTAAGAAAATAAAGATATTAACTAAGAATGAACTTATATCAGCCGTCAATAGAGATAATGAAGAAAAGCGTAGAAGACTTCATAAAGATGAAGACTGGATATGACATTAAAATAGTTTTTAATAATCCATTTGATGCAGACAGGCATTTTATTATGATGATAGATGCGTACAAGATGATAACTTATGGGAACAAAGAAGATAATATCAATGAAGAACGTAAGGGGTCTAATTGATGCGTTTGACCTTGAAGTTACTATACCTAACCTACTTGTTACAGATTACGAGCTAAATAATGGAAGCATAGTATTACATAAAGTAATGTTGCTTGATGAGAATTGTGAGGTAGTTCGTCCTGTAAATATGACTAAGCTAATAGACCACCTAAGTAATTGTAATTTAATTTTTAAGTAAGATGAATAAAGTTCAAAGAGAATTGGTTGTATCACTGAGTGTTCTTCCAGTTATTGCTGACTATTTAGAAGATCAGCCATTTAGTAAGTTAACAAAGATGAAAGCGAATGTACTTATCAATATGATTAGGTCTTTTGATAATCATATTATGAATAGTGCATCTCCTCAAGTAGTTGAAGAACAACATAGTATAGGGCTTTGGTTCAGGAACGAGGTGAAGAAATCAGCGTATGGAGTCAAAGATACAGAGTAAGCTGATAAAAGATTTAGAGTCAAGGGGATACTACGTTATAAAGCTATCTGCTACAAATAAGCCTGGTATCCCTGATTTGATTGCCCTACCAAAGGACTGCAACGCTGTATTCATAGAGGTTAAAGATGTAGGCAAGAAGCCTAGACAGCTACAAAGATACAGGATGAAGGAATTGAATAAGATGGGAATAAAAACATTTGTTTATGATGGAAGCTGGAGTGTATATAGCGAAAATAAAGATGACAGCCAAGCCGAAGCGTAAGATGTCCAGGCTATCATTCTTGACAATACATTACGATAAGTACCCTATAATATTAGACGAGAATGGTGTTGTACAAAGAAAAGAAGTTCTATGCAGAAGACTCATGGGAGACAGAGCAGAACACTATGACAAGTACGATGTAAATTTTGAGTATTACGAACCACAATTTAGCACAAAGATTTATGGAAGATAATTTATTGGTAGCGAAGGCATACTTTGAAAAGATTGCACGCAAGAGACTTAATATGTTTGTATCTGAGATGAAGAAGCAGTACGCATATAGATTAAAGCTACAAGGGTTTAGGTCTAAGGATATACAGAAAGTAATTAATGTAACACACGATCAGGTGTGGCACTATCTAAATAGATGGAAATCTAATCCGGATACAGAACAAATCGTATCAGAAAACATAGATAAATGGATTGAAGAAGGTGTTTACCCTGTTGTTGTTAGGCAGTATAAAAGTGACATAATAAGAAGAACTTCGTACAGATTGTCAGAAAACCCATTCGATCCCATAACATATCAGAATATTAACTAAATTTGTCGTTATGAATCGATATATGCAGTACGTAAACTCAGTGATGGACGAAATAAATTCGCTGTGTTCCGAACTGTATGAGAGTCTCGCTGACAAAGAACTTGACGAAGCAAATGAAATAATAAAGAAATTCGTTGTCGTTCTTAGAGATATACAAAGATCAAGAAATGACGAAGAACAATTTAAGGGCTAGAGTAGTAGAATTATTCTCAGCAGGTACAACAAACCAAAGCGAAATAGCTAGAAAACTAGAAAAAGAATTTCCTGAGCATACTTTCAACGCATTAAGGCTTAAAGCCAAAAGAATAATAAATAAAGTCGTAAACAAAGGAGTTCACGATGAGTGTGAAAGAATAGGAATAGATCCAAGCCTAGTCAGTCATTATTGGTACAAAGGCAAGCACTACTCTATTAACGTAAAAAATAACTCCCAATCTTTTAACTACGATGAGTTTAAGGATGACTTAATTACTGAGATATCTAAGTGGAGTCCTAAATATCCTGAAATACCTAGAAATAAATATAATAATCCTCACTGCCTGGTCTTTAGTCCTGCCGATATACACATAGGCAAGTTAGCCAGTTCGTTTGAGACTGGAGAAGACTACAATCAACAGATAGCCATTAAGCGTGTAAAGGATGGTCTACACGGCATTTTAAGGAAGGCTGAAGGGTTTGATATAGATAAGATTATATTTATCGCAGGAAACGACATTTTACACATTGACACAACAAAAAGAACAACTACAGCAGGAACGCCACAAGATACTGACGGTATGTGGTACGATAACTTCATCAACGCAAAGAGATTACTAGTAGATATAATAGAGACACTTGTAACAATTGCTGACGTAGAGGTTCACTTCAATCCAAGTAACCATGACTATATGTCTGGCTTTATGTTGTTTGATTCTGTATCCTCATGGTTTAAGAATCATAATCAAGTTTCCTTCAATGGAGACATTTCACACAGGAAATATACAAAGTATGGGAACAACCTTATTGGTATGACTCATATGGATGGTGCTAAACCATCTGACCTACCACTACTAATGGCTCACGAAGCACCAAAAGAATGGTCTGAATGCAAGCACAGATACATATATGGGCATCACTTGCATCATAAGACAAGCAAGGACTATATGTCAGTATGCGTTGAGACTTTGAGATCACCATCCGGTACTGATGGATGGCATCACAGACAAGGTTATCAGCATCAACCAAAAGCTATAGAGGCTTTTGTACATCATAAAGAACATGGGCAAGTCGCTAGACTCACCCATATCTTTTAGATTATTTCATTGACTTTATTCTCATAACGTCATCATACATAATCTCTTTATTTTTCTCGTACACCTTTATAAGCTCTTCAATTTGTTTGCTATTAGGTGATTTTATGTATTCTTTGACAAAATCTAATTCTTCAGATACTCTCTCTGCTGAAGTTTGAGACTCAGTTGCTTTAATATTTTTTACAAGCGTCATCTCAAAATCATTTAGCTTAGATTTATTTAATTTTTTAGTTAACTCATCTTCAGTTGCTTTCTGATTCTCTGTCAGACCTCCATTCTTCTTTAAAGTAGATTCCATTCTTCTAATAATTGCTGCTCCTTCAGATGGGAATCCAACAATCTTCTGACCTAAGTTCCAGTAGAATAAAGTTTTTAACTCTTCCTGTGTTTCTTTGTCAACATACTTAGTTAATGGCTTATCTCCAAATCCTTTCACATCGTACTCACCTTCAAAAGCAAGTCTATAAGAGTCATAAAGATCTTTGAACTGAGATATAGTAATTGAGTACATACCTCCAGCCATTTGATCATCAAATGTCTTAATTGACACTCTGTTATCCTCTATATATTTATTCAGCCATTCTGTTGCCTTTTCACCTGTATAAGGATCTTTTCCTTTAAGCTCTCTCATTTGATTAAATGCATTTAGAGCTTCCTTAGCGTCTGCATCAGAAGCACCAATCTTAGCACTACTTAAAAACCAATCTGCAAGCATATCTACAGCAGGATCTGTCAAAGGAATTGGTGACAATACATCTCTAGCGGCAGAAGAAATAGTATATCCAAGTCTTCTTTTTCTATATTTTTTGTCTTCCTCTTCATCTTCTTCACCTCCACCAAATGCAGAAGCTAGACCTCTTACAAAATACTGACCGATTAAGTATGACATAGTATGGAACACTACCATTTCAGACGATGTTGCAAAAAGCGATTTAAATGCTTGTGCTCTATCTTGTACAGATACTCCTTTTGCTGAGAACCTTCTCATATCTGTAACTATACGAGACTTTTGATTTATAGCAAATGACATGAATGGGAATAGAACGTTTTTCACAATTTTCATCCAGGGCTTTTTTCCTGAGAACAATGTACCCATCTGCTCAATATCAGATACGTTCTGCTGTTTGTCAATCATATGTTGAGCATAGTTCAATGCCTCTTGATCTACATTCGCAGGATTGTTAAAGTCTATCTTAGCTGATTTACCTTTTGCTCTCAATGCCTGTTTATAGTAAGCTATAAATGATGACCTAGCTGCATAAACATCTGGTTTAGATAACATCCATTTTAACCATTTAGAGTTTATATTCTCTATAGATTTCATGGTTTTACCATACGCAGATGTCATCATATTGTTTTCAAGTTTTTTTTCTGCACTTTCAAATGCAGCTAAAGACTCTTGACCACGATTTGATATTGGCATACCAATCTCATCAATCCATTTCCATTCTGCCTTGCTTGATATTAATGAGAAGTTTCTTCCAACATTTAACAATGTGTTTGTTAGAACAGGAATAGTCTGCTTAAATGGCTGTGTAACACCTCCTAATGCTCTAGTAGCACCAAGGCTAGCCCACACTCTTAATGATCTTTCTATATCTCCTAATGCTTTTTCATCTGTAGGAGTAGTATTACCTCTTGATGCTACTATATAACCTGCAACTCTACTCTCAAATAAATCCCTTTCAGTCTTGTCTGGTATTATTTCTAAAAAGCTCTTAGACTTTAAGAATGATTTAATTCTTCTTGTTGATGCAGCTGTATTTATATCAACTAATGCAGCTTTAAAAGCTCTAGAATTATTCATATCAAACTCTAGGTCTACATATCTTCCTGTCTCCATGTCGGCAGGTTTAGTAGACGGCATCAATGACCCAGACTTTTTGTCGTACACATAGTTCATTGCAGCTGAAAATGATCCACCTCCCATTCTTTCAGATTCTTGTTGAACCTTTTCAGAAACTTTAGATGACAATGTAGAGAACTTCATAGGAGTATAGTACAAGTCTTTTTCTAGTACAGTGTTATAAACATTTTTACTTACATCTGACAATTCAGAGTAAACTCCTGACCATGCATTAATCCACCAGTTTACAGCATCGATATTAACCTTATCTACCTTACTTTCTATAGATTTTATAGTTACACCTTCTTCATTTAGCCCAAGCTTCTTAATTAACTTCTCATACAGATCAGCTTTCTTTTTATCTGTATCATCGCCCATATTTCTTAGGACCTCTACAGACTTATTTAGAAGTTTAATTTTTCTATCTAGTTCTTCTTTTTGGGCTTTCTCATCTTTCGCTACTGTTCTTTTCAAGTCTGCATACATATTTCTTTCATATATGTTTTCAGCATCCATGAAGTTCTTTCCATTAGCTTTTTTATTTTTGAACTCACTATAGTATGTATCAATAGTTCTTGTCCATTGTTTTGTTGCTTTGGATACACCATTCACAAAATCATTTATACCCATCTTTTCTAGTACATAGACAGCTCTCTTTGGTGTTTTAAATATCCATTCAGCCAACAAAGGAAGCGACATCATTTTTTCTTGCCAAAATTCAGTTATTAACTTTAGCCTCGCCTTAGATGTAGGTATATTTTTAGATGCTACTTCTTTTGCATTTTTACTTCCTTGATATGATTCTACAATTGATTCTACATTATCAGTTATTCCATTAGTTATGAAATTCTGAATAGCATCAATTATCTTAACGGCTTCTCTTAGATCGACTTCTTGTAAATCAATATCCATTAATTTACTCATCAACTCTCTTTGTTTTTGAGGTGTATTCTGATCTTTCATTTCTTGCTCTACAATTGGATTGTATAACTCAGAAAATCTTGATAAATACCTTGCTATTAGTTCCTTTTTAGCTTTAGATACATCTACTTCTTCAGTACTTTTGAGTGATTTTATTAAATCTTTTATTTCACTCATAGTCATTAATTCAGTATCTGGAGTTTCCGCCATCTGTTTCTCTATAGAGTCATCGATATCTTTTATCTCTTGATTCAATCGACTATTCATTTCAGCCTTTGCTCTATCTGTATAGTCAAGTATAGCAGAGAAATTCATTGCAGTTCTAGTATCTGGTAATGACTTTCTTCCAACAGCATCTAGAACTACATCTGCATATGAATTATATACATCAATATCATCAATAAGTCTAGGATCAATACTAGAAAACTCTTTGGCTACACCAACTACTGTACCTTGAAGGCTTGAGTTTTTAATTGATGCTTTTATTTTTTTTCTATTTGAATTAGCCTTAGATAACTTATTTCTATATTCAGCGTCTTTAAATACTCTTTCAGCATAATCAAGCATTCTACTAACCATTACAGGATTATTGACGTTTGTCATTACAATCCTTTTAGCTATAGATACAGCTTGAGATACAGAAATAAGACCTTGTCTCTTTAATCCATTTATATATGCTACAAGAGATCTTTGCTTACGTTTTAAATCCATGTCAGCCTCTCTAGCAGCACGAGCCTCAAGCTTTAACTGGTCCTTTAATGCTGTAGCTTCATTTACAGTTACTTTCTTAGGTGCAGGTTTACCAAGTATTTTAGCTGTTGATGGTGCTTTTCTTTGCTTCATTGCAGCATTAATATCTTTCTGCTCAAATCCTGATTTCTCAAGGTATTTTTTTATAGCAGCATCAGAAAAACCATTATCTCTAGCTATAGATATTATTTCATCTATTTTATTGACTTTAGAGAACATTACCTGAATAGATTTTATATCTTTTTCAGTTATTTCTTTTCCGCCAATAAGAACACTTAAAGATCCATCAACAAATTCATTTAATGATAAATTTTGAAATTCTTCAGGTGTAAGCTTGTCGAATGCCTTAAAATTAGACTTTATGTATCTAAATGCAGCATTAAGCCAGTTTTTGAATTTAGATTTTTTAGAAGCTTCAATTATAACTTCTCCTCTACTCGCAATTATATCAGCCATTGCCTCTTCCCTTGCGAGATCAGTATCTCCAAATTCTTTTATTTTTTTTCTAAGTATATCAGTTCCTTCTAATAATGAGAATCCTTTTCTTAATAACTCTGGATTATTCTCTCTTAGAAATCCCATCCATACGTGAGAAAATTCGTGTATAGCTGTATTAGAGTTTGCTTTTTCTGGATTTAGATAAATCTTACCATCTATAGTGAACCCATAAACAATGTCACCTTTTTTTATAAATTTATTTACGTTTGGATTTTGAATTGCCTTATTAAATTCCTCTTGAGTTTCAAATACTGAAACAGAAGGGAACGCTATTCTCATTTTTGCTAGTAACTTCTGTAGATCTGTAATTTTTGAAGATAGTTTAGCACCTCTTAGTGTTTTCATTGATGCTATAGCTCCACTAGAAGCTACAGCTTGATCTACAGTTGTTTTTGCTGATGGGAATACGCCACTTTTATTAGGCTTGTTCATTACAAAAACTCTAGCGTATGCTTCAGCAAATACGTCAGCAACATTTACAGGATTTTCAAGAACTCCTATCAATTTACCCTTTACTCCATAAGGATAATTTCTGTGAGTAACTTCTCCATTTTTTGACGATGTTACTTTTCCATTAATAACATCTACACCAACAATTGCTATTATATGGTTTTTTGGTATATCCTTAGTAGCTTCTTCACGTATAAATTCATTAATTGTATTAATGTGTATATACTTTCTGAATGATTTATCTTTATTTCCAACAAGTGCAAGAGCAGATTTTTTTGTTATCTTACCTACTTCAGGATTTGTTTTATTGTCAACATTACCAGTAAAAAGTATTTTTGATATTTTTGCTCTACTGCTTATTGGTGTTAGCTTGTTAATGTTATCAAGTAATTCATCTATAGTTTTAAAATTATTTTCTTTTATAAAATTAATAACATTGTCAGAGGACATCACAGATTTTGACATTGAGTCTATCTCTTCATTGTTCATCAATTTTTTATCAGATTTTTTTCTACGTCTGTTCTCTGAATCTATTTCAAAATCGATTATATCTTCTATAAGTCCATTCAATGAATTTGTTCTATCAGCTTTTGAAAATTTCTTTTTTATAGTGTCTGACGCAAATCTAAATAAAGCCTCATTAGTCATTATTGATTCTTGACCCATCTTTACCACAGCCATAGGTACGTGTCCATTTGGTAATACACCTTCAGCCCAAAGTCTATCAAATAAATCTTTATTTTTTCTATATACTTCTTTTGCTCTTGACAATGTCTTTTCTGCTTCTGAGGATGTAGTATTTGCCCAGGCATTATTTTCATTTCCATCAGTAAGACTAAATCCAAGACCTCCATTCACATCTATTGTATTTCCTGTAAATGCATTTTTAAGTTTACCAGATGATAACTGATCAGATATAGTGAAAATAAATGGTATGCCATTAAATTTAGATATGTCTTTTATTACACCTCCATTTTTAATTGACTTTAGTTTTTCAGCAAATCTTTCTATTAAAGACTTTATGTTTATTTTCTTTTTAGTACTTAAATTTGATGGAACATCAAAATTAGCACTATCTTCAGGCATCTGATTTATTTCTTCTGTTACATTGTCTACATCATTAAAATCAACAACGCCTTGTTCTCCTTTTTGGAATTTAGGAGTTTTCTT
>Ga0078894_10004944_pt1 | contig 10231 bp, 9 predicted proteins | sample LauGreSu1BDMLBSD_2_FD_67506 | JGI IMG/M metagenome (GOLD analysis project Ga0078894, IMG submission 67506) | Freshwater lake microbial communities from Lake Michigan, USA - Su13.BD.MLB.SD (version 4) (version 4) | ecosystem: Environmental > Aquatic > Freshwater > Lake | place: Lake Michigan, USA...
GTGCCGCGAGGTGCTCGGCGCGCCGGCCGAGTGCCATGCGCGCGGTGTCGGTTGCGGGTGCGCCCTCAAGCTCCGTCATCGAGCAGTTTCAACGAGTCGCTGGTGATCTCGGCCCAGCGGACGCTGCGCTGGATGCGGCGCTCGGCGTCGATCGAGAGCGTGCCGGTCGTGCCATCGAGCGCGAGAGTAGGCGGGTTCGTCGCTGCGCTGCGTTCGCGCAGCGCCTGCTGCAGCAACCAGGCATCGTGGCCGAAGGCATACAGACGGCCTCGACCGCGCGTGTCGCCGAAAGCGGCGCTCGTTGCCGCACGAAGTGCGGCGGCTGCGGGCGTGTCGGTCGCGATCATCCACGGCATATCCGGAAACATCACGCCCTCCAGATCGTTGCCGGCGCGCCCGTCCCAGGCTTCGGAGGTCGTGTACGTCGGGATGTCGCCGGCGGCATTGAACTGCAGCTGCGGACGCAACTGGCGCTGCAGCGCGGCTTGTCCCGGTGTGAACAGAAAATCGACGTCGCTGCGGCGCCGCGGCTGGAAGGCGAGTGGCAGATCGAGGACGGCCTGCAGCCGTCGGTGGCGGGCGCGACTGTCATCGAGGCGCAGCGCCGTCTGGATGGCTGCAGTCAGGTCGCGACCACTGAGTGTCTCCGTGGCGAGAATTCGACCACCCCCGGCTTCGAGTTCCTCCTGGAAGGCCTTGAGCACGCGCGCGCCCCACTCGCCGGCAGGTACGAAGGCGATGGCTCGGCGCCGGCCCTCACCGAGCGCGCGGCGCGCGACGGCGCGCGCTTCCTCCTCGGGCGAGAGGGCGAATTGGAAGAACGAAGTTTGCGGTGTTGTCTGATCGGCGGGCAGGAAATTGAGCGCCAGGATCGGGATCTGCGTCTGGGACGCGGCGGCCGCCACGACCTCTTCACGCGCGAGCGGGCCGATGACGAATTCCGCGCCGGAGTCCTTGGCGGACTGCAGGGCGTCGGCTATGGCGAGTGTGCCGGTGTCGTAAAAGCGCAGGGGCGTACGCGTCGCTGCGGGGGTGGCGTAGTACGCACTCAGCAGCCCATCGCGCAGTTGGGTGCCGGCCGCCGCATTACGCCCGGATAGAGGCAGTAGTGCGGCGACATGGGCCTCGGGGCGTGCCTTGGCCGATGGCGATGGTTCGGTGGGCAGCGCTGCTTTCGGCGGCGTTCCGGCCGGTACGGCTGGGGACACGGTGGCCGCCGTGGACGGTGTCTCGGGTGGGGGCGGCTTGTGGGTTGCTGCGAGCGCAGCACTCGCCGGATGTCGCGGGTATCGGGCACGCCAGGCAGCTGTCAGCGCGGCATTCGCCGATCGCGGCGCGAGGGCCGCGCGGGTGGCGAGTGGCGCGGCCTCGAGCCAACCGCGCGCCGCGGCGTCGCGACCGGCACTGCGCGGGTCGATGGTCAGCCCTTTGGCTACGGCCTCACGCAGTTGCTGCAGAAAATCAGCGCGCAGCGTGGCGAGCCCCGGCGCATCGCTGGCGCGCAGGGTTTCGCGCTCGGCGAGGCTGCGTATCGCCTGCAGCGGGCGCTGCGCCGCCAGCGCGAGGCGCTGACGCAACTCGTGGTAAGCCTCGATCTGGGGCGCTCCCTGAGGTGCGGGGAGCGCCGAGAGCGTCTCCCAAGCCGCCGCGGCGCCTGCCGTCAGCCACTGCAGTTCCGTCGCCAGCAGGTCGCGTCGGTACGCCGTGGCCGGCTCTAGGGGTTGCGTGAACAGCGCAAGCTGGCGCGTCGCGAGCGCTGTGTCGGGCGTGCGCAGCGCCGCAGCCAGGGCGCTCAGTCGGTAGTCGTTGCCTGCAGCGCCGGGGCTCGCATCGGCCAAGGCTGCGTAATCTCGCGCAGCGGCCGCGTACTCACCGCTTGCGAGCAATGCGGCGGCGCGCTCCGGCGTGGTGGCGAGACGCGTTGGCGTCGCGCCGCAGGCGGCGAGTAGTGCCAGCAGCACGGCCGTGGCGCCGCGCAGCAGCATGCGTTGTAGGTGTCGGGCGGGTTGCGCGGAAGCGGGACGGTGCATGGACGAGTGGGACCTTATCGAGTGGGATCTTGGATTGAATCCGCTGGCAGGGGGGTGCAGGATGCCGCACGCATCGGAGTTTGAGGAGCGCAATTATAGTGGCTCGGCAGGCAGGAACGGGTTCGACGGGCGGGCGGCTCGAGGTGATCGCCACGCCGATCGGCAATCTCTCCGACCTTTCGAGTCGGGCGCGTGACTCGCTGGCGAGCGCCGATGTGGTGGCGGCCGAGGACACCCGCCGAACGGGCCAGTTGCTCGCGGCGCTCGGTCTGCAAAAGCCCCTGATCTCGCTGCATGCGCACAACGAGCGCGAGCGCAGCCCGGCGCTTTTGCAGCGACTCGCGGCGGGCGAGCGTGTTGCACTCGTCAGCGATGCGGGCACGCCCCTTCTGTCGGATCCGGGCTTCGAACTCGTACGCCTCGCCGCGGCTGCAGGGCACGAGGTGCGCGCGATCCCTGGGCCGACCGCCATCGCTGCAGCGCTGTCGGTGGCCGGCGTGCCGACCGAGCGTTTCTGTTTCGAGGGTTTCCTGCCGAGCAAGCCGCGTGAACGCGAGGCGCGACTCGAATCGCTCGTGCGCGAGTCACGCACTCTCGTCCTGTTCGAGGCGCCGCATCGCATCGCCGACACCTTGGCCGATTGCGTGCGGGTTTTGGGCGCCGAGCGGCGCGCTGCGGTGGCGCGCGAACTGACCAAAGTATTCGAGACCGTTTACCGCGGCAGCCTAGGCGAACTTGCGGCTCGTGCGGCTGCGGAGGAAGACTTTCGGCGTGGCGAAATCACCGTGGTGATCGCCGGTGCCGAGGCGCTGCCGGTCGCGGATGCTGCGCAACGGGATTTGCTCGAGCGTGTCCTGCAAGAGGCGCTCGAGTATCTGCCCGCCTCGAAGGCGGCGGCGCTGGCGGCCGCAGTCAGCGGGGGCTCGCGCGAGGAGGCGTATGCGCTCGCCGTCAGTCGTGCGGCGGCGCGGCGCGGCGACGGTTGATTTGTCCTTTGCCGGGCGCGGCGGTATCGTGCCGCACGGAGTCGGCCAGGCAATCGCTGCGTTGCCCTCGCAAGGGGGAGACGGGGAGGAAAGTCCGGGCTCCTTCGGACACGGTGCCAGGTAACCCCTGGGGGGCGTGAGCCCACGGAAAGTGCAACAGAAAGATACCGCCGACGCGCGGGCCTGCCGCAAGGCGGCACGCGCAGGCAAGGGTGAAATGGTGCGGTAAGAGCGCACCGCGCGGGTGGCAACATCCTCGGCACGGCAAACCCCACCGGGAGCAAGGCCAAATAGGGAAGTCGCAGGGCAACCTGCAGCGCCGTGTCCGAGCGTGACTTCCGGGTAGGCTGCTTGAGGTCTTCGGTGACGAAGATCCCAGAGGAATGATTGCCCTAGACAGAACCCGGCTTATCGGCCGACTCCGTTTCTTCTAAGGCTGGTTTCAGTTAATTGTCTTAAGCCACTGAAACCCCACAAATTTCATCCATTTTTGCCCCTAGGAAAGTCACCTACAGCGGCGTAAGTTATTGGCGCAGCGCAAATTTTTTCCCACGAACCGTTGACACTGACCGCGCGCGATTTCTATAGTGGCGTCAAGTGGTGGAAAGTGGGGAGAACTGGGCGGACCTACGCCCTTCCGACGTCATGTTTCGCGGTGCCAGCAGGGTGACTCTCGATGACAAAGGCCGGATGGTGCTACCCACCCGGCAGCGTCAGCGCGCGCTCGAGCGCAGCGAGGGACAACTCGTCGTTACCGTCGATCGTGACCCCTGCCTTCTGATTTATCCGCTACCCGACTGGGAGCAGATCGAACGCAAGTTGATGAGCCTGCCCTCGCTGCACGAGCGTTCGCGCCGACTGCAGCGATTGATGGTGGGTCATGCAACCGAGATCGATCTCGACGGTCAGGGACGCTTGTTGTTGCCGCCGGAGTTGCGCGAGTTCGCGGGATTGACGCGGCATGCGATGTTGATCGGTCAAGGAAATCGGCTCGAGCTGTGGGACGAGGCGCGCTGGAACGAGCGTCGCGACTACTGGCTCAAGAGCGAGGAGACCGCGACCGACCTGTCGACGGAGCTCGATTCGCTGTCGCTCTAGCGACCGCGGCAACAGGGGCGTTGCAGAAGGGTACGCAGCGCAGTTTCCGCGAGGGGCTGCACGCGTGGTGACAAGGTGATGGGTTGCGGGGGCTGACTCCGGTGGATGAGCACGAGCCTGTGCTTGTCGATGAGGTGCTGGAGGTTCTGGCCCCGTCCGCAGGCGGATTTTATGTCGATGGCACGTTCGGTCGGGGTGGTCACACGGCGAGACTGCTGCACGCGGTGGGCGCGACCGGCAGCGTGCTCGCGCTTGATCGCGACCCGGCTGCGATTGCTGCTGGCCAGCAAAGATTTCACGACGAACCGCGGTTGCAGCTCGTGCAGGGCCCCTTTGCGCATCTTGCGCAGATCGTCGCCACACGTGCTGCGGGTCGCGCTGTACGCGGCATCCTGCTTGATCTCGGCGTCTCCTCGCCGCAGCTCGATGATCCGTCGCGCGGATTCAGTTTCTCCAAGGACGGCCCGCTCGACATGCGCATGGACCCCGATCATGGTGAGTCGGCGGCCGAGTTTCTCGCTCGCGCCGATGCGCGGGAGATCGCCATGGTGATCGCTGAGCTCGGCGAGGAGCGCTTTGCACGACGCATCGCCGCGGCGATCGTCGAGACGCGCGGCGCGACACCGCTGTTGCGCACGCGCCAGCTTGCCGAGCTCGTGCAGAGCGTGGTGCGGACCCGCGATGGCAAGCATCCGGCCACGCGTACGTTCCAGGCGCTGCGCATGCACGTCAACGACGAGCTCGGTCAGCTGCGCGCGGCGCTCGAGGGCGCACATGCACTGCTGGCGCCGGGCGGGCGTCTAGCCGTGATCAGTTTTCATTCGCTCGAGGATCGCATCGTCAAGCAATTCATGCGCTTGAAGAGCAGTGTCGATCCGGTGTTCGCCGGTCTGCCGGTGATCCCTTCGTCGGCTCAGCCGACGATGCGCCTCGTGGGTCGCAAGCAGCGCGCGGGTAGCGACGAAGTGGCACGCAATCCTCGCGCTCGCAGCGCCGTGTTGCGCTGCGCGGAGCGACTCGGGCCCGAGGGAGTGCCCGCATGAAGCTACCCGGCGATCGTCTGCTGATGGTGCTGATCCCCGTGCTCTGGCTGGCCGTGCTCGCCTCGGCCGCCGGGGCGATCTACGTCAAGCATCGTTCGCGCGAGCTGTTCGTCGAGCTCGAGCGTGTCAATCGCGAGCGCGATCGGCTGGAGATCGAGTGGGGTCGTCTGCAGCTCGAGCAGAGCGCGTGGTCGACGCATGCTTTCGTGGAAAACGTCGCGGCCAGCAACCTCAACATGCGTACGCCGCCGCCGAAGCAGATCGAGGTGATTGCACCATGACGGTGGTTGCATGATCCGCTGGCCATTCGGCAGTGAGCAGGGCCGGGCGCGCAAGGCGGGTCCGGCGCGCAATGCCCGCAGCGGACTGACGAGAAAGCCTGCTGCGCCAGTCACGAGTTTTCGTAACCGGATGTTCTTCGTCGGCGGCGTGATGGCGCTGGCCTCGGGCGTGCTCGTCTGGCGGGCCATCACCTTGCAGTTCGTCGAGAGCGAGTTCCTGCGTGGTCAGGGTGACGAGCGCTTCACGCGGGTCGTGACGGTGCCCGCCCACCGCGGCAGCGTTGTGGATCGAGTCGGTGAGCCGCTCGCGGTCAGTTCACCCGTCGATTCGGTCTGGGTGAATCCGAAGGAGCTGACCCTCTCGGGAGAGCAGATTCCGCGGCTCGCTCAGGCGCTCGGGCGGGATCCCGAGGAGCTCACGCGGCGTGTGACGAGCAACATCGATCGTCGGTTTCTGTACGTGGCGCGACATCTGCAGCCCGCTGATGCGGCGCGTGTGCGCAACCTCGATGTCCCAGGTGTGCATCTGGTGCGTGAGTACCGCCGGTATTACCCGGCGGGTGAAGTCAGTGGGCATGTGCTCGGCTTCACAGACGTCGACGATGCGGGTCAGGAAGGTCTGGAGCTGGCCTACGATCACTGGCTCTCCGGAGTGAATGGCTCCAAGCGCGTGATCCAGGACAATCTTGGACGCACGGTGCAAACGGTGGAGAGCATTCGCCCGATGCGTCCGGGCCGCGACGTGCGACTGTCGATCGACATGCGGATCCAGTATCTGGCCTATCGTGAACTGAAGGCAGCGATGCAGACGCATCGCGCTCGCGCCGGCTCGCTCGTCATGATCGATGTGACCACGGGCGAGGTGCTCGCGATGGTCAACCAGCCGACCTTCAATCCGAATGATCGCACCCAGTTGAAGCCGGCGGGCTACAAGAACCGCGCCGTGACCGACCTTGTCGAACCGGGCTCCACGATCAAGCCCTTCGTGGTGGCGGCAGCGCTCGCCTCGGGCAAGTATCGCAGCGACAGCATCATCGATACCTCGCCGGGCATGGTGAAGGTCGGCATCAAGGTCATCGAGGACAAGCACAACCTCGGCGCCATCGATTTGGCGACGGCACTGGCGCGCAGCTCCAACGTGGCGATGACGCGTATCGCGCTGACCCTTGGTGCCGACAACCTGCACGGTGCGCTGTCGAGTTTCGGCTTCGGTCGGGTAACGGCGAGCGGCTACCCCGGTGAATCGGCGGGTTTGCTGACGCAGCCTGCGCACTGGCGTCCCATCACCACGGCCACTGTCTCTTACGGCTATGGCCTGTCGGCGACGCCACTGCAGATCGCGCATGCCTATGCGACGCTCGGCGCCTACGGCGTGCAGCGTCCGGTGTCGTTCGCAAAGATCGATCAGTCGGTCCCCGGCGAGCGCATCCTGCCCGACGCCGTGGCGCGTGATGTCGTCGGCATGCTTCGCTCCGTCGTCGCCGAGGGTGGCACGGGGAAACTCGCCAATATCCCGGGCTACTCGGTGGCCGGCAAAACCGGTACGGCGTGGAAGGCGAGTGCCGGCGGGTATTCGACGAACCGATACCTCGCAGTGTTCGCCGGTCTTGCTCCGGCGAGCAACCCACGGGTCGCCACGGTCGTGGTGATCGACGAACCGAGCGCGGGTTTGTACTACGGGGGTGACGTCGCTGCGCCCGTGTTCTCGAGTGTGGTGGGCGGCGCCTTGCGTCTGCTCGCAGTGGCTCCCGACATGCCGCTCGATGATTACTCGGATCAGATGCCCGAGTCGACGCCGGCGCCCGTGGATCTGGCGCCGGGCATGATCCCGACCACGATCGCACAAACAGCGGATGGGCTGCGCCGATGAGTGCGCGTGAGCTCGCGGATCTGTGTGCGGACCTGGTGCCGGTGCCGCGTGGCGTCCAGGTTACAGACCTGACGCTCGACAGTCGCAAGGTGAGCGAGGGGGGGTTGTTCCTCGCCTGCGCCGGTCGACGTACGCATGGTCTCGCAAGTCTCGCGCAGGCGATTGCGCGCGGTGTGCGGGCCGTGTTGTGGGAGCCCGCTGCCGGCGTCGAGTCGCCTGCAGTGCCACCGGAGGTGTTCGCAGCGCCGGTCGCGCAGTTGTCGCGTCACGCGAGCGTCATCGCCGATCGTTTTTTCGATACGCCCTCAGCGACCCTGCGAGTCAGCGGCATCACGGGCACCAACGGCAAAACGACAACGGCCTGGTTGCTGGCACAAGCCCTAACGCGCGCGGGTGAGCGCAGCGCCTATCTCGGTACGCTCGGTGTCGGCATACCCGCCGAGGGCGTGGTGGCCGGCGAATACACGACCGCCGATGCGGTGACGGTGCAGCGTCAACTGTCGCAGATGCAGCAGCTCGGCGCACGCAGTGCGGCGATGGAGGTCTCCTCGCATGCGCTCGATCAGGCGAGGGTCGATGGCGTTCGCTTCCGGGTCGCGGCATTCACCAATCTGACTCGCGATCATCTCGACTACCACGGCAGCATGCAGGCGTACGGCGAGGCTAAGGCACGCCTGTTCGCGCTTGCCGGTGTGACCGTGCGCGTCATCAACGTCGACGATGCGTTTGGCGGGACGTTGGCAGAGCGGCATATCGCAGCAGGTGAACTCGTACTGACCGCGCGCAGCGCCGAAGGCGTTGCGGCGGCGAGGCGGCTGCGGGATGCAGCGACGCGGCTCGGCGACTCGGTGGAGTCGCTCGGCGATAAGGTGGAGCGGGTCACTGTGCTCGCTGCACGCGAGGTTCGCGCGACGTCCAGGGGCCTCGCCTTCACGCTCGATTGGGATGGCGCGTACGCCGTCGAGCTGCCGCTCATCGGCGAATTCAACGTCGACAACGTGCTGACCACGCTCGGAGTGCTTCGTGCGCTGGGGCTTGCTCCAACGGCGGCGCTTGCGGCGTTGTCCGGCGTGAGTGCGCCGCCCGGGCGAATGGAGGCGATCAGTGCGCCGGGTCGCGCGCTCGCCATCATCGATTACGCGCACACGCCCGACGCGCTCGCCAAGGCGTTGCGAGCCGCGCGCGTGCACTGCGACGGCGAGTTGCACGTGGTGTTCGGTTGTGGCGGCGATCGTGATCGTGGCAAGCGGCCGATGATGGCTTCGGTCGCGGCCGAACTGGCCGATCAGGTTGTAATCACTGACGACAATCCGCGCACCGAATCGCCAGCCGCCATCGCAGCCGAGGTGCTCGGGGGTATCCCTGCCGGAGTGCCGGTGATGGTGATTCACGATCGCGCCGAGGCGATTCGCAGCACGCTGTCGCGGGCGCGAGCCGGTGATGCGGTGCTGATCGCCGGCAAGGGACACGAGGACTATCAGCTGATCGGTACCGAGCGACGCATCTTCAGCGACCAGCAAGTCGTGCGTGCCGTGTATGCGGAGGCTGCCTGATGCGCAGCCTGAGTGAATTTGCGAGCGACTGCGGCGGCGAGCTGCACGGCGAGGATCGGCAGTTCAGATCCGTGTCGACCGATACGCGACGCATTGCCGCCGGCCAATTGTTCGTCGCCCTGCGCGGTCCGAGTTTCGATGGCAACGAGTTTCTGGATGTTGCTGCACGAGCCGGTGCCGCCGGAGCGCTCGCCGAGCGCACAGGACCCTCGGGGCTCCCGGTCGTGCAGGTACAAGACAGCTTGGTTGCGTTGCAGCGTGCCGCACGTCAGTGGCGCCATCGGTTCGCCGCGCCTCTGATCGGCGTCGCCGGCAGCAACGGCAAGACCAGCACCAAGGAAATGCTCGCCGCCATTCTCGCGCAGCGTGGTCCGACATTGGCTACGCGCGGCAATCTCAACAATCACATCGGTGTGCCGCTCACGCTGCTCGAACTGGAGCAGGGCCATCGGCATGCGGTGATTGAGATGGGTGCCAATCATCCGGGCGATGTGGCCGAACTTGCCGGCATCGCGCTGCCCACCATCGGTCTCGTCACCAACGCGGGTGCCGAGCATCTCGAGGGCTTCGGCAGTCTCGAAGGGGCCGCGCGCGCTGAAGGCGAGTTGTTCGCAGCGCTCGGGCGCGATGGCGTCGCGGTGCTGAACGCCGACGACGAGTTCGCACCGCTTTGGCGCGAGATGACCATCGCCCGCATCGTCACCTTCGGACTTGGCGCCAAGGCCGACTTTACTGCGCGCGAAATCATCACCGCCGTGGGCGAGGCGGGTTTCGTCACCCGGTTCACGCTGCATTCCCCGGCGGGCACAGCAGCGATCACGCTGAACCTTGCGGGAAAACACAACGTCGTCAATGCGCTCGGTGCGGCTGCGGCCGCGGTCGCCGCAGGCGCGAGTCTCGACGATGTGGCGGCGGGTCTTGCGGCGATGCGTCCGGTTGCTGGGCGTCTGCAATGGCGCGCGGCGCGCGGCGGCGGCTGGCTGATCGATGACTCGTACAACGCGAACCCGAGTTCCATGCATGCGGCCATCGACGTGCTCGAGTCAGTGGGCGGTCGGCGCTGCCTCGTCATGGGCGATATGGGTGAACTCGGCAGCCATGCCGATGAGGCACACCGCGAGGCGGGCCGCTATGCGCGACTGCACGGTGTCGAGCGCTTGTTCACCATCGGCTCTCTCACACCGCTTGCGGTGCGCAGCTTTGGCGATGGCGCGAGCTGGCACGCCGATATGAACGACTTGATCGCCGCCGTCGGCGCGGAACTCACCGCCGACAGTCGCGTCCTCGTAAAGGGTTCCCGTCTCAATCGTCTCGAGCGTCTCGTCGAGGCGCTTGCCGCTGCGCCTGCCGAAGGGAGATCTCACTGACAT
>Ga0078894_10004945_pt1 | contig 10231 bp, 4 predicted proteins | sample LauGreSu1BDMLBSD_2_FD_67506 | JGI IMG/M metagenome (GOLD analysis project Ga0078894, IMG submission 67506) | Freshwater lake microbial communities from Lake Michigan, USA - Su13.BD.MLB.SD (version 4) (version 4) | ecosystem: Environmental > Aquatic > Freshwater > Lake | place: Lake Michigan, USA...
CCATGGTTCGTGGTGGCAAGAAGGTGGACATCCAGGGTCTCTTTGAGGAGGCATACAAATGCATCAGTGAACACTGGCGCGATGTTGAGTACGTGTATCGTCATGACCACCGTGCTCCTCCTGCCATGCCCCTTCCTGTTCCCACAGAGTTCATGAACACCATCTTCATCTGGTACACCGCTGCTGGTCTTGCTCGCAAGACCCAGTACGAGTACAACTTTGGTCTTTTCGAGGGCCGTGATTCCGATGGTGAGAACCTGGCTTGGGCTTTTGGTCGCCTCATCAAGGTGTGCCAACAGGACCGTACTTGCGAGGTTGCCCGCTTGATTGGTGGTGACAACTGCAAAGTCCAGCTTTCCGACATCTGCACGCATTCGTGCAACTGCAAGCGCGGTTGCCACGTGTCCGAGATTGACGGCAAGGGCTTCAGCAGAATGATCTGCACTGGTGACCTGTTCGGCAACTGCACTTGCACCATCACCTCTGGCGTGCACGCTCTTGATGAGCGTAACAGACTCGGACAGCTGCTTTCTTCCAAGAAACACGAGCGCCAAAGTCTGATTGCGGACAAGCAGGGTTGCACTGACTCTGCCAAGAACGGTGCTACTGACCGCAAGTTGACCGCCATCAACAAGGAGATTGCTTCCATCGCAGAGTCCCTTGTGGATACCCACCGCAGGGTCCACTTCGTCGCCGACCTTGGTTACGAGCCTCTTCGTGAGTTCACTCTTTACAAGGAGGTCTCCGTTCCTGTGCCCACCTCTGGCTTTGTTGCTCTCCCCAATGCCACTCCCGAGCAGATTGCCGAGCAGATGGCCAAGGATGAGGAGTTCCGTGCCAAGGCTGCAATTTTTGCCAAGGAACGCGCTGAGCACGATGCTGAAGCCAAGCGTGTTGCTGATGAGACCAAGGCTGCTCTCCATGCTGCCAGACTTAGCGAGGTGGATTCTTCCAACCCCGTTCATGTCGACTACGCCTCCAATGGTGCGGTTGAGTACATGAGTTTGGCTCAGTATGTTGGAGACCGAGGCTCTGACTCCGTCTACGACCACTGGTGTGCTAAGCCTATGGGCATGTCTTTTGCCTCCTTCCAGAAGTACATCAGCGCCAAGCGCAGTGAATGGGAGGACCTTGGCATTGTACGCACTGTCAACGAGAATCGTGAGTGGGACAGTGGCTCCAGGCGGACCATCGTCGAGATTGTCAACGTTGACGAGCGCCACGAAGCTTCCGAGAAGGACCACTTTGCCAGCTTCTGGTCTTGGGTGTACGGCGTCCGCCTCATCTCAGACCCAGCTGTTGTTGGCACTGCTCGCGACATCGCAACTGGTTCTCCGGCTCTCTTTGCCACTTACAAGGAACAGTATCCTAACTACGCCATCACCTTCAGTGACTGGCTTGCCAAGGACGCTGACTTGTCTCACGCCATTGAAGTGTCTCGTGCCAACTGCGTTTCCCTTGACATTGCAACCCGCTACGTCAAGGCTGACGTTGAGGCTACTGGCCTTTCTGTTGCAGATTTCGCCGAATGCAACTTCCGCACTGTGGACGAGTGGATGCGTGTCAACAAATGTCTTGCGGCTCTCAAGCTCGATGTCATTGACCTCGCGACCTACACTGCCAATCTTGCACTCTACAAGGACTACTACCTCGGTGGTTGGTGGTCTCACTACGAGAACAAGGGCGGCTTTAAGCAATTCACTCGCAACAAGGCTAAGGGCTGGGAACACACCTGTTCTGGTTTCCGAGTCAGTGCTGCTGACAGCGAGAAGGCTATTGAAGCCGAGCGCAAGCGCTATGAGAAGGCTATGAAGGACCAAGCCCTCATGAACAAGATGAGTTCTGCGTTCTGTGTTGCCATTGACGCCAGGGAAGAGAGGACTCTCAAGAAGGCCCCCAAGAAGACCAGGCAAGTCATCCACCGCAAGGAAGAGTCTGACTCTGATTCCGATGACGACGAGCCCTCTGGCTTCTTTGGTAACACAACCACTGGCCAGGACTTCTTCACATCCAAGAAGCGCACTACTCTCGCCAGCAGATGTGGTCTTCCCCGTGACAAGGTTTTCTACATCTTCCAACACCAGGAGACTCAACACCGTGACAAAGGTATCGTGTCAGTTCGCAAGAACTACATCGGTCCCTTCCCTGATGAGTCTGTTGCCAGGAAGATCCTTGCCCGCATCCGTTCCTTCAACAAGTCCGGAAGTGGTCGCAACATGAACCTCCGCATCGTTGCCAACGAGCCTGCATCTGCCAGTCAGACCAAGTCCTTTGACATCGTGTACGGTGACACCTGCACTTTCCTGCAGGAGAAGAAGGTGACCGGTCGTGGTACCAACCCCTACGAGTGGATGGTTGAGTTAGTTGGCGAGCTCTGCTCTGGTCCTCTTGCTGGCCACAAGCCATCTGACTTCCACACCAACATCGACCTCATCAAGGATGCCTTTGTCGACTACGATGAGCCCGAGTCCAAGTCCGCTGATGGCATCAAGTTCATCGACTCCAACGACTCCGACGACTCCGACTCCGACGACTCCGACTCCGACGACTCCGACTCCGACGACTCCGACTCTGATTGCGACTCCGACTCTGATTGCGACTCGGTTGACTCCGACTCTTCTGACTCCTCTGACGACTCCTCGGACTCATCCGACTCTGAGTCTGACGACGAACCCGTCACCAAGCGTGCTGTCCCTGTGGTTGCCAAGCCTGTCGCTCCTGCTGTCCCTGTGGTTGCCAAGCCTGTCCCTGTGGTTGCCAAGCCTGTTGTCGTCGAGAAGAAGAAGAAGATGACCAAGGATGAGATCCAGGATGCCATGAAGGCCAAGAAGGATGCCAAGATTGCTCAGCAGCTCGCACTCAAGGCCAAGAAGGAGGCAGCCAAGGCCATGTCCAAGCAGCCCAAGGAGACCAAGACTGTGGTTGAGCCCGTTGCTCCCACCAGTACTCCTGCCAAGTCCAAGCGCATCTACTTGACACAGGAACGCGACTTGGTCTACTAAAGGCCGCACTTTTCGTCTAAGAGCCAATCTTACTTAGACCACCACTGCACATAAGGTTAGTGGGTGACTTGTGAAACGGGGCCCGGCTCTTCCCCGTGTGATTTGTAATTGCTATTGTTATTGTCATGTTATGTCATGTCATGTCATGTTATGTTATGTTATGTTATGTTATGAATGTTATTTGTTTTTCTGTCTAAGAGCCAATCTTACTTAGACCACCACTGCACATGAGATTAGTGGGTGACTTTTTGCAACGGGGCCCGGCTCTTCCCCGTTTAATTCGTATATGTTTTCTGTTTGTTTATCCTCATTCATAATAAAATTTTATTTGCTTTGTAAATTTTTATAAACCAATATATATTTTTTATAAGACAAATTTAATAAATAAAGAATTATTTCTATTTGATTTTAATGACTCAATTAATTTTCCCAACACAATTATTTTATGACTTGAATTATCTTGATAAAGATAAACAAATTTACCTAATTGAAGAACCAAGATACTTTACTGACTTTGATTTTCATAAGCTAAAGTTAGCATATCACAGAGCATCAATGAAAAAGTATTATTCCATGTTAACTAAAAAAAAGTACAAAGTAAAATATATTGAATGCAACCAAGTCACAAACCAATGGTACAAGTCAATTAAAAATACTGTAACTGTATTTTACCCCGGGGATTTTAAGTTAGAAAAAAAGTTGGAAAATTTATTCGGAAAAAAATTACAGGTATTACCTAACCCCAACTTTTTAATTAAACTTGAAGAACTTGATAATATTAAAAAACTCATATACAAAAATTCAAAGTATTCACATGATGAATTCTACAAGTATCAAAGAAAAAAACTAAATATCTTAATTGATTCTAAAGGTAAACCAGAAGGTGGTACATGGTCTTTTGACAAAGATAACAGACAAGCATTACCAAAAACAATTCAAGTTCCAAAAACACATGGTCCTGTTAAATTAGACAAATATAAAAAAGAAGCAATTAAATATGTTGAATCTAATTGGCCAGATAACTATGGATCGTTAGAATATTTTATTTATCCAATCGATAACAAAGGAGCAAAAGCTTGGCTTGTAAAGTTTTTAAAAACCAGGTTAAGTAATTTCGGACCATATGAAGATGCTGTGTCAGAGTCTGAACCTTTTGTATTTCATAGTGTTCTTACACCGATGATGAATATTGGACTATTACTAGATACTGAAGTTGTTGATATCTCGTACAATTATTATTTAAACCACAAAAAGTCAATACCAATCCAATCATTTGAAGGTTTTATTAGACAAATTATTGGATGGAGAAACTATGTATATACTATTTATTTGTTAGAAGGGGAAAAATTATACGAATCAAACCAATTAAAACACAAAAATAAATTAAATGAAAAGTTTTGGACAGGGGAAACTGAAATTGTTCCAGTTGATTCAATTATTAATAAAATAGTAAAATACGCATATGCTCACCATATAGAGCGTTTAATGTATTTGGGTAATTTTATGTTGATTTGCCAAGTGGATCCAAAAGAAGTATATCGTATTTTTATGGAATGGTCTATTGATTCATATGAATGGGTTATGGTTCCTAATGTAATGGGTATGAGTCAATATTCAAGTCCAATTATGATGACTCGCCCTTATTTTTCGTCTTCAAACTATATTGGAAAAATGAGTACTTATAAAGTATCAACAAAAGATACCTGGCCCAAAATATGGGATGCACTATACTACAATTTTATTGACGCTAATGAAACTGCATTTAGAAAAAATTACGCGATTGCTCAACAAGTTAAACATTGGGATAATAAAACACAAGAAGAACAAAAAGCACTGAAGAAGATGGCTAAAGAATATATTGGAAAAATTTTTAATTAATTGTCTGTCATAAAATGTTGAAAAACTATTTAAATGTTAATTAAATCTATTATATAATGGATTTAATTAAAAGTTATTATTTGCAATTAACCAATGCAATTAAAACTGGTACTCCTGCATCTAGACAAGCACCTGATTATCCATGTGTTGCAAAGTTTGGATGTGAACCAAATACAATTTTAAAGGTTGAAAGAAATGGGGATTTTCATAATTTTCAAGTTAAAACCCTGAACAAAATTAAACCTCTATTTACTGACAAACTATTACTTGATGGTCTTGAATTAATTTTAAAAGAAGAATACGATGGAGTAATAAGATTGTTTGATATTAAACAAGAATTTATTGAACACGGATATGATGTTATTTCTTATGTATTTACCAAATGGTTAAAACTTTGTAAAATACACATTGAGGAATTCAAACCAATACATTTTAATTATTATTGTACAGATATTGAAGCAAGAATGTTTCTTGTTAGGTCTGATTGTTTGAATGTGTCCTTAGAAATTGTTAATGTTGGAGATAATGTTGTTCCTTCTGAATGGATTGGTAAAACGTTCAATTCTGGTAAAGAATTACATAGTGCTATAGACACTTTAGATTGGAGAAGAGGAAAACCACCAGTAACATATTGTTGTATTTATTCAATGACACCAATGCAAAAAAACAATACTGGACTTGTTAAAAATCTTAATGGGAAAACCCTATTATCTAGCACAATTATATCACAGGTTAACAGTAAGCATATTGGAAACTTTATTCAATTTGACCAAATAAATACTACCCATTATGTTGAATATAAAACTGAATCAGCACATTTAATAATTTGTTACACTCCTGATAATCATTTTTCAGATAGTTCAAAAATACAATTGAACTCGTCTAAAAAAACAAAGTCAGTTGGAGTATTAAGTTCTACAATGCAAAAATGTATTCGACACGGGTCATGTTCAGTTGATATTATGCGTCAAACTGTTAAAAACCTCGCGCGTGCCAAACCTTATAATTTACCTGAACAACAATATTTAAAAGTATCGGGAGCACGACAATTATTATGGAGACTATTTATCAGTTGTATTGAGGATTTTAGATTTTATTGGGATTCGCGATATTTAAACTTACTTGATATTTTATTGTTAGCTTTAATTACTAATAAAGAACCTGACTATGTTATCAATGCAGATTTATTGGAAAAAATTACTTTGCTTGGTCAGGAAATTCTATTAGCTGATGGAATTAGTGATTACCACGAATGGAGAGGCTATAAAGAAACCAAACCATATTTTTCATATGAAAATAACACACATCAAAACACCATTTTTTTGTCTCAAGAATTTATGGGAAAAATGGCCGGAGACGCAATTATGATAAATAAATATTTTGATCTACTCAAGTCTTATAAACCAAAACCAATTGAACCAAATAAAAAGCCAATACCGTGTGCCAAGTGCGCGCGTGGTTTCACCCCAAAATACACAGGAATAGATATTCATTCAAATCCATCAATGATATTAAAATTACAGGCAATTACAAGAAAACCATATACAACCCAACAATTAAGTTCTATTGTATGGGAATTAAATAGTAAATATTCAAATAGAAAGCCAGAGGAAATAAGCCATGATATGTTATCTTCACCAATGATTAATAGAATTTTCCAATTACAAAAAGATTTTTGGGGTCAGTATGTCAATATATTTGATATAATTGGTTCTATAAATCCTACACAAATTGAACTTGTACCTTGTTCTCAGGCTCAGTCCCAGTCGCTTGATAAATTTAGTGCAAGAACATTATTTTTGAAATTATTTGGAAAATCACATAGAATACCAACAGTAAAATCTGGTGAACGAGTTTTAGAAGTCACATTTAGTTATCAAGATTGGAAAGAACAAAATCAACCTATTCAAATCAAATACATTGGCTCAGATGAGTACCTAAAAGGAACAGATTACAACTCTAATATACCAAGAGTAATCAAATATTTTCAATCAAATAAATTAAATGTACCTGTTGAAAATTGTTTAATTGGGTTCAATTGGATTTTTGCAGAGTCATCAGTAAGAATTGGATTAGATGAAAATGCCTGTCCTATTGTTTATATAAATTTAAATACATCTGTTAAAGTTAAATGGTTCGATGGTTCTAATTTAGTAAAACCCCAAGAACTTACATACTACCAAAAACCGTCAAACATTCAAATAAATTTAATTTGCAACATGTGTGAAATTGAATCAACATTTAACTTGTTAGATTGTAATTTAAAATGTAGACAACCAACAAATGATGTCTATTGTATTGACATTAAACAATTTATTAAACCTACTGACACTTTTAATGTCAGTATATTAAAAGCTATTTACGTTAAAATTCAAACAGCATATGATAATGTTATCACCATAAGTCAAGTTACAAGAACTGGAGATAAAGTAGATGAAAGTGTTAATTATATGTACGAGGGTAAATATTGGAAAATGTTAAACTTACTACATTATTGTTATCAGGGTGCTTTAAAAATATCGGGAGAATTAAAATATCATGCAATACCTTCCAATCCAAATTATTCCGTGATGATTGCTGATATAAAAGAAATTATTTCAGCTCAATCAACAAATAAGCTTGAAACAACCATTAAAACAAAAACAAAATTGTGGACACACCAAGAACAAACTGCAACTTTTATTGTAACTAATATACTTGAAGGTAAAAGAGGTTTTGGTGATGCATCAAATGTTGGTGCTGGTAAAACATTATCGGCATTAGCTACTGTTGTTGGGTTATACCAAAATAAAAATATTGGCAAATTTTGTTCATCAAACATACTTGTACTATTACCTACTGAAAAACTATACAAAACTTGGATTGATGAAATTAGTAAGCACTTTGATGGTTTAAATTGGTTAACCCAAAACCCAGATGGTACATTAAAAGGAACTCGTAATGACCAAACATTAAATATTTATATTACAACAATGGGAAGAAATCGCGAACATCCAATTAATTCCGATTGGTTATTTGTTATAATAGACGAATGTTTAACAGTTCAAAATAAAGAAGCACTTCAAACAATGGAAGCATGGAAACAAGTAATTAATTCCCAATTTGGTGTATTATTACTTAGTGCCACATTTTTCAGAACTCGATTTGACAAGTTATTATATATGTTAAAAATGTTAAATACTGGATTACCTGAAACAAAAGATTACTTGGACACAATTTTATATGATTCAATTAAAGTAAATTTGCCTGAAACAAAAAGAACTTGGGTTGAAACTGTTTGTAAAAAACAATTGGGTACAAGTTTTTATACTGGTTATATACATATAAATCAATTGGATATTTCCAATGAACAAAAATATATCAAGCTAGCTCAATATATTAGGGATACTGTTAATTATATTGGGCTTTTTGCTGAGTATATTGAAGAAATAAGTAAAACCAATAATAAAACTAAATTACTAATTTATGCTTCAAGTAAAAAAGAAGCAGAATCAATTGCACAATTGGAAAATGTTGGTTTGTATCCTGACATCAGTAAAACCCATGTGGTGGTATCTTATGCTAATGGAACATATGGGCTTAACGATTTAGTTGGATTCAATCATATCCTATCCCGACCACCTGAACCAGATAAATTACCACAAATGAAAGGGCGTCTTGATAGACCTGGACAAAATTCATCTGATTTAGCAATTAGTTATATTATTATTGCTAATACAATTGAAGAAGCCCACTACACCCGTTTAGAAATTTGTAATCGGTTTTATTCAAATCATATTATGCCACTAGGTGATTTTTATTCTTTGGCTGTTGATGCCAAACCAAAAATTTCAAATAAACAAAAAACTAGTAATAAAGAAATTGTTGTTTAAAATAAGTTTTTATATTACAAAAAAATGTGCATGCGATTCTTATTAATTTAAATAAAATTAATAAAAATTATCTATTTATTAAAGCTCTATTTCACTGAGTTTTGGTTTTACTGGCGTTTTTCTCTTTTGTTTATCGGGTTGTTTTGTTTTAGGTTGTTCTTTTGTTTGATTTACTTCTTTTGCTTTTTCAGACTTGATACTTGATTTGGATTCATCTTCTAACCCAATTAATTTTTTAGGACCTGCTCCGTGCCTTAATGTGTAGATAGATGAACGTTTCCAATCATACCCAACTGCTTTATCAGACATAAAGTATAAATCACCATGTGATAGTACACATTCAAAAAGTTTTCCTACCCGCTCCCCTTGATAATACCATTGATAGTATAACGGGAAGTCACCACCTAATCGTGCAGCAATTACAATTTGACGTTCAGTGTCCCCATGCATACCAATGTATGTGGACTTAATATCATAATAATAATTTCCCTCGCATTGCAAATTCGCAACAATTGGATTTGTAATTACTTTAGGTAACATAGTTCTTATTTTATTTGTACATGGTACCCGGTTAAAGTTAACTACTGTTCCTTTTTTATTTTCGTAATCTGGTTCTTGGTCAAAATCAGAAAAACACAAATTATGACGTGCTTTCTTATTTACTACACGCCCATACATAAAAGCCTTTGAGTCTTTTTCAAGTGCCTCTTGTTCCAGGTATAAATCTGTTGCTGTCTTTTTACTTTTACCAAACAAAAAATTTACACCTTGTTTGACAACTAACAAATATGCTGGTAAAATTTTATTATTGTCCTCTTTAGAAACGACACCATCCAACAGGTCCTTTAAACTGTAAAAATTACAAGTAGCACCTAATTTTGTAAAATAGGTTACTGCCTGGTCCAAGTCTTCTTTTGTCAACCCTGCATCTAATTCCTTACCAATAATTTCCATTGATTTATGGTTTTCAGCACAGTTACCATAAGTTAAAGTAAACGTTTGTTTATTAATTTTGTCCATTGGATTATAATCAAAATTATTCTTTTAAATTAATTTTCAATATTTATTTTCTTTAACTTCGCAACCAATAGCATAATTCTAGCACGGTTTTCATTGACTCGATTGTAATTGTGGTATTGAGTTTTTTCTAACATGGTCTCACACATTTCAATAAACCGGTCAATTTGCTCAGGAACAATTTTGTCAATTCCCGTGTTGTCAAGTAAATTTACTTCGATATCGCGATTAGTTCCAATCTTCCAATATAAATAGTCATAACTCCAATCAAAGCATAAACGGTATTCCATATCAGTATTGGAAAATGTCTGGTAAAGATTAGCAGCAGCTGGACCTGCTGAAAATTTTATTTGTGATTCTTGAATAGTTGACATTAGTGGACTAAATAACTACTTGTTGTATTAAAAATTTCAGTTTTTTTCATTTTAAATAAAAAATTAAATAAAATTGAAAATAACTATA